>ERZ1292630.3435-Hain-H41-02um-R3-3435-length-13926-cov-8_pt1 | contig 13926 bp, 5 predicted proteins | sample MGYA00564408_ERZ1292630 | MGnify/ENA primary metagenome ERZ1292630 (study PRJEB36523, sample SAMEA6512641) | groundwater metagenome | collected 2019-01-08 | study: AquaDiva: Metagenomics assemblies of 32 groundwater samples | reverse complement strand
TGCGATCGACCTCGGTACGAAAGTACCTCGGCACGCTCGGCTCCAAGAGGTAGCCATAGTAAGTGTGCGCTGGCACTAAGATAGGCGGCAGCGCGCTGATCGAATGTCGGGTCTTCACCGGCTCGGAACGGGTTTGCGAGCCGAAGCCGAGCCGACGCATGTACGATTGGGCGACGGCCGTCCACGAATTGGCGACCAGCTCGCTGGTGTGCGGTTGTTGAGGCCGGAAGCCGCTGCGTGATTCCGGCGGGGCTGGTTGGTCTACCACTGGGCGACCGGCTTGGTCGGAGGGCACGACGTACAAGGCACCGTGACGTTGTAGGCTGTAGATTGCATCCAGCGTCCCACGCTGAAACCCCATCTCAAAGAAAAGTACCATCAGCACGCCACCCGCCGTCATGCCATAGGCCAGCAGTTTGCGGCGCGACCACAGGAACGGGCTGCAGGTCCAACACCACGCAGTCAGGATCAACAGCAGCGGCAGCACCGGATACACGAAGCGAAATTCTTTGTGCGCGAGGAACGAGTATGGCACCACGGTGAACACGACCACCAGACAGAAGAGCCGGAAGGTCCGTTTCGCTTTTTTCATACCAACGACGGCCGTGGGGCCGCTTGGGACCTTGGTCCACGCCGAGGAAAACCCCACGACGAGCAACAAGAGCTGCGGCCCGAGCATCGCGGGCAGCGCCTGAGTCACGTACCAATGCTGCGAGTGCACGCCGAATAGGGCACTGAGACCTTCCACCACATTGAATTGCGCAAACTTGAGCGGGGTGCACAGCCACTGGCCGTAAAAACTGTAATCCGCGAAGGCGATGATGAGCAACCAGGCCGCCGCTAAGAGCCCCACGCGCAGAACGATGGACCAGCCAGTGTTGTCCAGGTGCTTGAGCCGGAGCGGGCGGGGGCGAGGCTGCGGGGGCTTCCCGGTCATGGAAAAGAGCGAGGCTAGCACATACCGAGGTGCGACCGGCCGGAAGATGCGGTCGAGGCGCGGGACGGCGTTCCGCAGTCGGCGTCGCAGGTCCTTGTCCCAACGAGGGAAGCGCAGCCCACCGTTGGCACCTGCATGGCCGTGACAGCCTTCGTCGTCGTGCCGGTGGTCACTGCCGCCGCCGCTTTCGTCGTCGTCGCTGCTATCGTCATCGTCCGTGGATGACGTCGCCGCTTCTGCGCCGCTGACGCCGGCGCCCTTCGCTGCTGCGCCCTTCGCTGCGGCACCCGTTCGACCCTCGCGACCGAACAGCCGTCGACCTCGAACGTGAAGTTCACGCAACAGCCACAACAACGCGACGGGAAAACAGGGCAGCACGAAGGAAATGCGCAAGGCACAGCCAAGACCGCACCACGCAACGAACCGGAAGAAGCCGGGCTGTGAAAGCGCAATCAACAGCACCAGCGCCTCGGCCGTGTTGGATTGAGTCCGGACGCCGACGTGGGTCGTGAACCAGCTCAACAGTGAGAGCGTTAGGCTGAGGAGGCCGAGTCCGCGGCCAAAGTGACAATTTGCGAGGAAGTAAGTGTAGTAGTCGATGCCGCAGGCGACGGCCGCCGCGAGTACTTTGGGTGACGCCCAGATCAAAAAGGGCGTGTCGAGGCCCAGCCATTTCAACGCGTAGAAGACGGCGGCGAAAGGAACCGGGTAAATGTAGGACCGGATGCCCTCGTGCCACTCCCACGACAGATGGCCGAGCCGCAATGACGGGGCGAGGGCCACATGGTCCGGCGGCGACTCCCCGCCGGCACCCGCGAGAATTCGGCCATCGTGCCCGACGATGGAAGGCGGCGTCACCGCGCTGCGGCGCGCCAGGGCATAGCTATCCTGGTTGAATACCACGTGATAGGCGACCTCCGTCGACTGCCACCACTCGTCGGGTACGTCGGCGGTTTGCGTGACGTACAGGGCAACGAAAACGCGGAATGAAAAAATGAGCAGCCATAATACCGGGCTGGAGACCAAGGAGCTGCTGGATGCCGTCGGTCGCTTGGCACCTGCGGGCACTGGGTGCATGGTTGCCATCTCTCGTCACGCCAAGGGAGAAGCGAGGTTTATGTTCGTACTGTTTCTGTTATCGTTCACTGACGCGCATCCCTTGTCGCAGGCTCGGAGCCTGACGCAGGCCGTATTGCTATGCTCATGAAGGTGCGCGAGTGAACCAGGGAGAGTGCCGAAAGCCTACAAATGAGCCTTCTGATGCGTCGGCGGACGCAGCGACACGACAACTTTGCCCACATTCGCGCCGCTGTGGAGGTATTCCACGGCGTCCGCGATCGCCCCGACGCCAACGAAGCTGCGGGGGTCCACGCCGCTCACGAGCTGGCCTTGGTCGAGGAGGCGAACGAGTTCGCGGAGGTGTCCCGGGATGGTCTTGTTGAAATGGGGTAGAAAAAAGCCATGTACCGAGGCACCTTTCGTCAACAGTAAAGGGCCCAGCTGAGGTCCGGAGGCCGCCGGCGGAGCGGGACCCTTGGATGCGTTCCAGGCACTTCCGTCCTTGTAACCGACGATACTGCCGATGACGATGAGCTTGCCACCTTGCGCGAGGCCGCGCACGCCGTCATCGAACATCGCTCCCCCGACAGACTCGTAGACGATGTCGACACCCTTCGGATACTCCCGTTTCAAGACGTCCTTCAGCGCTTCCTTCTTGTAGTTGATGGCGCGATCGCAGCCGATGGACTTCAAATACGTGATCTTGTCGTCACTGCTACAGGTACCGATGACGGTGCAGCCGTACTTGCTCTTTAGCAGCTGCACCGCGAATTGCCCCGTGCCCCCCGCGGCTGCCGTCACGAGGGCGGTACCGCCCCGCTTCGGTTTCGCGATTTCCTCCAAGGCCACGAGCGCCGTGAGAGCGCTGACGCGGAGCGGCAAGAAGCGAACATCGAGTCGTGGCACCGGCAGGCAGCCGCTTGCGGGAACCACCTGGAACTCGGCGAAGGCACCATACTGGGAAGTCAACACCGGCTGGCCGACGCGCAAGCCGACCACCCCATCGCCCACGCGAACAACTTCGCCCAGCGCTTCGAATCCGCAGTCGAAGGGCGGCGTCAATCCGGGCTGGTACTTTCCGGCGGTGAAGTTGATATCACTGGCATTGATGCCCACAAATTGATTGCGCACCAGGACGCTGTTCGGTGCCAGTGAGGCGACTTGGTTCACCGAGACGACCGCTGTGCCTGCGCGAAAGTCGCTCGTCAAGGTGTGCACGACCAGCTTCTGGAAAGATCCGTTAGCGCCGTGCGTCATCTGTGTCTCTCGCCCCCTTGCTGTTGAGCGACGAAGGCTCTCTTGGCAGTCCCCGTCCTTTGATGGAAAGGAAGGACGACGCATGTCAGACAAAAATACAAAAGTGTGAATAGAGACATCAGCCGACACGCGAACGAAATAAGTTGTCCATCAGGAAACATGTCATCTACAACATCTAGACGGACAGAAAGACCCACGCGATTACGAGACGCTTGCGGGGTGGCCGACAGCGGCGTCGTCGTCGTCGTCGGTTACCACTTGGTGATCGTCGAAGTGGACCGTCATATCTTCGAGTACGTCGCCGCTCGCGGGCGGTGCACTAAGGCGATCCGCGCCGAGGGGCGGCCGGCCTAACGAACCAAGCAGTTGCGCCGAAAGCCGCGGCTGGAGCGCAACACTCCGTTGAGCGGCGGCCGTCTCCGTTGCGGTCCGCTCGATGAGGGCGACGTTTGACAACGTCACGTCCAGCGGATTTGGAAAGTTCGCTTCGCTTGCGTCGCGGACTGGTGACTTCAGTGACAGATCAATGGTGAGTGCTGCTCCCTCGCTCGGTGCGATGGCAAGATTGCGCGGTTTGAGACCGTGCGGTCGAGCCTCGCTGCGCACGGCGGCAGCGGTGGTGTTCACGTCTTGGGATGACATGGGCACGGCGCGCCCTGCCTGGGGTCGGCCGGCCGCCGGCATGCTGTCCCCGCCTACTTCCACCGGGGGTAGGGCCACCCAAACGTGACGGGGTGACGCGAGCGGAGACGGCGTCCCGCCGACCCCGCCTGGAAAGCGCCACGACACCCCCCCGCCTGGCAGGCCCCCTCCCGAGCTGCTGAGTCGCGCACTTTGGTCTAAAATCATTTCGGCAATCAACCGGAGCAGCCGTTGGTTCACAAGCACCGCGCTACCTCCGGTCGCACCGTGCCGGTCGAGGCAGCGCAGCCTCCAAGTGACGGCGGCCGCTGTGACGCACCGCATGCTCCAATTCGTGACCGACGGGACGCTAAAAAGTGGCTTTGCCGGCCGTCGCGGTGTGAGGACAGACACGTCCTTGGGCGAGCGAGCCGCGAGGGGACTGGCTGCAGCGGGGCGCGGGGTGATGCGTTTGGGGGCGGGCCGACCCGTAAACGGTTTTCTGGCCCCGCCTTCCGCACCACAGTTTGTGGTGACGAACGAACCGGCCGCGGCCGCTATCTCCGCGCGTTGCCAGAGCATATGATGCCACATGCGGGCTTCGGTCGCCTTCTGCTGGTTCTCCAAGATGACGCCCGACAGAAGGCTCCCAAGGCGACGGACGTCAAGGGTGTCGCCGAAGAGCACGCCGGCTGGCAGCAGCGAGATGAGCTCCAACAGGGCACGTTTGCGAAACGCCCTGCGCGCTTGCCGGTGCCGGTCGACTTGCCGAGCGGCGAGCAGTTTGTTTGCGGTCATGCGCGCTCGAGTGAGTGCCGACATGACACCAAATCGCGAAGCAAGGCTGGGAAACGATACGCCCTCCAGGGTGGAGCCGCCGTCCGGCAGGCGCATGCGATCGGCGGTCAAGAACGACAGCTGCGAGTACGATAGCGCACTGCCCGCGCCGCTGGCAGGCTGGTGATGGACGATCGCTCGCTGCATGGCGCTCCGCGGCGACTGCACGGAAGTTTGCCTCAGCGCCCCCCCTCCCGCGTGCCGCGGGGACGGCTCTTCCGGTGAGGTAGAGAATACGCTCGAATAACTGGGAGCGGCCGCGGTGACCCCGCTGGCAGGAGGCGCCGCGGACGAGGAGGCTTGCTGTTCGGCCAATGTTGTACCGGGTTGACTGTCCAGCATGCGACGAAGCGACTCTTGTTCCGACAGGAACAACGTGGCTTCCATACTGATAGCGGACGCCTCGCGCTCCTTTCTCTGTTCGTCGGCCACGCGGCGCGTCTGCAGGAGGACGGCCCGCATGCGACACCACAGGAACATGCCTTGCAGGACGCGCGCCAGTAGAAACCGCCGAAATCGACGATCCGTGAACTCATCCGCCCGCGGCTCCCGCAATCTAGCGGCAGGCGCGTAGTGCAGCAACGCGCAAGGGCTATCGTCTCCTAGCCTCTCGAAGCAGTGGGTCTCAACCCAGCGAGCGACGCCGAAGGCCGCCTTCGGTGAACCTTCGACGACGCGGGACAATTTCGCCGCAGTCCAATCGCTTTCTACGTCGCTTGGAGGCGCGGGTGCGATTTCCGCAGGTCGGCGAGGTCTCCGAGCTGGACTTGGTGAACCGCCCGCAAGCTTGGACTTGCCACGTCGTGACCCACTAGTTCGAGAGTGGAACATGGCCCATGCACGCTGGTGTAACTTGGCGGCATCGTCTCGCACTAACTGTCCTGCCGTTGCGACCGGGTCGTCGAAGAACAGCAACATCAGCGCCGCGTGAGCAACATCTCGCCAACTTGATGGGCCTTCGGCGGCTGCGACAGCGTTCATGTCGACGAGTGAAATACAGTCGCGAGGGCTCACAAGCGACAACTCCGGGCCGCCGAGGTTCGATGGACCACCGAAAAGCGACGGACCCGCTCCCGCGGTTTGCGACTGCCGTGACGGAGACGCCAGCGCGGTCGACGGACCGGTCGTCGTGGATGCCGAGCCAGACGCCGCATGACCGGGAAATGGGGGGTGGCTAACCCCGCTGCGACTCGCGAAGTGCACGCTCGCCGACAACGGATCGCCCCCCGACATGCCGCCGCCACCAGAGCCGCTGCCGCTGCCCGAGCCCGTTGAGGTGGCGTGATAGCCGGCGGCCACGGCATCGCTGAGGTGGCGGATCTGTGCCTCGTGAAAGGCCACTTGGGACCAGGCGATCAGGGGCAGTAGCTGCCACGATTTACCCGGCAGCACCTTGGCGGGGTTCATCGCCAGCGATGCCGAGTAAGGCGCCAGCGCCGCCGCATGATAGTGGTGAGCCGTGCGACCGACCGTCGACGTTCTCGCGCCGCGCGGGGACATGTCTCTCCTCGTTGACCGAGCGCTCGTGGGCGACGCCTCGGGTGACGTGCCTCGACGCATCGACGCGTCAGCCGCGGTATCTCCCCGGCCGGACGACATCCCCTCTAACGCGGCTTGCAAGGATGCGAGCGCGCTCGTCGTCGTCGCGCTGGCCTGACTTCGCCGAAGAATTCGATCCAGTTCCACCACCCCACCACTTTTTGCCGAGGTGCGCAAGATCGATGACGGTGATGGGCGGCTCATTTGGGCCAGGCAGCGTTGGTATGCCTGCCAGCCCAACAAGAGCAAAAGACTCCGCGGCGACATGCGCGTTGTTGGGCGCGCGGCCAGACTGGCATCGCCCAGCAGGACGCTAGCCGAAGACGGCATGCTGACCGCCACCCCTTGTCGATGCACCAACGAGAGCCCAGTGGCCCAGTCGAGGTCCCCGACCCCACCCACGCCGGAAGAGAGGCTGCCGCTGAGCATCACACTGCTCGCAGCCAATGCGCTTGACTGCCGGGACAGCATGATACCATGGCAGGCGTGGCACCAGACGGTCCACGCACGCTTCAGCAACGCGCCGCGGTACAGGTCGTAGCTCTGGAGAATGAACTGCTCGAACATGCGGCGGCGGCGGACATGCTGTCGCCAAGTGCGCCACGACAGCCATAGGGCGAGCGACGGCTCCCCGCCAGGTGAAAGTGCGAAACATATGGGGAGCAGCTGCGCGCGGTGGGGCATCACGCGCAGCGCGATGTGGAGCGCACCGAGGTAACGAAACACAAAGTGCCGCCGCCACAGCGACAGCGCCGCTCGCTGCTGATGACGACGCCTCAGGGTATCGGCAGCGTCGTTGAGCTGCGCGACGATGCCGCGTTTCGCCTTCGCGCGGCGCCACGTGGCGAATAGGTCGCGGATGGACCTGCCCCCTCCCTCCCTCCTCGCCCCTCCTCCTCCCCCGTGCCACCGACGCGTGACGGCGAAGCTCCAAATGCGGTTCGCCTCGTCCACGACGACAGACGCTGATCGGCGGCGCCTCCTGTTGCTTTGCGAGGCCGCGTCCCCATCCGGCCGCTGCGAGGCGGCACGGTCTGCCCCTTCGTCGCGGTCCCAGGAAAACAGGCGATCCAAGACGGACTGCGCGAAGCCGGAGGCGGCCATGCTGGTGGATGGGGGTGGGGCGGTGTCTGGTTCGGCATCGTCATCCGAACTCTGCTGTGAAAGCCACGACATCTCACTTTCACCGTCTTCACTCGCTGACGGATCGAGGCCCGTCGGTCGCAGAAACCCGGTGTTGAAAGGTAGTTGTGAAGGTCGACGGTACGGCTGGAAAGAGACGGTAGACATGCGTCGGCTTCGCGTGCTCCCCGCGGCTTTCTCGTCGACGTGACATCGAGACGCGTTCATCGCGCCGTGATCCGTTGCCCCTGGAGGACTGCGGCGGGAGCCCCCCTGCCGGAGGCTCGCCACTGACGACGCAGCGTTGGGCGTGGCGGGGCGATGGCCGAGCCCCACCGACTCGTCGGGAAGGGCCGAGGCGAGGAATTCCGTCAAGCGCGTGGGGACAGCCACCCCACTACTGCCACCTGCTGACTGGGAGCCCCATGAGGAGGAGGCACGGTTGACGGAGGGCGCGTCCGCGGGCTCACCGTGGTCGACCGGGGGGTCCGGAAACGCGAGGTTCGCGCGCAGTTTGGTCATCCGGTCAGTTTCGAAGACGTAACTTTTCCACGGCGCGAAAACGCTCCGCAGGGTGGCGCGCCGCGACCATGTTTCCAGCGCCTCATGCCAGCGACGCTGGTGGATGCGGCCACGGTGATTGCGAAGCCACCAACGATCGAACATGCGCCGCAGCAGCCGTTGCTCCGGGAACACCCTCTGAGCCACGTACCGAAGGTGCCACCGCTGGAACGTGCCCTGCATCATCGTGAGCCGCGCACGGTTGTGCAGCGTCCAGTGCGACAGCGCTTTTCGCTCGTCACGGCGGACGCCACACGCCTGGCGGGCCCTTCGCGCCCACGCTCGCAGGCGACTGACGAGCACGCCGCTCAGTCTGACTAGCAATTCCAACCGTGATGCCTCGGCTCGCGCGGCCTCTGCCGTGGGGCGGACGGCCACGACAGTTGGACCCGACGTCACCACACGGCGGAACGGGGACGGCGAGTAAGTCGTGACGCTCTCACGCTTGGGGGAGGGGCCACCGTCCTTGTAGGCGACGATTCTCGCAACCTCGTTCACCAGCGTGTCGAAAAGGGACGCAGGGATGCGGCGGCCACCCATGGTCACGACGTGCGGACCGATCACCGCTCCCTTTCCCACCGGCACGCCGCTCAATATCGATTCGCGGGTTCGATCGTCCGGTGCACTCCTCACCGCCACTGCTCTTTGGGGCGTTCCGACGCGACGTATCCGTGCCGAGGGCAACGACATGAGAAAGCCGGGAGAAGAGAGAAGAGGAGGCACTTACGGTCTCTGCTTTAAAAAAATAAACCACGCCAAAACGCGCAGCTGTGCCGTGGCCGAGAGAGATGCCTTTGACTTCCGCGTTCGGTTCGCGCGATTGCGGATATGTTTGTTCAAATTTTTCATGATTCGGTCGCATGTTGTCAGCTGCAGAAACGTCCCCTCAGAGCTATAGCGATTGTTGTTGCAAAAAAAATTTACTCAACGCGGAGTTTCACAGTTTCGCGGGGGCCAAGAAGCCACGTATCTCGCGGTTCACCGCCTCGACGTGTCGCGACGTGGTGAAGAACCAGTGCCCGCCATCGAACGCTGCCCACTTGCCGCCATTGTTCTCCAACGTCTTCAGCACGGTTTGATTGTGGAAAAGGAAGGGCTTCCTCGTGCCGTACATGTACAACACAGGCACGGTGGGCACCCAGCCCTTCGGAGGAGGCGGCAAACGCTGGGTCTTGTCGACGATCATGGAGTAATGCAGGCGGCCGTACACGAAGTTCATGTCGGCGTGAATGGTCGCCGGCGCGCCTGGCGCCTTGAACACCCGGGCCACAAATCGGGTGACCAGGTTGCCCAGGAACGTCGGCAGCAGATAGGCAAATATCAGGGTGTACTGGTAGGCCAGAATGAGAATAGCCGCTTTCAACGTACGGGTTAAAAACGGCGTGACGTCAAGCGCGATGTATTTGCTCACCGTGCCGGGATACCGCATGACGAGGTCCCAGGCCAGAAACGCCCCCCAGTCGTGGGCGATGAGTACCGCACGGTCCGCGGGGAGCGTCGTCGGGCCATTCACGCGGTCGACGGCCCGCTTCAGGGCATCGCCCAGTTCCCGCATGCTTGCCTCACCAAAGGACCACCCGGGGCGCGACATCTCACCTTGGTGGTAGTACGGCAGCGCCATCAACACGATCTTATGCGTCGGGAACAAACCGAATTGGTTCTTGAAGACGTTTTCGGGAAGGTCTGGCCACCCGCAAATGAAGATGACCGTACCAGTGGCGCCCGCCGGGTTTTGATGAACCGCGACGTGCAAATCGACTGGCGCCATTTTCAAAAAAAAAGGAGAACGAGAAGAGAGACCGATTGACGCCGCGGGTCGGTGACGCGCGAAAGATTTGAACACGTCTCGTCCCGAAACAATTCAACATTGGTAAATAAAGTTGGTTTCTGGAAAAGCGACAGTAAACACGGAGCTCCGAAGCGCATCGATCGAGACGCGAGTGAGGGGGTCGGGCTAAGAAACGCCCACCCGGACACTAGGCTCGAGAGACATGTCCGTGAGCCACGGATGCTGCAGCAGTTGCTCGGCGGTCGGCCGCGCGCTCGGGTCGTACTGACAGCACTGCCGGATGAAGTCGAGGGCCGCCGGACCAGCTTCCTCGACGCTGGGCAAGTCGGTAGGCCCCGACGTAGCTTGACTAATCATCAGCACCGCGGCGCCCACATTCGACTTCGGCGGCCAAGGCGCTTTGCCGGTGACCATTTCGGCGACCGTGCAACCGAGCGACCAAATGTCTGCCTTAAAGTCGTAGCCCGTCGTGCCCGTCACGACCTCGGGCGCCATCCAGTAGGGGGTGCCGACAACGGTTCGGCTCTGTCCCACCGCATCGCTCAGGCGCTTCGCGGCACCAAAGTCGGCGAGCTTCACGACCGCATGCCGCGGCGTGCTCTGACTGGTGTCGATTAAGACGTTGTCGCCCTTGATGTCGCGATGCACGACGTTCAGCGAGTGCAAGTACTGCAGCCCGCTCACGATCTGCCGCGTCCACTGTTGGATCACGTACCTCGGCAGCGGCTTGAACCGCTTGACCACGGAGGACACCGTGCCCCCGCCTAGCAGCTCCATGAAGAGACATAGCGATCGTTCGTTCGGATCGTAGCAGCAGCCGTTGAATGAGCAAACGTTGGCATGCGACAGGCGGCGCATCATCGCGATTTCGCGCGACACCGCGATGAGCTCATGTGGCTTGAAGTGCAAGGGTTGCCCGGTTTGCGCCCCCCCTCCGTCTCCTAGCAGCCCGCCACCGCCGCCCGTTGCCCCCACGATCTCTACCACCTTCACGGCCTGGAAGAGGCCATCGGGGAGCAGCCCGACGTACACGGCCGCGAAACTGCCCCTTCCCAGCAGCGGGCCCTTGCGCCAGCCCCGCAGAGCATCCGCATTCGCCGTTTCCAGCATCTGAGGGGAGATACCCTCCTCGGCTCGCAACGTCATCGCGGAAGGGTCATGCGACGAGGAGCCACCGAGGCCGGTCAGCGCAAATCCACCGCTTCCGCCCGAGAACTGCGCGGCCGACTTCATGTTCCCGCTCGCGACGGCCTTGGAAAACGCGTCGAGCAACCGCCGCCGCTGAAATCCGACGTGAAGGCCGATCTCGGACAGGTCCTCCTCCTCCACGTACGCGATGCCACTGTCGTTGAGCCCAGCTTGCACGAAGGCGGAGAAGAAGGACTGAAGGCCACATTGCACGAGACAGCTGGACACGATGGTGTAGTCTGACGGTACCGGCGTAGGTGACGAAAACGCCACCGGAGCCGTGCTTTCCGAAGGCACGACAGTGGCCGCGGGCGGCGGACAGGATGCCACCCCCCCGGGTAGGAGGGGGCTGCTCGCAGAGGTCGTGACGGGTGCACTGGCGTGGGTCAGGGTAGGCGCAGGAGGAGGCGCCCCTCTCGCGGACGCCGGTGCGGTTGCGGCAGCTTGCACACCTGCACTGCGCTTCACGCCGCATTTGCGGCAAAATTTGGCAGATGCCTTTTCGAACGGCGTCCGGCACGCGAAGCACGCGGGGGGCAAATCCATATCGAGCAAGGAGCGACGGAGGATGTGGGAGCTGCGGCTACAGCTGTAAGAGGCGTGTGAAGGGCAAACTCACCCTGTGAGAGAATGAATGGAGTCTCGGCGCAACGGGGGGGATCGCACGTAATGCGGATCAGAGTTTTGAAAAAATCTACTCATCCGTCGAATCGTGGGGGATTCGGCGTATCCCCATCCACTTTTGCAGGGCGTGGCAGCAGCGCATCAAGTATCTTCCGCGTTGCCTGGAACAGCTTTGTCCCCTCTACATTAATCGTCGCCAGGGGGACGGCGACGGCCCTGCCGGTCATGGCCAGCGACGCGGCCTGGGGACCGCGTAGGCGAGCGAGCCGCACCAAGTACATCCCCGCGCGCGGCGTGATGCCTGCGTTGTGGGAAAGGTCCAATGTTTCCAGGAATGGACATGCGTACTTCCACGCCGCGACGTCCAGTCCTCCATCGGACTCGTGCGTGGTCGCGGCTCCTTCGCCGCTGAGTGCCGACCCACCAGGGACAGTGACCTGGCACATAGAAAATAAGCGAAGCGTGGTGAACACGTCGACGAGCTCCGGGATCATCGCCGCGGATATTCCATTGCGACTCAGTGACAGACTCCTCAAGAACGTCATATCGCACAGCGACGGGACGAGCGCCGCCAGGCCGCGGTCACCGATGTAGTGTTGCGACAAATCGACGTCGAGACGCACTTGCGCCGGCGCGGGCTCTCCAGGGACGCCAAGCCGGAAGCCGCTCGTTGCCGCCACGGCCGCCACGGCGTCTTCGTCATCATCATGGTCCGCGGCTCCGAACGACGAGCATGGGGCCACGCTTGCCGGGCGGCAGCCAACGCTCGCCAGTTCGTGGAGCACATGCGCGATGCCGAGCATGGCAGGCTTCACAAGCATCGCCCGCGGCAGAGCCGCGCTTTGAATTTCCTCAGTCGACAAACCAGGCCCGTCGTGCGGCCGTGCCAGGCGGCTTCGCGGGCTATGCTTGTTTAGTGGAGGTGTCATGGTCCGGCTAGCGGCGTCCGCTCGGTCGACGACGGGGTTGGGTCGACGGTACCCCGCCGACAGCGGCCGGCCTCTGGGCAACTCGCGCGGGGGGACCCTCGGTGGTGGAGGCGATGCCACGGCGGCTGACCGCGGCCGCGGCGCCGCATCCGGCATCATCTTGAGGGCAGTCGGCGTGCTGGAACGGTCTCGCGACGCGACATCACGCGGTGTCACTGACCGCGTCGCGTGAGCCGAAGCGGGGCGCGATGGCCTCGTCCCTCCGGGCATAGACAGAGGCGTGGAAGCATCCCACCGGTACTGAATAATCGTCAGCGGCGGGGGCGGAGCGGCGACATGAAACGCCTTAGGCGGATGCGCCACCAGCAGAACGGCAGGTGCCGCCTCGCTGTGAATTGTCGCAGTCGGATCGTCGGGTGGGGTGCCAAGATCGCGCTGACTGCTGGGCGGGGATCGCTGAGACGACGAAATAGAGAGCACCGCGCTTTCACCGTTGGCGTCAGCCCCCTCTCCCCGAACGCCGCGAGTTGGCAGTGGGGGTGCGGCCGCCGCCATGGACCCTCCCCCTGGCGACGATTGCCATTGACCCAGCGCCTGTCGGGTCTCCGCGAGAAACTCCGTCATGTCGCGCAACACTTTGAACGTTGCCTCTTGCTGCTGCATCGCGGCGACGGCCATCGCCATCTGTTGTTGCGAAGCGGTGACGGCCAGCGAGGCGGCTTGGGTTTCACCGTCTGCGAGTGGCGGCGAGCCCCCACCCGTGGGTAACGCCGGTGTCGTTCGCGACTGGTCAGCGATCGGTGGCCTCACTGACGGTGACGAACGCTCTGACATCAGCGGGGCCCCGCCACGCACAGTCTCCTCCAGCTCCGTCGGGGACGTCCGCGTGGCGGATCGAGGACTGCTGTGCGATTCGCCAACGGTTGGCGGGCGATGAGCCACGGCGTTCAGCCACTCCTTGCTCCGCGCCTCGTGCCTGGCAATTGTCTCGAAGCGCTCCTCCCGCTCGTCGCCCGCAATGGCACCGCGCTCCGCAGTCTCATCCGCGATGAAGCTCGAGATGCGTTGCTGCTGCAAGGTTGCCTGGAGCAGCGCGGCAAGTGTCTGAGTCAACGACGTCAGCCCCCCCAGGTCGGACGGCAATTGGCTTGGCGCCAGGACGGGGGCGGTGACAGGGCCTGCGACGTGAAAGGATTGCGGCGAGGGTGGTGGCTTGGAGGGAGGCGCCTCTCCGCCAACTTGCGACAGGGTGTCGGCTTCGCGCTCCAGCAGCAACAGCGATTGCCGCCGTTTGAGTTTCGTGTGCCGTTCCTTGAGCAGCCATTCGTAGATCGACACGCAGAGCTGACGCTCGGTGGCCGAAAGCGGGTTGGCAGGGGGAGTGTAGGACGGCTCGGCGGCGGGATGTTGACAGGGCCTGCGACGTGAAAGGATTGCGGCGAGGGTGGTGGCTTGGAGGGAGG
>ERZ1292630.3430-Hain-H41-02um-R3-3430-length-13935-cov-5_pt1 | contig 13935 bp, 13 predicted proteins | sample MGYA00564408_ERZ1292630 | MGnify/ENA primary metagenome ERZ1292630 (study PRJEB36523, sample SAMEA6512641) | groundwater metagenome | collected 2019-01-08 | study: AquaDiva: Metagenomics assemblies of 32 groundwater samples | reverse complement strand
CTTGCAAGGGTTAAACGCATTTTTTCTTCTGTAGAATCGCCGTGTCTCATAAGACGTTCGCTTTTCAACTATAAATTTTGTCTGGATGTCTCACGCAGCGTTACACATCAGCTTCTATTTCTGGAAGGAGAGCGTTTTATCCAGGAACGTTTCCTGCTATCTAAACTATTGAAACCTGGTATGCGGGTAGTGGATATAGGAGCAAACATTGGATACTATCTGCTTTTATTTGAAAAATATATTGGGTCTGAAGGAGAGGTTATTTGCATAGAGCCGTCGGTCGAAAACCTGCCGGAACTTAAAAAGAATATTGAAATTAACAGGTTCGTCAATGTGAAACTGTTCGACGTTGCTATAGGCATGGATGACGGCACAACAGGCTTGCGTGTGGGAATAAACAGTGGAGTGGTTGAAAAGAATCAGGGTGCGTATCAAGTTCCACTCAGAAAACTTGATTCTTTGGTTACTGACAAGATTGATTTCTTGAAGATTGATGTGGAAGGGTATGAGGGGCAGGTTTTAAAGGGGGCGCATGAGATCATTATTCGAGATACGCCGTTACTTTTTTTAGAACTTCACCCTAATATGTTACCTGGATATGGTTTCTCTGTAGAGCAAATTCTTAATGATCTTTCAAAAATTTACAGGCAAATCGATATTTACGCAAGTCAATCAGAAGAAAACATCGGTCTGTTCGGAAAATTGTCAGTGCGATATTTTATGAAGGACAACCTGATTAAAATTGATAATGCTGAGCAATATATTGGTAAATTTTCTAAGCAGAAAATGGTGGATTCCTTGTGGGCTGTCTGCCAGAGTTAGAAAACCTTCAATGAGAATTTAAGGATTAACGAGTTACAGTTTTTTACTCTTGAGTCGTAATTCGTAATGGTAGCACAGCGAAAAATACCTTTAGCAGTTGTCATCCCCACATATGGAAGGGAGAAGGTTCTTTTAGAAACTATCAACCAACTTCTACGTCAGGAACCTGCATCGGCGGAGATTCTGATTATTGACCAAACCATTACACATGAACAAGATACTGACACAAAGCTCGGTATGTGGCATTCTGAAGGTAAGATACGATGGATAAAGGTTGACAAACCATCTCAGCCGGTGGCGCTCAATATTGGACTTCAAAAAGCCACACAGCCGTTTGTGCTTTTTCTAGATGACGATATTCGTATTGATCAGGGTTTTATTAAAGCACATTATGCGGCTTTCGAATGTGAAGAGATCTGGGGTGTTGCCGGGCAAGTTCTCCAGATGGAAGAAGCGGAAGATCGGGATTATGTGCATTACCCTGAGGCCGGAGTATTAGCAGACGTTAATTTTATTTTTCGCTCCTGGCAAAAGACTTATATAGAAAATGGAATGTCAGGTAATCTATGCGTTCGGCGTGAACGTGCTTTGCAGATCAGTGGTTTTGATGAGAATTTTATTCCGCCAGTATCTTATCGCTTTGATAATGAGTTTTGCAAACGGCTTTGCCGGGTCGGAGGGAAAATTATATTTGAACCCAAGGCCCGTATCTATCATCTGCGGGCAAAACGAGGAGGTACTCGTACTAACAGCAATCATATGACCTCAATATCTCCTGAACACGGTGTTGGGGATTATTATTTTGCATTCAGGCTGGGGTTATCATCAGAAACATTATGCTATATCCTTCGCCGTCCTTTCCGGGAGGTTCGTACAAAATTCCATTTACGTCATCCCTGGTGGATTCCTGTCAAATTAATTGGTGAATTCCGTGCTCTCTTTTTGGCTATATTATTATTGTTTCGTGGACCAAAATATTTGCATGGGACAGCATTAAATGTTCAATATAGAGATGACTAAGAAAAGTGATTTAAAAGCCTTTTATGACCGTGAATATCTCGGAAGCAAATATGCTAATACACGGAGACCAGAGGAACACCAATTCTATACTGAGCTTAAATCGTTCATCAATAAATTTCAACTACACAAAAAAAAATGCCTTGAAATTGGGTGCGGACGTGGTGCTTTCCAGGATTTAGTAACAGATTACGTTGGGGTAGACATATCCGACTCTGTTAAAGAATATTTTTATAAACCTTTTTACCAAGCTTCTGCCACAGAGCTTCCTTTTGAAGACAACACGTTTGATGCCATTTGGACATATGCTGTGCTTGAGCACGTACCTCATCCTGAAAAAGGCCTAGAAGAGATGAGGCGTGTTTTAAAGGACAATGGTATTCTGATTTTATTAGCTGCGTGGCAATGTCGGCCCTGGGCTACTGATGGTCTACCTGTACGGCCATATAGAGATCTTGACTTAAAAGGAAAACTGACTAAAGCTTTGATTCCTGTTCGAAATTCGGTTCTATTCCGTTCTGCGTTCATTTTTCCAGGTCGTCTAATCAGGTCTATTGAATTTCTATTATCTAAGAGGCCTCTTTGGTTTAAATATAAAGAACTAAATCCAAATTATACACATTTCTGGATGGTAGATTCTGACGCTGTAAACTCTATGGATCCATATGAAACCATTTTATGGTTTTTGTCTCGAGGGGACCTATGTGTTTCTTATACGAATTGGATTAAGAGGTTCTTCGTAAGAACGGGTTCAATAATATTTCAGATAAAAAAGTTTACTTATTCAAATTAATAATAAATTTACTTGTGTGATATTCGGATGTTATGAAATATATATTTCTGTAACGGTAACAAATTGACAATGATAAAAAAATACATCAAGAAGATTCCATTAACGACAAAAATCTATCGTCAAATTATACAATTTAAGAGGTATCAAGTATTCAAAAAAGATTTTAATGACTCTTCAATAGAGTCTCTATTCTGTATGCGCGTAATCGAACATATCGGACTAGGTCGTTACGGAGATCCCATTAATCCAGATGGTAAGCTAATTGCTATTAAAGAGCTTAAACGCGTATTAACCGTAAGTGGTAATCTTCTTTTCGTAGTTCCAATCGGAGGAAAACCAAAAATTCAATTTAATGCTCATAGGGTATATAGTTATGAACAAATTATGAATTATTTTAAAGAATTTACATTAATTGAATTTGCTCTTATTCCGGATTATTCGTATGCCACTGGTATTATCAGACATGCATCTCAACAAATGGCAAACGAGCAAACATATGGCTGTGGTTGTTTCTGGTTCAGGAAGTAAAAGAGATTTTGTATCGTGTTATCTTGATAGTAATATTTTTGTAAGAAAGCTTACGTTCTGCGTTCATTTATCAAAGACGTTTCGTCAAGTCTATTGAATATAATTATCTAAAATATAATGTTTCAAATAAAAAAGAAGGAATTTGAGGTGATGGATAAACTAATTGACTGTAACTCCACAAAAAGGATTACAGAGTTGGATGGCGTTCGTGGAATAGCGATACTGCTTGTTCTTTATTGTCATTATGCTGATAGTTTGTTATGTACTTTGGAACATGGGTGCCGGGGGGAATGGCCGATATTAACATATATCGGGTATTCACACCGACTAACCTGGAGTGGAGTGGATCTGTTTTTTGTTCTTTCAGGCTTTCTAATAGTTGGAATACTTTTAGATGTAAAAGATTCAAAATTTTATTTCAAAACTTTTTACATGAGAAGGATATGCAGAATATTCCCTCTGTACTACTTGATGTTGCTCTTGTTTATTCTCATACCATGGTTAGGGTTACAATCTACTAAAGCGTTATTTGTCGGGAACATTCCACTATACAGCTATTTTAGTTTTACTCAAAACTTTTTTATACATGGTAGTGGATCCGCATGGCTGCTTGTTACCTGGTCGTTGGCCATTGAAGAGCAGTTTTACATATTGATTCCCCTCTTAGTCAAATTTATAAACAGAAAGAATCTTTTATTAATTTTTGGTTGTGCAATTTGCATGGCTCCAATTTTGCGTTTCATGCTTGCAGGGATTGATGCATTGCCGTTTGCTCGGTCAGATTCGATATTGATGGGAGGGTTAATTGCAATATCGATTAGAGATGTAAGGCTACGGGAAGTGCTAATTGCCAATTATAGATATATTGTTTTTCTATTTATATTTTTCTTGATAGGTACGGCGGTATTGTCAACTGGCCTTTATACGTGTGGAACTGCATTCATTCACTTATGGTTGGGAATATTGTATAGCTTATTTATTGTAGTTGTTATATTAAACAGGAGCGCTAGCTTGTCTTTAGTGCTAAAGCATAATTTACTTGTTTGGTTTGGCTTAAGGTCTTATGCCGTTTATCTTTTTCATGTGCCAATGAAAGCTATTGTGTATTACTATCTCAGCACTATTATTCCACTTGCATGCTTCCACTATGTTGATTACTTAACCCCCGTCGTTTCATTAATAATAGTTTTGATTTTATCTGAGTTGTCATTCAGGTATTATGAAAAAAGATTTTTGCTCTTCGGGAAGTCATTCAAATACTAAATGAGTTGGATTGCCATTTCTTTTTCCATATAGTGTCTTCAGAAAATAACGAAAATGGTATCGTAAATGAGACAGTGTTGGGCAAGTTACTTCTTTTCCCTGTATCATCTAGTAATCTTAATAATAAAATCAATCGTAAATCATCCAAATCTATGGATTATAACAAGTTATTTATAAATGATGATTTTATACTATGAGCATGAGCTTTAAAATAGGCATTCTCACCACTCATCCTATTCAGTATCAGGTGCCCTGGTTCCGCAAGTTATCGGCATTGCCGGAAATTGACCTGACAGTTTTTTATTGCATGATTCCCAACGAAAATCAGCAGGGTGAAGGTTTTGGCGTAAATTTTAAATGGGATATTCCACTTCTCGATGGATATAAGTACGAAGTACTGGAAAATGTTTCAAAACAGCCTTCAGTAACCAATTATTGGGGATGTGATACGCCCGGAATAGAAAATATCGTTAAAAAACGAGAGTTTGATGCATTCATTGTAAACGGCTGGATAGTTAAAAGCTGCATTCAGCTACTAAGGGCATGCAGGCAGTACGATGTTCCATGCATTGTCAGAGGAGAGTCAAATGCTATCCGTCCTCGCACCTGGTGGAAAGGTCAGATACATAAACGACTTTTAGCAAAGTACTCCGCATTTTTAAATATCGGGAAGTCTAACCGTGAATTTTATGTCCAAAACGGTGTCACAGATGAGAAGATCTTTTTCGCACCGTATTGTGTGGATAACGAGCGTTTTGAATTGTCATATGAAGCTCTAAGCCAGGAACGAGATTCAATACGAGTACAGTGGGGAATTTCTTCTACGGATTTTACCTTTCTCTTTTGTGCTAAATTTATCGAAAAAAAATGTCCACTGGATCTTCTGAACGCTCTGTCTATCGTCTTTAGAAAGAATGAGCATTGGACCAAACGGATTCATCTACTCATGGTTGGTGACGGAAAACAAAAGATAGAGTGCGAAGAGTTTGTCAGGCGTAGAAAACTACCTGTAACATTTACGGGGTTTATGAATCAGACGGAGATTGTGCGGGCCTATGTAGCTTCAGACTGTCTTGTATTGCCATCCGATTATGGTGAAACGTGGGGATTGGTAGTTAACGAGGCAATGGCCTGCGGACTGCCTGCAATCGTGAGCGATCGTGTAGGTTGCCACAAGGATTTAATTTGTTCCGGGCAGACAGGTGAGATTTTTCCTTTTGGAGACCATAACGCATTGGCAGAATTATTAGCTTCGCTTGTTTCTAATCCGGCAAAGATGCGTTCAATGGGTAAGTGTGCGAAACAGAAAGTCTCTGATTATAGTGTTGAAAATGTCGTAAAAGGTTGTATTGAAGCTATAAAATTTGTTTGCAAAAATTGAAGCATGATTAATTATTACCAAATTCTATTTATATCTGAAATTTGAGATTCCTATGCCTCACAATATCCAATCTGATCACATGAAGCAAACATATACTATCGCAATGATTTTCATGGTTGCTATTATTATAGCAACCGTTCTGAATGGCACTAGCTTCTGGCTTAAGAGAGTAGGCTGGATGGAACCACAGTTGTACCAGGAATACCAGAGTAAAAATTTTCGGGGGCAGGAGTTTAAAGATTCAGATAGTCTTATGCAACTAACAAGGTGCACCTATCAAACGAAAGGCGTTTGGACAGCGTTTAAGGCTTCTAAAGATGTAGTATTTCTCCTTTTCATTATTGTGTCATTACTACTCATATTGAGGGGATATACAGAGTGGAAAATTCGGTATGTTTGGCTATTCGTCTCTATGGCATTCTTGTTTTTGTACGCTTTTTGTAAATCCCTTTTACAGTTTGGCCCCTTGTTGCCACTGGCAGGTATACGTTCATTTCTGTTCCTGGGAGTGGTAATAGTTGGATCATGGGCTGTCCGTGAGAAAGTGTTCTATTTCCTGACTAAATGTCTTATCGTTTTAATTTTATTTCAATTATTGCTGGCACCATATGAATTTGTGTATGGTATGCGTTTCTTTGCCAGTACATATTTCTGGAATCGCATTGTCGGTACTATGTTGCAGCCCAGCAGTTTGGGAATTGTCTTAGTACTGGGATTGGTCTGGTGTTTTATCTTTTCTCATTCGCGGACATGGTTATGGCGGCTAACAGTGATTGTCTGTGTACTTGTTTTTTTAAGTGGTTCTGCAACCGCTTTGTTTCTGCTGTTGTTTGCTTCTGTAGCGACTCTTTGGTCTAAAATCGACAATCGATATCGTAAGTGGTTATTGTGTGGAGGTATTGCTAGTAGTGTTTTCTTGTTCTTGCTGCTTCCACTTCTCACTGGCCGTGCAGTAATATACTATTCTCTTTGGGGGCGGTTGTCTCTTTATAAGGAGCATATATTCACTGGTTCAGAATGGTATGAACTGCTGTTTGGCAGAGGGCTTGGGGCGGGGACAAATACAGCAGTAAATCTGCTGATGGACTGGCAGGCGAGCACGGCTCATGGAGTCGTGAGCCATACAGTTTTTGTTGCTGATTCCACTCCATTGATGTTGATTTCACAGGTTGGATTTATTGGTCTTTTCTTGGTATATGGGCTTCTGTTTCTTGCTGTCCGTAATGACCCACAATCCCGAATATTTTATGTTTCCATTATCCTGGCAAGCCTTACAGTGAATATTTCAGAACTTTTCCCTGTCAACTTCATCCTCGGCCTGTTGCTGGCTCGTAGTCTTTCAATTGTGAAAAATAAGGATTATACAAGCTTGGAAATGGCAAGGTAATGAAGCCAGTTCAGTAAAAGGGTTATGGTAACGAACAACGCTCGGCTGAGAACCGGACGTTGAGATCAGCCGTATACATTTGTTGTTAGTTCTGAAATTTTCATCCAATTGCATATAATCATTAAGAAAATTTGAAATCAGTATTCCACAATTCAGTCTATGCCAAATTCACAAGTTAATTCCGCATTGTTCATGATCAGTTCTCGCGTTCTCTGTATGATTATCGGGTTGGCGGGATTGCCTATTTTACTAAGCGGGCTTGGCACTGAAAAATTTGCATCATGGGCTGTTCTTCTAGGTGGTAGTGTGGCCTTTTATACCCTTGAAATGGGGATGATTGGCACTGTGACAAAGTTTATTGCCGAGGCTTTCTCCAGGCAGGAAAACTCTAGAATATCCGAACTGATGAGTAATGCAATTATTTTGCTTTTTGCGATTTACAGCATTGGGTTAGTCTGTGTTATAGCTTTGTCAGGTTCTGTGGCGACATGGATGAAGATACCGGATACTCCTCTGCTGTCAGGTAAGAACCTGTTAATATTCGTGTATCTGATGGTTGCTGTCAGTTCTATAGCACGGGTAGGCACAGCCCCATTTCACGCCATTAGTCGTTTTGATCTGGTTGCAGGGATATCATTATTTCACGCCGTCTTTTCAAATGTCGCTGCCTGGAGCGTTGCCTGGTATTGTGGGAGGCTGGATATCGTTATATTGACCTATTGGGCATGTCATGCACTGGTACTACTGGCGGCGAAATACTGGGCGTCGAGGCTGGTTGTCTGGCGTTTTCGACCGTCTACTGTAAATAAAAAACTACAATGGTCATTGTTATCCCATGGTTTTCATCTGCAATTTTCCGACTTTGCCAACTTTATCAATTTTCAGTTTGATAAAATGATCATCGCCGGTTTTTCCGGTCTTTTTGAAGTTGCGCATTATGAAATTGCCAGCCGTGCCTGCATGGGGCTGAGGAGCTTATGTTCCAGCGGCCTCAATACCTTCCTGCCGCGCGCTACAACTTATACTGCAAAAAGCGTGGATATCTGGCCACTTTACCAGGAGATGACCAAAGGCACTATGTGGTTGATAATTTTCTTTATATTGTCACCGCTTGCAGTATCCCCACTGTTTCTTTTTGCCTGGGTGGGGCAGATAGGTTATCACGGACGTTATGTTTTTATGTTTCTGGCAGCGGGAATCGCAGTTAATATATTAGTTGTGCCGGTTTCCATATTTATCCAAGCCATGGGACGTACTTCGTTGGAGGCTGTCGTTTCTGTCTGTTCAATCTTTATGAATGTTCTGTTCAGTCTTGTTCTGATAAGGTTCTGGGGCAAGGAAGGAGCGGCGGCGGGCACCGGCCTGGCCATGATTCTGGCAGGTATGATGTACATGTATTTCTTTCACAAAGTGCATCGACGTAGTATGGCTGATACTATGAGATATTTGTTCCATTATTCATGGCCACTTTTGTTTATCTGCCTGATTTGGCTTGCTCTCGGCAGGGCTATTGAACCTCTGGTTATAGGCTCACGGTGGTATATGGGACCGGCATCTGTCGTGCTTTATGTCACTTTAGTACTGGCGCTTTTTGTATTTTGCATCTACACAGGCAGGTTAGGGAAGGTTGAGTATGAAATGATCTGCCGTATTCCCGGCTTAGGGGCAGTGGCCAAACGTTATTTGAATAGGCGCTTAGCGCCTAACACCGACAATTTTTTGTCGATATAGCATAAGTTGTTGATTTTATTTTGTTTAAAAGACTATTCTAAATTCATAATTGAAAAATATCGAATAATGAACATCATCTTAAAAGAGTTAAGGGAAACAAATATTTGCCTTAAAATTATCAAGCGTAAACCTTTAATAAGGCAATCTCAAATCTAAAAAATGATAACCGACATCTTTATTGGATTAGTTGTCCTCAGTTCTGTTGTTGCCTTCGGTAACTGGCGTAATGCCATGTTCCTGGTGCTGGTGGTTGGGTTGTTACAGGACCCGGTACGTAAGCTGACTCCGGAAGCGCCTGCAATATACGTATTAAGCACATTACCAATATGGTTTGCAATTTTCATAAAAATGTTGGGAACCGAGCAGAGATTTACAGCACTATTTTCGAGGGATTACTTAACGTTGATTTCACGGATGCGTATGTTTATATTAATGCTTATTCCAGGGAGTGTTATCATGCTCATGCGGGGTTTTTTCTTATGGAAAGTAGTGTTACTGGGTGCTTTTGGCTACATAGCACCGATGTTAGGTATAGTAATTGGCTTTGTATTTTCGCAGAACACTAAGCGCCTTTTGCGTTTTCTAACATTCTACTGTTTTCTGGTTGCAGTGATGCTGAGTGGCACTCTCATGGAGTATATGAATATTTTTCCCGACTGGAAGGCCATTGGTACAAGTGCGATGAAGATGGTATGGATCAAATATGTATCCTTCGGCCATACGATCTATATGAAGGCCGGTTTCTTTCGCAGCCCGGACATCATGGGCTGGCACGGTGCAATGATGACTATGCTAGCTCTCACATTATTTTTTGTAAACCGTCCAAAACTTTCACGTTGGGTATGGTTGATATTTGCCGTATGGGGGGTGCTATGCATAGTGATCAGCGGTCGCTATAAAATGATTGCAATGCCCATGGTATGGGCTGTGTCATTTGCAATATTGATTTCTCTTTATCATGGCATTGCCCGTGTGATTGGTATTGCTCTAATAGGTGTTCTGGTTATTACAGGCATGAACATGGTAAGTTCCAAGGTCGGCCTTGGTGGTAGTGATTTTATGTTGTACGCAACCTCCCCTTTAAGTTATTCGGTTGAAAGGGTGGAGGGTCACGGAGTTCGAGGTGTAATTGGCACATATCAACAGGTAGGTTTTTGGGGTAACGGCCTCGGTTTCGCTACACAGGGGGTTCTGCATACCGGCGTGAAATTTAAAAAGGGCTGGCAGGAAGCAGGACCTGCAAAAATCATGGGAGAGTTGGGAGTAGGGGGGATGGTTTTTTTCATATTATTATGTATAAGCCTTTTTGTTGCTCTGATTTCAAATGTAAGAGGAGGATTATATAAAGGCAGCTTGTTTGATCTACGTGCCGGTATGTTAAGTATTATTATTGCCAATGCATTTGCTTTTGTTGTTTCTTGTCTAATTTACAGTGATGTGTTTGTTTTATCCATTATCAGTATGTGTACAGGTTTTGTACTTTCGGGAAAGAATGTGGATAAAACGAAGGTATGATAAAAAGACAGCCAATTACTACCAAAAGAGAGCTGCGTGTAGTACTTATTGAAACCGCTTCCAGGGGACAAAGGGGTAGCATGGTCAGGTATGCCGACATGGTAGCTCACGTGCTTTGCAAATTTAATCACCCGGTGCAGATATGTATACGGCGTGTTTACCTGGCTCCGCCCATGTCTTTGCTAAACTGGTTGCCTGCTCCGTTTCGTGCGAGATTGCATCATGTCTGGGTTGCCTGGACAGCGATAACTCGACTTGCGAGACAGCAGGCAGATATTTTTCATATAATTGACGGCAGCCATGCCTATGTAGCGAGATGGTTGTCTGGTGCTCCTGTTTTAGCTACTGCCCATGATTTTATCCCTTTATTGCAAACCAAAGGCCGATTCACAATTGCTTCACCTGGAATGATGGCCCGGTGGATTATCCGGAGAAGCATTAATGAGCTTAAAGAATTAGACCAAATTATTGCTGACAGCCAAAATACTAAAAATGATTTTATCAATTCGGCAGGGGGCGATATTGGGAAAATCATGGTAGTGTATCCTGCTATTCCCACTTGCATGTCTAAAGAAACCGTACCCAATGCCGGCATTCAATGGACTGACCGAAGACACTCGGAGTCGGTATATATTTTACATGTTGGTAACGATAGTTTTTATAAGAATCGGGCTGGAGTATTGAGGGTTTTTGCTCGAATCCGTGAGAAGCTGGGTTTAGAGTTGAAAATGGCAGGACCACCGCCTGGTCCAGAATTGACCGGCCTGATCAGGGAACTAAGTCTTACGAACCATGTTCATTTTGTGGTGAACCCTGAAGATGACCAGTTAGTAAAACTGTATCTCAGGGCTGCATTGCTGCTCTTTCCCAGTATTTATGAGGGATTTGGATGGCCGCCGCTGGAAGCTATGGCGTGTGGTTGTCCCGTAGTGTGTTCAACCGCAGGTTCCCTGCCGGAAGTTGTCGGCGATGCTGCGTTGAAATGTAATGTTGAGGATTATGAACAGATGGCAAAGAATTGTATTGCGGTACTTGAAGATGCCGGCCTGGCCAGCGAGCTTGTCCAAAAAGGTTATGAGCAGGTAAGAAAATTCAGTTTAGAGCGAATGGGAAGAGAGTTGTTAAGTGTATATATGAAAGTCATAGACAAATTGACAATTGAATATTGAAGCTTTTATGAACAGGAAGTCGGTTGGCTGTGGTTAGAAGTCGGAGGCCGGTGATCTGGCATCAGTCCTCCACCCTCAGTTTTCAGACTTCAACCTTTAACTTATTATGCGTATATTAGTCAATGCTCTTTCGACTACAAATCTTAGTGGTAGGTATGTGTTGCTTGGACATCTCACAAACCTTGCCAAATGGACTTCAGGCAAGCATTATTACACAGTGCTTTATCATAAAGAAAACAGAGACATTTGCCAAAATCTGGGAGGTAATGTAAAGTGGATGGAATGTCCAGACTATACGGCAAATTGGGCGGGAAGAGTATGGTGGGAACAAACTGTACTCCCAGGCAAGTTGGTCAAGCTAAGTATTGATTTCATATTTATGATGTCTGGGGCAGTTGTACCTTTTCTAAGATTGCCTCAGGTATCACTTGCCATGAATCCGGTCCCGTTAATAAACGGACTGGAACATAATACTATTGGCTCTATAAAAGTTGCTTTGCAAAAGAGGGGTTATAAAAAAGCTATGAGTACGGCGACCATGATGTTCTTTCTTTCAGAATATATGCGTCAAATGTATCGACAGAATGCAGGGTTTTGTGAAAAAGAATCAGAAGTTGTATATGCGGGTATCAATGAAGACACATTCAAGGCATCGGAACGCATTCGTACATTAATTGTTAAGAAACCATTTCAAATTATAACTGTGTCAGTTATGGCTCCACACAAGGGAATAGAAACGCTGGTCAGAGCAATTGACTATGTAAAGCGGTCATATAAGGTTCCGGTGCAGTTATTGGTGGTGGGACCGTGGCCAGATAAATCTTATGAGAGCAAAATTAACAAACTGGTGGCAGAACTGAACCTCAAAGATATTGTGAAATTTAAGGGTTATGCAACACGAGAGAAGCTTAACCAGTACTATGCAGAATCCAGGTTGTTTTGCCTTATAAGCCGATCAGAGTCTTTTGGTATCCCTGCTGTTGAGGCTCAGGTTTTTGGCTTACCGGTAGTAAGTTCGAATTGTTGCGCAATCCCTGAGGTATGTGGTAAGGGTGGGATCTATAGAGAACCGAATGATGTTCAGGGGATAGCCCTGGAAATTTTCAACTTATTGACAGACGATAATAAATGTAAAGAGATTTCCGAAGCAGCGAAATTGAATGCCGAAAGGTTTCGTTGGGAAAAATCTTCACGGCCGCTCCTGAGAATGTTTGATGCAGCCGCAAACGGTAATACGTAGAAACAGAATTGTATTTTTTTAGTAATGGAAATGATGCAACCTGGTCGTTTAGATATTGCAGAAAATAGAAATACTCGGAAATATTCTAAAGAAGAGAACATTAAACGTGCGATATGGGCAATAGTTTATCCACTTTTCCGGTATAGTCCACGTACATTTTTCGGTTGGCGTCGTTTGTTGTTGAGGATATTTGGCGCCGGGATTGGTTGTAAGGTTAACATTTATAATTCGGCAACTATATTCATGCCATGGAACCTGGAGATTGGTGACTGGTCATCGATCGGAGAGTATGTGTTTGTTTATAACCCTGGAAAGGTTGTTATAGGTAGTTATAGTACGGTTTCCCACCGTGCTCATTTGTGCGCCGGCACTCATGATTATACAGACCAGGCCATGCCGCTTTTGAAGCCGCCAATTACAGTTGGAGATCAGGTATGGTTGTGCACAGACTCATTTATAGGGCCTGGTGTAAAGATAGGAGAAGGCGCAGTTGTCGGGGCCAGGGCCGTTGTTGTAAAAGATGTTCCACCCTGGACGATTGTTGCAGGGAATCCGGCAAAACCAATTAAAAAACGGATTATAAAGAATAATGAATTCGAGGTATCCCTTTAGCAAATGGGGATTTAGGGGGATTTATCTGTACTGGTAGTCCGAAAGATTATAAGGGGCTGAATTCTTTGTCTATATCTTTCTTGATCCTGACTTTCAACGAGGAAAGAAACCTTCCTGCTTGCCTGGAAGCCGTTGCCTGGTGTGATGACATTGTTGTTCTCGATTCTTTCAGTACTGACGGAACCGTAGAAATAGCAAAAAAATCTGGAGCGCATGTGTACCAACGTCAGTTTGATAATTTTGCCGGTCAACGCAACTTCGCATTAATTAATCTCGAATTCAAACATAAATGGGTATTTCATCTGGATGCGGACGAGATTATTACTGAAGATCTGAAATCAGAGATGGAAAGAGAGATTGAAAATGCCAAAGTTAATGCTTTTCGTGTTCCATCTAAAATGATAATGTTCGGTAAATGGCTCCGATTTTCCGGTATGTATCCGGCATATCAGGTACGTTTGGGACGGGTTGGCGTTT
>ERZ1292630.3429-Hain-H41-02um-R3-3429-length-13937-cov-15_pt1 | contig 13937 bp, 9 predicted proteins | sample MGYA00564408_ERZ1292630 | MGnify/ENA primary metagenome ERZ1292630 (study PRJEB36523, sample SAMEA6512641) | groundwater metagenome | collected 2019-01-08 | study: AquaDiva: Metagenomics assemblies of 32 groundwater samples | reverse complement strand
GCGATGCGGATTTGGTTGTTACTTCCGTCACGCTATCACCACAACTTGTACCGTTCTTGGACGCGCGTTGGTTAAAACCGGGCGCTTTTGTCACGATAACGGATCTGGCTGCTCCCTGGCTGGTTGAGAGCATGTCCGTGTTTGACCGGATCATCGTCGATGACCTGGAACAGGAAGCCAGCATGCCCAAACCGCTGGTCGATCCGGCTCTGGTTTGCGGCGATCTGACCGGTTTGGTGAGCGGCCATATTGCTGGCCGCTGCGCCGATGACGAGCGAACGGCCTTTGTATTCCGGGGTCTGGCGTTAGGGGATTTGGCGGTGGCGGGTTTGGCTTACCAGCGCGCTTGTGAACATTCACAAGGCTTGCTGATAGAAGCTTAATATAGGATGTGCTTACTCCTTATCCGCTCCCGACATCAGAAATTTAACGAGCAGGGCGAAAATAAACGGGATTGTGCTCAGCCCAGTCACCATATAGTGCTCGGCAGTGAATTGATCGCCTTCATCCATGATGATGTAACCAAAAAATATTGTGACCGGAGTGATAATAGATAGCGTTATTACCAGATTAAATAATCGTTTCATTCGTTTATATCCTTTTAGTAGATTAAATTATTTTTAGAAGCTCACACAGAGAACTGTCGCGCTAATCCATTCAGTGTCATATTTTGTGCCATTGCGTTATGCGGGATCAGCACATAGCACCAAGGCTTGCCACCATTGGCAAGTGCATAGTCAGAAGCATTTTTGCACCACTGGATGGCCGCTTCCTTCTTGGCTAGTACAATCGCATTTTCCATCTGGTTACTGGCCTTGGGCTCAAGCATGTAGATCGCGTCATTGGTCTCGGCAACAAAATCCGGCTGATATTCAGGGTGATCAGCTCCTTGCTGGTAGAAAATCTGGAATTGCCCCTTGGCCGGTTTAAACCACTTTATTGCATCGCGGTCAAGAATGACTGCCAACACGCGCTCTGCTTCGGAGTCAAACTTCTGCACCGGGTACAAGCAACGCTTGAAGCCGCCAAACACATACTTCGACATATTGCTCCTGTCCGTGGGCGATACCCGATAATCGGCTGGCGCTTCATTAATCGCATGGGTGTAGGCGCTGGATTTGAATTCCGTGTACCCTTTGCTCACCACCACTTCGTAATCCACCGCCTCCTCCCAGCAATGATCCTGCATCTGTACATGGATAAAGCGTGCAATATCGCATTGATAACATCGCAGAACCTTACGCGCTTCATCCTCGGACAAATAACTGCAAAAATGCTTAACGGTCTGTGCAGCCAGGTCATACAACAAATCCGCCTGATCGTCATAAGAAACATCGTCAAAATCCATCAGGCCGCTGACGACGTAATCTTCAATCCGCTTCTCTTCAATGCCGCCAGCACCCAGAGTCACTTCATCCCGCTGGCTGGTACGCAGGTGTTGTATCCATAGCTCTTCGGATACCGCTGGGTATTTCAACGTGTCCAGTTTCAGAGTAAACGGTCTAAAACCCGCTTTCACTTCTCCCTTGGGCACAACCAGAATGCGCGGAATATCAATGGTCTGCCGTGTTACCAACTCCACCGTCTTAGCCACAACCGCTGCAAAATCCGGTTGTTCGGCTACTCCTTCTAACTCCATTTGTACCGGGCGGTGTTGTTCTTGTACCGCCTTAACGATAGCAGCCTGAACTTCCGGGTTTTTTAAATGCGCTAATGTGGGCACAGCCCTCGGTTGATTCTCCAGCTTGCGGATGACCTCGTAAGCAATCTGCGCCACCTTTTGCTCTTCCGGTTTGGTGAAAAGAGGTTGCGCATCCTGCCTCGCAATCCGTGTGCTGGCCGTTGTATCCGCTGGCTTTATTCCCAATTGGGTAGCAACCTGGGATTGAGAAACGATCGTTACTGTCTTTTGATCGAGTTCATCATCATCCAGTACCACTGCCTTCAGATGAATGGGGGATTCCGGGCGGTTCGCTTCATTGATGATTTCCTGAAACTTATCATGGGCCACAATATTCAGCCTGTCCACCGCCGTTACGCCCGTGCGCTTACCATAAGGCAGCCGTAAACCACGGCCGATGGATTGTTCAATCAGGGTACGCGCATTGGCAGCACGCAGCGGCACGATAGTATAGAGATTGGTCACGTCCCAGCCTTCTTTCAGCATATTGACATGAATGACAATCTCAGTCGGCTCTTCAGTGTGTTCCACCTTCAATAACCGCCCGATCATTTCTTCCTCATCCGCGCCGGTTCGGCTTGAATCCACCTGAATAACCTTGTCTTTGTAGCGTCCTTCGAAGAAACCATCGGATTGGATCAAGGCCAATAACTGCCCGGCATGGGTCGTATCTCGTGCAATCACCAGCAGGAATGGCTTAACAATAGGATTGCTGGTTTCTCTGGCGTAAGTTTCCAACTCCACTTTCACGCTTTCGTGCAAGCGTATCCCGTCTTCCAGTTTCATGCGTTCGATTTCTTCTGGCGACATGCCAGCTGGATTGAAATTCTTGCGTGTCACCACGGCAGGCTCTTTCACAAAACCGTCTTCCATCGCCTTTCCCAATGGATAATCGAGGATCACGTTCTTGAAGGGCACGGCACCTTTAGTGCCTTCTACAAAAGGGGTGGCTGTCAGCTCCAGTCCCAGGATCGGCTTCAATTCATTAATAGCCTTGATTCCTGCGCTGGCACGGTAGCGATGCGACTCATCCATCAAAAGCACTAGATCGGGCAATCCGGCCAGATAGTCAAAATAACTTTCGCCGATATATTCAGATAATCGTTTGATGCGCGGCGCTCGGCCACCACGCACCTCGGAATTGATTTTTGAGATATTGAAAATATTGATACGTATTCCGCCAAATAATGTGCCACTGGCCGGATCATGCTGATTGTAATTGTCACCTGTAATAATGGCGGGGGTATCAATGGCAAATTCCGAGATACCCTTGAATACATACTTTGGATGGGTGCGGTCGCTGAAATCCGTGATCAGTTTGTTGTAGATCGTCAAATTCGGCGCCAGCACAAAGAAATTGTTGATACCGTGCGCCAAATGCAGATAACTGATGAATGCGCCCATTAACCGCGTCTTGCCCACCCCCGTGGCCAGTGCAAAACACAATGATGGAAATTCTCGCTCAAAGCCCGTGACCGACGGAAACTCGCTACGGATGACCTCCAGCACGGCGGCGAGATCGGCATCCTTGCCGGGCGGTGAAATCTCGGTTATGCGGTCGAGAATCTCCAGCGAGCGACGCTGGGGCGGGCGCAGGCTCAGGCGACCGGCAATGGCGTTGACGTGTCGATTCATTTCTTGTTCATTTCTCCAGGCATAATGCCGTATAATTCGACCATGAGTTCCAAACTTTCCACCGCAAATCCTTACCTGCGCGACCCGGTCTTGCGCCAGCGCAGCGTTCTCAAATCCGTTGCCACATCATCGGCAATCGAGGGGATTTTTGCCCCCTTCAAAATGATGGCTTGCGCATTGAATGCATCAGCACATTCCAGCAAGGCAAAAAAGCCAGTGTCCAAAACCCGCATCAGCCGCGCGAAAGCCTAGCCTGCGCCCGTAACGTCCGGGCGATGATGCCGCGAAAAATGGCGGTCATGAGCGCGTAATCGTTTCCCAATGCCGCATGAATCGCGCCGATGTACCGCTGTTTTTCCACTCCGCAGATTCCACCAAAATTCAACACCGGCAGCCCCGCCTGCAGCCCCATCAGCACCGCCAACAGGCGAGCACAACGCCCGTTGCCCTCGCGAAAGGGATGGATCAGGATCAATTCCGCATGCACAACGGCCAGCGCGTGCGCCTGATCCTCAACTGTAGAAAACCGACAAGGCGTGAATTGCCGCGACAGGCCGCGTTCGAATCCATCCATTAAGCCGGGTAGCAAGTTGGCGGCAGCGAACATAAAACCGTCCTTTCCCATGTTGACCTGCCGGTATTCGCCAGCCCACGAATAGATGCCTCCCAGCCACACATGATGCATGTGCCGGATGTCGGCGGCACTGAAGCGCTGCTCCAGTTGCGTTTCGTCGATCAACTGCTCTGTTGCCGCATAAAGCGCCTCGGACTCAAGATGCGCCATTTCCCGAATGGAACGCACCCCACGCAGGTTGCGCAATATGCGGCCCCTAGAACCCGGCTCGAACTCCGCCTCGGGGTCGTGCGCCCGGTAGCGGTTGTTCACAGGGCATCCTCCTCGAACAACCCGCCCTGCGCCGCATTCCTCACACGCCCCTTTGCAACAGCCTCCCCTCGCCCGCTTGCGGGAGAGGGGCTGGGGAAGAGGGTAGGTGGCGGGGCTTTCGGCAAATTCTCCACCCGCAGCGAATAATCATCATGCCCCCATTCACAGCGTGACAGCACCTGCTTGGGGATTTTCTTCACGGTGAGATTCGGATAATCACCCCGGCCACGGAAGGCAGTGCACAATACTAATAAACTTCGTTCCGATCCCACTTCATCGGAAAGTTGCTGCAACTGTTCGTGGTTCAGGTTCGCCGTGGTGACGTAGATAAAATCCCGTTCAGTAGAATGCCCGTGCATCCAGTAATGTACTCCTGACGGTGCATAGGTGAATCCTTCCAGTTTGCACAAGGCTTGCGCCAGCATCTCCGCGTTGTATTCCTTGTTGATGACCCACTGCCCGTAAGCGTCCTGCCGCAAAAGACTGGGAGCGAGTTTGTAATAGCGGAAGCCGCCGCCGCCTTGCCAGTTCACCGCCTCGGTGATACCACCCTTGTCCTCGCCATCTATCACCTTTTGCAGGCGCGGAATGATGTGCGTGTGGCAATGCTCGCCCAGCTCCACCATGATCCAACGACGGCCCATCTTGTGGGCGACCGCACCAGTGGTGCCAGAACCGGCGAAGGAGTCAAGGACGAGGTCGCCGGGGTTGGTGGCGAGTTCCAAAATGCGATGGAGAAGCCTTTCAGGCTTTGGCGTATCAAATGATTTCTCGCCTCCGAATATTCCTTTAAGTTCGGCACTCGCGTTCCGTGTGCTTCCGGCAAAATCGTATGGCCACCATGTCTGATTTACTACACCCTCTTTAACTTCCGATAGGTACTTCTTTTCCATCGGAAACTCGGAGTTGCCATCCTTTCCCCAGTAGATTCTTCCTTCCGCTTCCAACTGCTTCAGTTTATCCGGGGGTCTCCGCCAACTGCTGCCTTTGGGAGGCCATACCTCTCGACCAGCCTTGTTGCATAGGGCGTAGTAGTCACGGTCGCGATGCTCTGCCCGAGTCAAGGGTGTGCCAAGCCAAGGGCCATTGGGGTCATTGTCGGGATTTTTGTATGTTGCAATTTGCTTTTCATTTCGACTCAACAGATTTGGACTAAACGCTTCAGATTTCCGATAGGCCAGTATGTGATTGTGCGTCTGTGCAATGCCAGTGCTGTTATTGCCTGGCGTATCCTTTGACTGCCAAACTAAATTCGCCAAAAATTCGCGGCGTCCGAAAATTTCATCGCATAGCACCTTCAGATAATGCGCCTCGTTGTCGTCAATCGCAATCCACAACGAACCATCCTCCGACAACAACCGCCGGATGATCTCCAGCCGGTCGCGCATCAGCGACAGCCAGATCGAATGCTCCACTCCGTCATCGTAATGCGTAAATGCACTGCCAGTGTTGTACGGCGGATCAATAAACACGCACTTCACCTTCCCCGTAAACTCCGCCTCCAACGCCTTCAACGCCAGCAGGTTGTCGCCGAAGATCAGCCGGTTGTCGAAGATGTCGTTATCCGTCACCCGATACTTCGCGTGATAACTCATCAAAGGGTCTTCCAGCAAAATGCGCGGCTCCAGCTTGGGCCGGTTCTCTTTGCCGATCCAGGTAAGTTCGAGTTTCTGTTTCGTCGCCATAATGTCAGTGATATTTGATTCTTCGATTATCGAACGCTGGCTTAGTACCTTCCAACACGTTAACTACATGTGTGTTTAGCGCAGGGTTTTCGATGGAGCCAGGAAGATAAGTAATTTTGAATCCGTTCTTGCGGTCAAAGGACGAATAAATGACTTGTTCCGCATCACACACGACAGCAAGATTAGGGTTGTGAGTCACCATGATGATTTGTCTCTTCCGCTTAGCTTCTGTCAGCACAGGAACCAAAAGGCTTACCACTGTCTCGTTATCCAAATTCTCTTCCGGTTGGTCGAGAATGATTGGATTTCGGCCTTTGTCTACCAGCAAGTAGAAAATCAGCAGAAGCGCACCTCGCTGTCCCGGAGAGAGTTGCTCAATATGCGCATCTTGAAATAGCAAGGTGTAACGAGGTTCCAGATAACTTAAACCATAAAGCAAGTCATAGACCGCGCTCGATTGACGATCTTTCCGGAGAATTGAGGATATCCCAATTACGCTTGAATTCCCCTTGGATGCAGCATTGTTGATTTTTTCATCCAGAGCATCAACAAATCCCAGAGCATCTTCCTTTTTACTCAAATCATACTGTTCAGACAAACGCCTAACTGCCGCGTAACTTTCGTCCTCACCACTAAATTCCCCGGAGGTTTTCTTGATTAAATCAAACAGCTCTGACGACAATACGTCGATAGTCCCCCCCAGAGTCGCCTGAAATTGAAGCCTGTAATCATCCCGAATAAGCTGATTACCTTGAATCAGATCCTGAACAGGCTTAAACAGCCGTTCACGAGCTGCGCGCTGTGCATCAAGCGCCTCAAATATTTCCCCAGTCAATTCTTTACGTCTTGCCTTTTTAGCAAGAAGTTGCTGCGGCAACTCATCGAGTTGTGATATTCGTTGACTTAGCCCACTTAGCGACTCAGGCGCATCCGCCGCACCAGTCAATTCTTGCAATTTTGACGACCATTGTTCAATCGCCTTCAAATTTTGCTGGTACTCAAGCTGCGGCTGATTTAACTTTGTTTTTAACGCGGCCTGCTCGCTGAGCAATCTTTCGCATTCACTTGCGTTTGTCGTCCTAGCAGCAACTAATATTTGGTGCTGTTCCTCCCAGCCAGACTCCACTTCTGCCAATGATTCAAGCTTGGTAGAAAACTGTACCAAGTCGTTTAGTTTCAAGCCCAGGACTTGGAAGTCAGATTCTGTTTCGATCTGAAACTGAGAAACCTGACGATCAAGCAATCGAATTCTGTCTCGAATTGACTGTGCAGCTTTTCGCTTGGATGCAATTAAAGAAATAGCTGCCGAATCAGCAACAGCTTTTTCTTCAAAACCCTTGATCTGCTGCGCGATAGCTTCCAATTTTGTCGCCGCATCCTGCTGTTCCGGTGACAATTGCTCGGATGGTTTCGGCAGAGGCGCAGGTTTTGTTGCATTGTGTTCTTCGATCTGTTTCTTTTTTAATTCGAGGAACTCTTCCAAAGAACGTCTAACTTGTGGTTGACTCTGCGCCTCAAGGCTTTCAATATCACGATTTATTTTTGTGAGTTCTTTCCGATATTCGATAAGTTGATCTCGGAATCCACCTTCTTGGCGTTCGACCAGTTGGTCGAAATCAAGAGCCCCTAAACGTAATTCATCACTCGCATGATCAAAAATGACGTTTTGAAGCTCCGTCTGGAATAGATTCGTTTTCCCGGAAATGTGGTCATTACAAAGATCCTCAAAACGGCCTTGTGGAATATAGCGAACTAGCTCGATACTCCCGGCTTCCGGTTCGGAGTTAAGATTCCGCGAATTGGTGACCCCACTCAGCCAGGAAATAGTCCCCGTGAATTGCTTCGCAGGGTCTCCCGATTTACCCCGGAATCTATTTTTTTGCAGAAATGAAAATTTGCTACCCGACTTCGAGTTACCAAGCAGGGCAATTACGTCTGCAAGGGCGCTTTTGCCACTACCTTTATTTCCAATAATTGCAACTAGGTCGCTATTGAGTGGAACGCTAACTTTATCTAGCCAACTCTCTCCAAGTAAACTTTCCTCGTTCTTTTGAATTTCAACACGATCAATAAAAAATGTTCTTTGGCCAGCCACTTCGCCGAGTTTTGGTGGCATTTCCCCAATGTATGTACGCTCGATAGGCTCCTTAATAGTTTGAAGCAAACCGAGAAATGTTGGATCAGCCTTGACCCAACAATAGCGCTTTAAATCTGGCTCAAAGAGCTTATCTACGGCGTGTGCATCAGAACCGTGAAAGCATGGTTTTAGAGAATTATATTGACGCCTGATCTCCTCAGCAGGCATGCTCGGTTTCAGCCCAAGGTAATGCAATCTATCGGCGGGATTGCCACTGAAAACAAAATCTGATCGACCAAGAAGCTCATCTCGTGTTGCCGCAAAGCTGTCCAGTGGTAAACCGCTTATCCCATCCTTCCCATTGGCAACCCCTACAACACTATTTGCCTTCAGCCAGCCATCCGCATCCAGCCAAGCGAAAATCTCGGTATGAGAAGGCTTAAACTGCTCAATGCCAAACTTATATGCCGCATCATCGTTAAGCGCTGGATTTTGTGCCTTGGCAAAATCAATTAACTCTTCCTTGATGCAGCCATAGGTTTGGTTCTTGTATGAAACCTTCAGGTTTCTTAACGACCGCTTGATTCTTTCGATGTGATCATCCTCGTTGACGTTTACCAGCAGATGAATATTAAGTGCTTGCCCTTCTTTTGTTTGAGGCGAGCATCGAAATTCGATATTGGGTATCAGCAACACAGATTCCAAGCGTGGATTCGAAGCATCCCTTTGTTTGGTGCGTAGGATTTCGTACCCATCAATCGTCATGTAGTCTGTTATGCCTATTACCGCAATTTTGTGTTGATTGGCTGCACCCTCAAGCGCGACCACATAATCATCCCAAGTAACACCAGTGAATGAATTCCCGAGATAGCTTGCCGGTGTATGAACGTGCAAATCCCAGCGCCGCCATTCGGCGCCACGTTCATATTTATTGTGATTAGTGCTCATTTAAATTCCCCGCTTGGGCTTATTTGTTTTATTACGTCTATATTCGAGCCTGTTTTAAAATGCCCACCCTTGCTGTTGCATAAATCTTTCAAGGTTAATGCAGGAAACATTGAAATGCGCGCACACGTTGGGAATTTTGGCTGCATTAGGTTTCAGTTGTTCTTCCGTAACGACCGTACCACCTTTGATTTTGGCGCAGGCAATAACGAAGGGATCGGCAACGGGTGTTCCTTTCAACCGTTGCTGCTCCCCGATCAGGTTTTGAAAATGCTTAATCTGGAATATCTGCGCAACAAATTGAAGCTCAACCGAGGAAGGTGTAGTAAAAATTCGCTTGTTTTGCTTCGCCCACGCCAGCACATCCGCGCTTATGTTTTGCCGCTCAAGTTCATTCCAGACCTCACGGGTCGAAATGAGAGTTTTCTGCTGGATCAGGCTATCCAAGCCATCCCAGATGGTTTTGAACACGCTTGGATAAAAGTGCTGGAGTGAACGAATTGAACTGGTATCGAACACATAGATCATGTAGCAGCCCCTTGCAGAATGCGCTGCTCCAGTCCAGCAAAATTCTTAGGTTTGATCCCCAGCAGATCTGCGGCCTGTTCGACGCTAAGCTGATTCTTGTAGTGGCGGCTGACCACTTCTCTCGCGAAACGGTCACTCAGGTAAACATTCTGGGATGCGTACCAATCGCCGCCTGATCCTTTTTTCTGCTGTGCCGCCCATATTTTGGCCTTCTGCTCATAAAACGCGGCGGTGACGCGATCTTGATCCAAGAACCGGCGCAACACAGCTTCGCGGCTGACGCCGTATCGCGCAGCGAGGTCTGAGAACTGCTGTTCGGATGTACGCTCAATGTCTGCCGGAAACTGTTTTGCCTGCATCTGAAAATCAGGCGATGGGATCAGGATTTCCGCAGCGATTGCATTGCAAAACCGCTCAATCTGTTTTTCTTGATCCGGCAGACGCTCAACATATCGCTGGTCGAATTTGCTCAACCCGTTAACACTGAGCAACAGGTGCGCAAGCTCATGGAGCAAGCTAAAAGTTTGTCTTGTCTTGGTCGTGCTGTTGTTCAAATAAACAACCGGGAATTGGCTGTCAACAAGACAAAATCCTGAAATATCCTTCTGTACGAAGGATTCCTTGAAAATGAATACGCCTTTGTCCTCTATCGCTTTCCGCCATTTTTTTAGCGCATGATCTTCATCTTGCCAGCGCACCTGATCTTCGAGAACGATGCCCAGATAGCTGCGAACCGCTGCTGCTTGTTCCTCGACAGAATTCGCACGGGATAACGACAACTTCTGCCAAATGCAATGTTCACTGGGGTTACGAGTGCCAAATAATTCCCGTAGCGCGAGCTGGTAAGCGTGGGCACGGCGGATGTGCAGGTGTGTGTCAGCGGTAAGCGTTTGCAAATCTTCCGCAGGCAGTGTCCTGAATTCTCGCGCTGGACTTACCTCTTCGGGAGGGGCAGGCAAAAAGAAAACTGCTAAAGGGCGCTTATAAATTTGATACGCCAGTTTTTCAAGTTGTGAATAACTTGGAGATGCATTCCCTGTTTCCCAAGACTCAATATCGTCAATAGGTCGCTTCATACGTAATGCGACATCAGACACCGACAACCCAATTGATTGTCTTGCCCAACGCATAACCTCTGGTTGCACTCCTGTAACTGGTTCGCTCTTCATTTTCCTATCCCAACAACTTACAAGATGAAATTATCACTCATAAAGAATGACTTTAGCTATGACACAAACCAACGAATCGAAAATAATTCCTGAATGTGCGTGTGTTGATTCATTTTACCTTCTATTACCGAAATCAATTCTTCACGCTGCTTGTCCACCTGATCCTGTGCATCAAAGAGCGAGCGCCGCTTTAGATTGCGCTGCGCTTCTAACGATTTGATCAGTTTTTGTCCAGAGAGCTTTTCTTCCAATGTGAGTGCAGTGATAGCAGCACGGCGTGCTTCCTTGATTTGGCGATCCATCTCTTTGATCTCTCTTTCCAATCCAACTTTCAAGTCATCCGCCCAACCGTCCAACTTGTCTGCTTCAGCCTCGAAGAAACGGGCATTGCGTTCTGAAATATTGCGCTGTATTTCTAATTGGCGCTTCTGGGTTTGTGCTTCCAGCAATGTGTTTTCTAAACCAGTCTGAACTTGGTTGATCACATTTCCGGGTAGTGACATTAACCGTGCAGCGACCTCTTCATCCAATATTTCACCGTCATCGGTTTCCGCTGCGAAAATGAGATGATCTTCCGCTTGATCAAGTGATTCAACGCTAAAAAGCGAGAGAGTTAACCAGCCAGACTTGCCAATGAATTCTTCTAGTAATGTAACCTTGCCATCGTACTGCTGATAATCAAAATGAATTTCTGCTGGAGGCAGGTTACGCATTTTGGCCTGTGCAATGAGTGTTTCAGCGAGTGGATGGTTGAGGCGATAAAGATGCGCTTCACCCGATCGCCGCGGCAGTTCATATAACCCAATCGGAATTGTTGCAGCCTGTTCCGGGAAAGGCTGTTTCTCCAGGCGGAACGAGGAATCATTTAGGAATTCAGCGCGGCCGTTGAGTTCATATTGGGTAAGCTGCATCAGCAAGCATTCGTAATGATTGAGGTAAGCTTTTGATGCCTCGTCTCGCACTTTGAGCTTCTCACGCACCTCGTCATCAAAATTTTCCAATAATTGCTGGCGCGTGCGTGTCATGGATTCATTGATTTCCAGGCTCAATTCCAGCTGAAGCTGATCAAAAGCTGTTTGAATTTCTTCCTGCATACGGCAGTGTTGATAGATGGCTGCAATGCGCTTCTCAAAATCAACACCCGATTCAATAGCTCCAAGCACTTCATCGCTGGCACCAAAAACACCCTCAAATAGTTTAAATTTTTCTGCCAATAATTCGAAAACGCGCTTGTCCGCAGCATTCTTGCGATTGAGAAAATTAACGACCACTACATCATGCTTTTGCCCGTAACGGTGACAACGCCCGATTCGCTGCTCGATCCGTTGCGGATTCCATGGCAGATCATAATTAACGACCAGTGAACAGAATTGAAGGTTGATGCCTTCGGCACCTGCTTCCGTAGCGATCATGATGCGTCCCTGTTCGCGGAAATAATCTACCAGTGCCGAGCGCATATCGGCGGTACGCGACCCTGTCACCCGGTCGGTGCCTTGATGACGATCAAGCCACTGATTGTAGATTAACTTGGAACGATCATCGGTGTTAGAACCATTGAAAAGCACAATACCTTCGGCAAAAGGGCTATCTGCCAGCAGGCGCAATAAATAGTTTTGTGTGCGGCGTGATTCGGTGAAGATGATGGCTTTCTCGGCTGCGCCAAGTTCCTTTGCTTTGGCAAATGCAATGCCCAGCGCTTTTAGCAGCGCCTTACCCTTGGCGTTATGGTCGATTGAAATAGCAAGCGCGGCGAAGGCATCAAGCTCGGCAATTTCCTGTTCGAGAGCCTTGCGATCATTCTCGGTGAGAAGTTCGACCGATTCGTCCTCCGTCCATTCCTCGGCGGTTTCATCGAGTGCTTCATAATCCTGATCCAGTTGATCTGCGAGCGATTCTGCGGGTTCCTGTTTGCGCAGCTTGCGTTTGAGTCGGGTTGAAATCGAAGTCAGCGCACCCGCAATGGCAAAGGTGGATGAGGCCAGCAACTTGCGTAACACCAGTGTCATCAGGGAACGCTGGCTTGATGGAAGCGCTTGCAGATTGTCACGTTGCAGGTATTCTGAGACAAGGTGGTAAAGACGATCTTCGCTTTCTTCCGGGGTAAATTCCTCCACCAGCGGCAGGCGCTTGGTGTAAGGGATATAGGCAGTCACCTGGCGGCGTAAGGTTCGATGACAAACCGGCTTGAGCCGAGCCTTGAGTGTCTGAAATACTTGATCCTGGTTCAGATTGGCAAATTGCTCGCGAAAACTTTTTAAATCACCGAAAGTATGTTCATCAATAAAACTCACCAATCCAAACAACTCTAGCAGTGAATTCTGTAGCGGTGTTGCCGTAAGCAGTAACTTATGTTTACCCGCCAGTGCCATTTTCAACGTGTTTGCAATGACGTTGGATGGCTTATAAACATTGCGCAGTCTATGTGCCTCATCAATAACAACCAAATCCCAGGGTATTGCATGAACATCCGCTGCCTTACTTTTTGCAAACTGGTATGAGCAGATTATGGTTTCAGGTGATTCAAATGGACGAAACTGGCCTTGTTTGATCGCAGCATTATAGGATTTGGCTTCGAGGATACAGCAGGGGAGAAAGAATTTTTCAGTCAACTCCTGATGCCACTGTTTACGTAGATTTGATGGTGTGATGATCAGGATGCGCCGTTTACGCTCCGCCCATTTTTGAGACAGCACCAACCCGGCTTCAATGGTTTTGCCCAATCCCACTTCATCAGCCAGTAGCGCACCTTTGGAAAGTGGCGAGTTAAAAGCAAACAAGGCCGCATCGACTTGGTGCGGGTTGATATCCACTTGAGCGCTGGCTACTGCGCCTGCCAATTTCTCAGGACTATCTGTTGGAAAACGGCGTGTTAGTTCGTGCGCAAAGTATTTTGCCTGGAAAGCTGTAATCATTAGCCGAAGTCCATCACTAATTATTCCAATTCATATCGACCAGAATGATTTAATACATTTGAAAACATGTAGTAATGTACTGTACATGTTCAGAATAATCCAATTAATTAATGGGGCTTCTATAGTTATATGAATTGACTGATAATAGGGCGCTTCTAAAAATCCAGATTCCACATTCTAACGGCGGTTGCGTGAAAAACTTTTTATTTACATATCATCCATATGCTGCGCTGCAAAATTTTTCCCACGCCTTGCATTTGGCGCGAACTCTGGATTTTTAGAAGCATTCAATAATAATTATTTTTTTAACTATTAATGGAACCCATTCTTATCATCACCCATTTTCCCGATAAAACAGGTGCCCTAGCATTGGCCGAGGCGTTGATTGATCGACATTTGGCCGCGTGTGTCAATGTGCT
>ERZ1292630.3427-Hain-H41-02um-R3-3427-length-13939-cov-4_pt1 | contig 13939 bp, 11 predicted proteins | sample MGYA00564408_ERZ1292630 | MGnify/ENA primary metagenome ERZ1292630 (study PRJEB36523, sample SAMEA6512641) | groundwater metagenome | collected 2019-01-08 | study: AquaDiva: Metagenomics assemblies of 32 groundwater samples | reverse complement strand
GGCATGCGATCCGCTCCGGCGATCATCGGGGTCTTCGGCAAGGGGCGGGCGTTTCGCTACCTTGGCGTCATCGGCGTTCTCATTCCCCTCGCCGTTTCGTTCTATTACACCTACATCGAAGCCTGGTGTCTCGGCTACTTCTGGCACTACCTCACCGGCGGGATTGGCGTCGTGACGGACGCGCCGATCGCCGACCAGGTGGCGAAGGCTGGCTCCTTCTACACCACGTTCACCGGCCGCGAGGAGAACGGCGTCCTGACCGGCGGCTCGTACGAGACGCTGGTCTTCTGGATCATCACCTTCGCCGTCAACATCTGGCTCGTGTTCCGCGGCATCTCGAAGGGGATCGAGAAGTTCGTCTCCTGGGCGATGCCGGCGATGGCGGTCTGCGCGCTGATCGTGCTGGCGCGCGTGCTGACGCTCGGTACGCCGGACCCGGCGAACCCGGAGATGAACGTCGTCAACGGCCTGGGTTACATGTGGAACCCGGACTTCTCGGCGCTCTCGAACCCGCAGACCTGGCTCGCCGCGGCGGGGCAGATCTTCTTCTCCCTCTCGGTCGGTTTCGGCGTGATCATCAACTACGCCTCGTACCTCAAGAAGAAGGACGACGTGGTGCTGTCGGGGCTCACCGCCTCGGCGACCAACGAGCTGTTCGAAGTCGGCTTCGGCGGCCTCATCACCCTCACCGCCTCGTTCGTCTTCCTCGGCACGGCCAACATGATCGGCGCCGTGCAGGGCGGCACGTTCGGCCTCGGCTTCACGACCCTGCCAGTGGTCTTCGCGCACATGGGAGCGTGGGGCAACTTCATGGGCGCGGTCTGGTTCTTCATGCTTTTCCTCGCCGCGATCACCAGCTCGATCTCGATGTACCAGCCGGCGCTGGCGTTTTTCGAGGAGGCGCTCGGCTGGTCGCGCAAGAACGCGACGTCGCTCATGGTGGGCGTCTGTCTGGTGAGCTCGTTCCTGGTGATGTACTACTCGAAGGGCGGGATCTTCTGGTCGACGATCGACGACTGGGTCGGAACGTTCCTGATCTTCGTCCTCGCGATGATCCAGATCATCGCCTTCAGCTGGGTCTTCGGGCTCGAGAAGGGGTGGAAGGAGGCGCACGTGGGGGCGCAGATCCGCATCCCGGGCTTCTACAAGTTCATCATGAAGTACGTGACCCCGACCTACCTGCTCGTGGTCTTCATCGCTTTCTGCTGGCAGAACCTCGGCGGCTGGATGAAGTCGGTCGCGGATGAGCCGCTGCGCCAGGGAGCGATGCTCCTGATTCTGGCGACGACGATTCTCCTGATCGTCTGCACGCGGATAGGAGAGAAGCGCTGGCTCGCCGCCGGACTCGACATCGACGGCAAGAACCCACCGAAGGACTGACGGGGAGAACGATATGACCGTGCTCGGATGGATCTTCCTGCTCTCGTCGACCCTTTTCGTATGGGGTCTCACCGGTTGGTGTTTCTACAAAGTGCTGACGGTCAAGGAAACGATCGAGGTTCCGCCGGCTTCGCTCGGCGGCTGATCCGCCGGACGGCGCACGCGGGCTGCCCCGGCTGGAAGCTCGCTGCGACGCGCTTCGAACGATGGTAGAAGGGGGCCCATGCGAGCCCCCTTTCTTTTTCTGTCGACCTGCCTGATCGTTTCACCGCTCGGTTTTCCGTCCGCCGCGCGCTCCGCGGTGGTGGAAGGGGTCGAGCTCCGCCTGCTGGCGAATGGGCTCGACGAGCCGGTGGCGCTCGCCCATGCGGGCGACGACCGGATCTTCATCGCCGAGCAGCGTGGTCGGATCCGCCTGCTCGCCGACGGCGACCTCTCGGCGGCGCCCTATCTCGACCTGCGCAGCCGGGTGCTCTACGGCGGCGAGCAGGGACTCCTCGGGCTTGCTTTCCATCCGCGTTTCGCCGAGAACGGCTGGCTCTTCGTGAGCTACACGCGCGAAGGAGATGGCGCGAGCGTCGTCTCCCGCTTCGCGCGCTCCGTGCTTGACCCCAACCTGGGCGACCCGGCGAGCGAAGCGATCCTGCTCGTCGTGCCACAGCCCTACTCCAACCACAACGGCGGCAACCTGGCGTTCGGGCCGGACGGCTTCCTCTACTTCGGGCTCGGCGACGGCGGCGCCGGCGGCGATCCGGCCTGCCGGGCGCAGAATCGGGACGAGCTCCTGGGCAAGATGCTGCGGCTGGACGTCGACGCGCATGCCGATTCGCCGCCGTTCCATGCCGTGCCGGTCGGCAATCCGTTCGCGGGCGGAACACCCGGGGCCGATCTCGTCTGGGCTCTCGGACTGCGCAATCCTTGGCGTTTTTCGTTCGATCGCAGAATCGGCAATCTCTACATCGCGGACGTCGGGCAGGGGAGCTGGGACGAGATCGATTTCCAGCCGTTCGACGAGCCGCCGCCGATCAACTGGGGCTGGAAGATCATGGAGGCGAACGCCTGCTACTCGCGCGACGCCTGCCCGGGCTCGACGCCGCTCTGCGGCGCCGACGAGCTCTACCTGCCGATCCTCGAGCTGCCGCTCTCGGGCGGCCACTGCGCGGTGATCGGCGGTTACGCGTATCGCGGCCATCGCCTGCCGGCGCTCGAGGGGCGATACCTGTTCGGCGACTTCTGCACGGGGGATCTCTGGGCGGTCCGCAGCTCGGCCGGCGGCCTGGTGCTCGACGATCTGCCGTTCGACCTGCCGACGCTCACGACGTTCGGCGAGACGCGGGTCGGCGAGATCCTGCTCGCGACGCAGTCCGGCCAGCTCTACGCGCTCGACCGGCCGATCCCGACCGTCTGCGTCCCGGCCGCGAATCGCGCCTGCCTGCGCGACGGCCGATTCGAGGTCGAGGTCTCGGTGCGCGACTACTCCCGCGTCTACCACTCCGGGCAGATCGTGACGGCGAGCGCCGATTCGGTCCTCTTCTGGTTCTTCGCCTCCGACAACTGGGAGCAGCTGGTCAAGGTGATCGACGGCTGCGGTGAGACCTCGCGCTACTGGGTCTACGGCGCCGCGGCCACCGACGTCGAAGCGGTGGTTCGCGTCACCGATACCCTGCGCGGTGTCGTTCGCGAGTACAACAACAGCCTGTCGCACCAGGCCCCCGCCCTGACCGACTCGGCCGCCTTCGCCACTTGTCCCTGATCGGGCGCCAGCGGGGCGTTCTTCCGCGGGGGGTGTAACACCGGGTCCGGTCGCTCGTTGTACGGTTGGAAAGGAGCCAATCCGCCGTGCCGAGCCCCAAGGTCAGTCAAAGCAGGCAGCCACCGGAAAATGCGGACATCGCCGCCAGCGCCGGGATGGTCGCCCTGGGCGCGCTGTTCGAAGCGCACTCCGAGCGCGTCTTCCGGGCCGCTCACCGCATCACCGGCAACGCCATGGACGCCGAGGACGTTCTCCAGGGAGTCTTCCTCCGCCTGGCGCGCCGCGATCTCAAGGGGAGCGGCCCCCTCGTGGGCGACGAGGCGGTCGGCTACTTCTACCGCTCGGCGGTGAATGCTGCGCTCGACGTCGTCCGCTCGCGCCAGCGCGCCGGCTGGGCCCCGCTCGAAGATGTCGAGGCCGGCAACAGTCTTGCCGCGGGCCGCGTCAAGAGCGGTGACAGTTCGACGGGTCCGGAGTACGAACCCGAACGCGAACATCGCCTGAAGCAGTTGAGAAAAGCCCTGCGTCAGGCCATCTCGCGCCTGTCGCCGCGCTCCGCCGAGATTTTTTCGCTGAGGTACTTCGAGGGCTTGAGCTATCAACAGATTGCCGAGACGACCGGCCATTCGTCGGGCCTCATCGCCGTGCTGCTGCACCGTACGCGGGCCCGACTGCGCAAGGAGCTCGCCGGTTACGAAGCTGTCGTGGGAGACCTGTCATGAAGAACGAAGAGCTGTTCGACGCCGCGGTCGCCGCGGTGCGTGATGAGACGATCGACGCGAAGGGGATCGCGGCCGCGCAAGAGCGCGTGCTGGCCCGGCTCGCGAACCAGGTGAATCCGCTGACGGCGTCCGCCGAGAGCGTCGACAGCCACCAGATCCACGGCTGCGCGGGCTTCCGTGCCCTCCTTCCGGCCTACCTCGCGGGCGCGCTCGCCGAGCCGAAACGTCTCCTGGTGGAGGACCACACCCGCGAGTGCGTCGGTTGCCGCCGCGCCCTCGGCGAGCTCCGCCGTGGAGGGGGCGGGACGCGCCGCACCGAGGCCGCCGTCACGGCGGGCGCCTCGCGCGTCCACTGGAAAATGGCGATGGCCGCCGCGGTCGGCGGCGTCGCGATCGTCTCGGGCGCGCTCCTGTTCCGGGCCGGCCTCTTTGCCCCGACCCCCAAGGGCTCCGTGCAGTCGATCGAGGGTGAGCTCGCCGTCGTTGAAGGCTCCGGAATCCGGCCGGCGGTCGTCGGCGAGATGTTTGGCGGCGCGACTTCGGTCCGCACCGGCGGCGACTCCGGCGCGATCGTGACGCTCGCCGACGGCTCGAAGGTTGAGCTCGCCGAGCGCTCCGAGCTCCGGCTCGGCAAGCGCTGGGACGGCACCGTCTTGAGGCTCGCGCGCGGCAGCGTCATCGTCGAGGCGGCGAAACAGCGCACAGGCAATCTCTACGTCGAGACCGGCGACTGCCAGGTTTCCGTCGTGGGCACCATCTTCTCGGTCAACGCCGGCGCCAAGGGCTCCCGCGTCTCGGTGATCGAGGGCGAGGTGCGCGTGCGGCAGGGCGCCGTACGGGCCGATCTCAGGGTCCTCCGCCCCGGCGACCAGCTCGCGACCGGGCGCTTCCTGGGCGCGGTGCCGGTGGCGCAGGAGATCTCATGGAGTCGCAACGCTGCGGCCTACCGCGAGCGGTTGGCGGCCTTGAAGTCTCTCGGCCGCGAGCTCGACCAGGCGTTCGTTTCGCCCGGCGCGCGCACTTCGACGCGGCTCCTCGACCTCGCCCCGGAAGGAACGAGCGTCTATGTCGCGCTCCCGAACCTGTCGCAGTCGCTCGCCCAGGCTTGGTCGCTCGTTCAGCAGCGGGCCTCCGAAAACCTGGCGCTCGCCGACTGGTGGAACGAGCGCTTCCGCGATGGCGCTGACCAGGAGATCTCCGAGGCGATCGCCGACCTCTCGCGCTTCGGCGTCGAGCTCGGTCCCGAGATCGCGGTGGCGGTCGAGCTGCGCGACAACGACGACGCCGATCCGGACGCGCGGCCGGTGATCCTCGCCACGATCCTCGATCCCGAGCGGTTCTCGCCGGTCCTCGACGAGGAGATCGCGAGCCTCAACGCGCGCGCGGCGTCCGAGGGCGACGATCTCACCTTGCGACGGATCGCGGATCCCGCGAGCGCCTCGTCGAACGGCCACGAGCTCCTGATCTGGACGACCGGAGACCTCCTCGTCGTCTCGCCCTCGCTCGGGCGGCTCACGGCGGTCGCGGCGATCCTCGAGTCGGGTGGCAGTCCGTTCGCCGGTACGCCGCTCCACGCCCGCCTCTCGCGCGTCTACGGCGAGGGGACCGACTGGCTCCTCGGAGTCGACCTCGCCTCGGTGATCGCCGGCGAGACAGCCTCCTCGAGCGACCCCGAGAACGAAGCGCTCGTCCTCGACCGACTCGGCTTCGCCGACCTCGACCACCTGGTGATCGACCGGCGCGACGGAGACGACGGAGCTGCCAGTGACGCTTCCGGACAGAATCGCGCTTCGCTCACCTTCCGCGAGGAGCGCCACGGCATCGCCTCGTGGCTCTCGACGCCGGCCCCTCTGGGAGCGCTCGAATTCGTTTCGCCGGCGGCGCACGTCGCGGTCGCCGGGCTGCTCAAGAATCCGCATGAGATGCTCGACGACGTGCTGGCGATCGCCGCGGCGAGCGAGACGGAGGGCCAGGAGGATCCGCTCCACGGTCTCGCCGAGGTTGAAGCGCGGCTCGGCATCTCGTTCCGCCAGGACCTCGCCGCTGCGCTCGGCGGCGACGTCGCCTTCGCCTTCGACGGGCCGTGGCTGCCGACGCCGTCGTGGAAGCTGGTGCTCGAGGTGACCGACGCGGCGCGCCTCCACGCCACGGTGCAGGCGCTGGTCGAGGCCTGGAACCAGGAGGTCGAGAATCCCGACGAGGGCGGGCCGCGGCAGCGCATCCGCCTGACGCACGAATCGGTCGATGGCCGGACCCTGTTCAGCGTGGCGCTCGAGAACTCGGCCGCGGGCACGTCGACGACGGTCGCCAACGGCCTGTTCGTCGACGGCTACCTCCTGCTGGGTCCGTCGCGAGCGCTCCTGCTCGAGTCGGCGACCCAGCGCGAGGCCGGCATCCAGCTGGCGACCTCGCAGGCGTTCCTCGACCTCGTGCCGCGCGACGGACAGGCGCACTTCTCCGCCGTCGTCTGGCAGAACGTCGCCGGCTCGCTCGGCTCGCTCGCCGAGCTCCTTGAGCGCGCCGCGGCTGCCCATGGAGAGACCGACGACGCGTCCGCCGGCTCTTCTGCCGACGAGCTCTCCGAAGTCGTGGGCGAAGCCGGTCCGGGTCTCGCCGTGGCCTACGCCGAAGGGCGTGAGATTTCGTTCGTGACGCGCGGCCTGCGCGGCCCGCTGGGCCTCTCGTTCGAGAGCCTCCTCTCCTTGGGCGACCTCCTCCATCACGACGCCGCCGTCGAATCAGAGTCGCCCGAGGCCGACCCGGCTGAAGCCGCTCCGCAATCGACGGCCCGCATCGCGCCGGACGTGGAAACTCCGACGCGAGCTTTCGCGTAAGGCCGGATGTGACGTCGAAGTCAGTCGCGACACCGCTCCTCGAGCTCGAGAGTCTCGAGGTTCACCTGGCCGGGCGGCCGATCCTCAAGGGACTTGGGGGGACGCTTTCCGGCCAGGTGGTCGGACTCTTGGGGCCGAACGGCGCCGGCAAGACAACGCTTTTCAACACTCTCCTGGGCTTCCACAAGACGAGCGGGGGAACCGCGCGGGTGCTCGGACGCGACATCGTCACCGATGCCGCGGCGCTCCGGGAGCGCATCGGCTTCATGCCGGAGAGCGATTCCTTCATCGCCGGCATGAGCGCGGTCCGTTTCGTGCGCATGATGGCCGAGCTCGCCGGGCTGCCGCCGAAACCTGCGCTCGAACGCGCCCACGAAGCGCTGTTCTACGTTGGCCTGGGCGAGGCGCGCTACAGAAAGCTCGAAACCTATTCGCTCGGCATGAAGCAGCTCGCCAAGCTCGCGCAGTCGATCGCCCACGGGCCCGAGCTGCTGCTCCTCGACGAGCCGACCAACGGCCTCGACCCTTCGGCGCGCCAGCGCATGCTCTCGCTGGTGCGGGAGATCGCCGCGTCCGGCGTCCGGATCATCCTTTCGTCGCATTTGCTGCGCGATGTCGAGAGCTGCTGCGACCAGGTGATCGTTCTCAAGGATGGGCGCGTCGCCACGATCGCCGATCTCGCGCTCGAGCGCCAGAGCGAGCGCCGTTTTCTGGAGCTTGAGACGCGGGGTGGCGAGAACGGCGAGTTCCCGCGCGCCTTGGCCGAGCTGGGGTGCGAGGTCGCCGAGCTTCCGGGCCGCAAGCTCAAGGTCGTGATGCCGCCCGCCGTCGACTTGCGCGCGCTCTACCGGATCGCCGGCGAGCAGGGTGTCCAACTCCGGCGGCTGATCTCGAATCGAAACTCGCTCGAGCACCTGTTCATGAAGGCGATGGAGGAGGGAGGAGAGAGCCGTGCCGGTCTATGACCGCCGCTATCGCGGCTACTCCGGCGAGCGCCTCTCCGAACGGAGCTCGGGCCTGGGCCGCTTCCGATTCTGGACGGTGGCGCGTTTCGCGCTCGAGGATCTGTGGAAGTCGCGCCTGGCGCTCATTCTGTTCATTCTCGCCTGCCTGCCGCCGCTGGTCTTCGCGCTCTTCATCTACGGCGCCAACAACCTCGATGTTCTCACCGCGGCGGGCCTCAAGTTCGGCGGAGAAGGGGTTGACGGGAGCTTTCTCGCCATCGACAAGGAGCCGTTCTTCTGGTTCCTGGTCTGGCAGTCGAGCCTTGCCTTCATTCTCGCCTCGTTCGTGGGTCCGACGCTGGTCGGTCCCGACCTCGTCCACAACGCCCTGCCGCTTTACCTGTCCAGGCCGCTCAAACGTTCGGATTACGTGATCGGAAAGCTCCTGGTGCTTCTCCTGCCGCTCTCCGCCGTGACCTGGATCGCGGGCCTCTTGCTCGTGCTTCTGCAGACCTCGCTCGCCGGATTCGGGTGGCTCGTCGAGCACTGGCGGATCGTGCCCGCGCTCTTCGTCGGCTCGTGGATCTGGATCCTGCTGCTGTCGCTCCTGGCGCTCGCCGTCTCCGCGTGGGTCAAGTGGCGCTTCGTGGCCACCGGCATGCTTTTCGGCATCTTCCTGGTCAGTGAGGCATTTGGCCACGCCATCGTCCAGATCGCGGGCCTGCGTTGGGGAAAGCTTCTGGCATTTGACGATCTCATCGAGACGATCTGGTCCTGGCTCTTTGGCGGCGTCGAGTTCCTCGGTACGCAGTTCCCCGAGGACCCGCTGCCGCTGGCCGCCTGCTGGGCGATGCTCGGCCTGCTCGGCGCGCTCTCGCTATGGATGCTCCACCGCAAGCTCCGCGCTTGCGAGGTTTCGCGATGAGCGGCGCGCACCGCATCGTCTTCGAGAACGTCTCGAAGTTCTACGGCGAAGTCCTCGGTGTCAACCGGATCGATCTCACGATCGGATCCGGAATCACCAGCCTCGTCGGACCGAACGGGTCCGGCAAGTCGACGCTCATGAATCTGGCGACCGGACTTCTTCGCCCGTCGGAGGGACGGATCACGGTCGACGGCATTTCGCCCGACGACCCCGAGCGGCTCTTTGAAGTCCTCGGCTACTGCACGCAGTTCGACAGCTACCCGCGCGGCATCCGCGGTCGCGAGCTCGTCGAGCTCTACCTGCGGCTCCACGGTCTGCCGCTCGCCGACGCGGCTCGTCGCGCCACGCTGGCGATCGAGCGCGTCGGCATGCGCGAGGCCGCCGGGCGCCGCATCGCCGGCTACAGCAAGGGGATGAAGCAGCGCATCAAGCTCGCGCAGGCGATCGCGCACGACCCCCGCGTCCTGATCCTGGACGAACCGCTGAACGGGCTCGATCCGCTGGCGCGCGCCGAGGTGCTCGAGCTGCTCCGCGGCTTCGCGGCGGAGGGCCGAGCGGTCGTCATTTCGAGCCACATCCTGCACGAGATCGACGAGCTCTCGGACCGCGTGGTGCTCGTGCACGGCGGCTACATCGTCGCCGAAGGAGCGGTGGTCGGCGTGCGCGACGAGCTCTCGGCCGAGCGGCCGCTCGCCGTGCTGGTGCGCTGCGACGGGCCGTCGGCTCTCGCCTCGCGGCTCTTCAACGAGGACCACGTGGTGGAGGCGAAGATCGACCCGGACGGCCGCGGCGTGCTCGTCCGCACCCGCGACGCCGAGCAGTTCTATCTCCTGCTCAACCGCCTGGCGAGCGAAGGGCTGGTGGCGGTCGACGCCGTCGTGCCGGCCGACGAGGACGTACAGGCCGTCTATCAATACCTGATCGGCGGCGGCAGTGGACCCACGGGCGCTGGCGGCATGGCCGGCGGCTCCGGAACGGCGAGCTAGAGAGGGATCGTGACCGAGGTCGACGACAGCAGGCTTCGCATCCGGGCGCGACAGGCGCGCGCCATGCTCGGACTCGAGGTGCGCAAGACCTTTCTTCGCTTGCGTGCCGTGACGTTCGTGGTCGTCGCCCTCCTGCCGGTCGCGATCCTCACTTTCCGGGCGCTCGCGCACGTCATGTCGAGCGACCGCTCTCCGGATCCGATCGGCGAGGTCGTGCAGACCTACGGCGTCGTCTTCCAGCTCTTCTTTCTGCGCTTCGTGGTCTATTTCGGCTGCTTCGGCATCTTCACTTATCTCGTGCGCGGCGAGCTCCTGGAGCGGAGTCTCCACTTCTACTTCCTGGCGCCGATGCGTCGCGAAGTCTTCGTGATCGGGAAATACGTCGCGGGCCTGATCGCGGGAACGGTGCTCTTCGGCGCCAGCGTCATCGCCCAGCTCTTCGTCCTTTTTCTTCCGCAGGCCACCCAGGGAGGCTGGAGCTACCTCCTGTCCAAGCCTGGCCTCGCGGCGGCGGCGGCTTATCTCGGGGTCACGGTTCTCGGTGTCGCCGGCTACGGCGCCCTCTTTCTCGCGCTGGGCCTGCTGGTGCGCAATCCGATGATTCCGGCCGCGATCCTCTACGGCTGGGAGTGGGCGAACTTCCTGCTGCCTTCGTTCCTCAAGAAGCTCTCGGTGATCCATCACCTGCAGTCGCTCTGCCCGGTGCCGGTGCCGAGCGGGCCGTTCGCGCTGCCCGCCGAGCCGACGCCGCCCTGGCTCGCGGTCCTGGGTCTGGTTCTGGTGATCGCGGCCCTGCTGATTTTCGGCGCCCGCCGCGCGCGCCGCCTCGAAGTGACCTACGCCTCGGAGTAGCGGAGCCGGCGCGAGGAAAACGCCACCTCCGCGGGCCATCAGTCGACTTCGAGCAGGCAGTCCTGGAGCGACCGGGCGAGGTGGGTGGCCCAGGCGACCTTCTGGCCGTCGGCCCAGCCGTTCCTGTTCTTGCCCGAGCCGGAGATGGAAAAGGTCGCGGTCAGCATCGCTTCGCACGAGGACCAGGAGTCGCTGCGGTAGCGCGCGCCGGCTGCGAAGCTGGCGAGATAATCCTCGTCGCCCGACATGTAGGTGAGCGCCTGCTCGGCGAAGCGCAGGACCTCTTCGGTCTTGGCGCGCACGAGCTCGTTCCTGTGCTCGACTTTCCACTTCCCGTAGGCGACCCGGGTCTTCTCCCAATCCTTCGGAAAGGGCGCACGCGCCCGCCGGTTCCAGGCGCCGCGTCGGGCCGCGTCATCGTCGTCGAAGCGCTCGAGCACCGCGGCGATCGCGGCGAGCGACTGCGCGCGATCTTTGCGCACCTCGCGCGGCACCTCGAAGTTCAGCTGCGCCCGGCAGCGGCGCTCCTCGTGGACCGTGAACGGGCCGTCCACGAACGAGAGCAGGAACGGCTCGACGATCGTCAGGTTGACGTCGAGACCGGAAAGGGCGCCGATCTTGACGTTGTCGATGCGCACCAGCTCGCCCGCTTCGAAGCGCGTGCCGGTCCCGCCGCTCACCCGCCCGGCGGTCACCTTGTGATCGGTGAAGTGATCCGTGCATTCGGACAGAAGCGCGCCTCGTGTCAGCGCGAAGCGCCCGACGAGCGCGGACCGGAGCTCGCTCTCGACGTCGGCGACCAGGGGAGCGCCGAGGAGGGAGAACAGGGCGACAAACCTGCGGACGACGGCGCGGAGAGTGCGGTGGCTCATTCCCCACTCCCTCCTACATGCGCTCCGGCTCGGGGATTCCCAGCAGGTCGGCGAGCGAGCGTTCGGCCTTTGCGAAGACGGCGAAGGCGGCGCGGCGGGCGAGGCGGAGGTCGGCGTTCTCCTCCTGCACCACCGGATGGTGGTGGTAGACCGCGTTGAAGCGCTGCGCGAGCTCGAGCGCCTGGCGGGCGATGATCGAAAGCTCCAGGCTCGCGGTGGCGCGCTCGACCGCCTCGTCGATCTGCGCCGCGGCGAGCACGAGATCCCACAGCTCGTCCGCCCAGACTTCGGCGGGAAGCGCGGCGACGCGCTCGGCCTCGAGCGGCTCGGCGAGAGCGGAGCCCGAGGCGCTGGCGAGCTTGCGCTCGATGTTGCGCGCCCGCACCAGTGAGTACTGGAGGTAGGGGCCGGAGTCGCCCTCGAAGGAGAGCGCTTCGTCGAGGTCGAAGGCGATGACGCGCGTCGTGCCGGTCTTCACCATGAAATAGCGCACCGCGGCGATCGCGATCTGGCGCGAAAGGAGCAGGAGCTCGTCGTGCGGGAGGTCGCGATGCCGCGCCTGGATCTCCTCGCGCGCTTTCTCCTCGAGCCGGTCGAGAAGGTCGTCGGCCTTGACGCCGATCCCCTTGCGCCCCGACATCTCGACCGACTTGCCCTCCGCGACTCCCGGCAGCGCCACCCCGAGCGCCTGCGCGGTCCGCGGTGAGAGCGACACCATTTCGTAGGCGAAATGGATCGAGCGCTCGGCGGCGTCCGCGTGTCCGAGCGCCGCGAGCCCGGCGCGCACGATTTTTTGCAGGTAGCTCTGGCGGGCGTCGATGACGTTGATCACCCGCTCGGCGCCGCCAAAGGAGGGATGGTCCTCGGCCCCTTCTCGCGCCGTGGTCCAGAGACCCTCCTCCTTCCAGTAGCGGTAAGCGAAGTCCTTGCCGAGGAGGCCGAACTTCCAGAGCTGGTAGGCGATGTCCTTGCCGACGTAGGTCACCGTCCCGTCGGAGCGCACGATCACCTTGTCGGGATCCTCCAGCCCCGAGAACTCCGGCGTCTCCGAGAGCGGCATGACCCAGCAACCGGCATTCTTGCCCTCCGCTTCGAGCGCGATCGCGCCCGCGGCTTTCAGCCTCTCGAAGGCGTCGGTGAAGAAGTGGAGGCCCAGGATGTCGCTCTCCTGGGTCAACAGGTCGTACTCGATGCCGAGCCGGCGCATGGTCGCCAAATGCCGCGTCACGACCCGCCGGGCGATCAGGCGCCCCATGTCAGAGCGTTCGCCGGCGCCCGACTCGAGGCTGTGCAGGGTGTCGCGGCGCAGCGTCTGCCGCGCGGCATCCTCTTCGTACCAACGGCCGACTTTCGAGTAGAGGTCCCAGCAGCGGTAGTCGAACGGCTCCGCGATGGCCACGACCTCGGCGACCGAGCGGTGCTCGAGATCGAGGAACCCGACGACGACGTCGGCGACCTGGACGCCGGTGTCGTCGATGTAGTTCTGCACCTCGACCTCTTGCCCGAGCGCGCGCAGGGCGCGCACCAGGAGATCGCCCAGAACGGCGTTTCTCAGATGACCGATGTGCGCCGCCTTGTTCGGATTGATGTTGGTGTGCTCGACGATGACTTTCCCGGGAACGGTACCTGGTCCGGCGGCGAAGGCCGCGGTGTCGAGGGTGAGAGCCCGGGCGGCGAAGCGCGAACGATCGAGGAAGACGTTCAAGTAGCCCGCTCCTTCGACGCGCACCGCGCGCACTCCGCGAGGCAACGACCAACCGCCGCGAAGCTCTTCGGCGATCTCGCGCGGCTTGCGCTTCAGGGCACGCGCCAGATGCAGGGCGGCCGGGAAGGCGAGGTCGCCCAGCTCGCGGTGCTTCGGAACCTCGGCTACCGGTTCATGGTCGAGACCGAACCGCTGCAGAATCGCGGCCTTGAGGGTGGCGGAAAGCTCGTGTTTCCAGGGCTTCAGCATCGTTCCGGCAGTCTACCGGAAGCTTTCTTGATAGGATTCGGGGCTCGATATGCCGCGGATCGATTGCGGCAGGAACTTAAGGAAGCTCGGGCTTCGAATCATGGCGGAAACGAAGACGGAAAACCGCATCGTGATCACGATGAACAACACCACCCTCGAGCTCGTCGAGGGCGACATCACCGACCTCGATGTGGAGGCGATCGTCAATGCCGCGAACGAGAATCTGATTCTCGGCGGCGGCGTCGCCGGTACGATCAAGCGTCGCGGCGGGCCCTCGGTGCAGGAGGAGTGCAAGCGGATCGGCTCGACACCGGTCGGCACGGCGGTCATCACCGGCGCCGGCAAGATGAAGTTCAAGCACGTCATCCACGCCGTGGGCCCGAAGATGGGCGAGGGCGACGAGGACCGCAAGCTCTCCGCGGCGGTGCGCTCCTCGCTCGCTCTGGCCGACCGGCACGGCCTCAAATCGGTGGCGATTCCGGCGATCTCGACCGGCAACTTCGGCTTCCCGATGGAGCGTTGCGCCCGCATCCTCCTCACCGAGGTGCACCGCTACCTCCAGGGCGGCACCAAGCTCCAGCGCGTCATCGTCTGCCTCTACGACGAGCCCACCTGGAAACTGTTCGCCCGCGAGCTCCGCCGCGGCTTCCGCTGAGGCGGCGATTCCGCCGGCTCTTCGACCCATCCAGTCGATGCCCGATCCCGATCCGAAGGAGG
>ERZ1292630.3423-Hain-H41-02um-R3-3423-length-13946-cov-5_pt1 | contig 13946 bp, 9 predicted proteins | sample MGYA00564408_ERZ1292630 | MGnify/ENA primary metagenome ERZ1292630 (study PRJEB36523, sample SAMEA6512641) | groundwater metagenome | collected 2019-01-08 | study: AquaDiva: Metagenomics assemblies of 32 groundwater samples | reverse complement strand
AACGAGTTCCTGCCTGTGAATGAACTGGCGGGGCGGATCGTTGGCTGGCCGGTGTTGCGGCAATTCGGGCTGGTGGACAACGAGAAGGTGGATCATTTCTTGGCTACCGCCCTCGGCAAGAAACGCGAGGCTGCGGATGAGCCGCCAAACCGCCCGGAACAAAAGCGAGTTCGCCAAGAAGCTGAAGTTTCTCAGAAACGACAGGTCAGAAAGTGATACCAAGCGCGGGCGGAGGCGAGAGCTTCCGCCTGCGCTAACACTGGACGGAACACGACTCGCCTCTGGATGGCTTTTCTATACTATCCAAGTAAACAATTTAATCTGCGTTAGCAGTTCCAGACTATGGCCTCACTAATCTTGGCAAAAACAACAGCCAGCAAAATATTGTTCGCTGCAAATTTTGCAGAGCACGGTTCGCAAGGCATGCTCTACGCAAATGCAGCGATTGAGTTTGCAGCTTTAGGACAGCTTGGATTGGACACAAGGTATCATTTGTTTGCATTAGCCATCGAGTTAGCTTTCAAGTCGCTCGCCTTACGGGTCGGGGCAACGCCGGATGAATGCAGAACAGCAAACCATAAGATTTCGAAAATGATTGGTCTGATTGAAAATCATGGATTGAAGATTCCTGATGAAATAAAACAGAGGCTAAATAACGACGAGTGGTTCAAGTCGATAATAATTGATGCTCGATATCCTCAGTGGGGAACTGGGCCAATCGTTCATTCCAATTATCCAGAAATGGTTGCTCAAATACTTGAAATCAGTTGTGACTCTCCCTTGAGCTTTGAAGGAGGCAGCGCGAGTGCCGAAATTGAAATCGTAAAGCAGAAGGCTACGAAGGGTTTGATGTCTCTCCCAAGTTAGATCATCCCGTTGGCCGAGCAGTGCAGGCGGCGGTTTGCAGAACCGCAGAGGCTGGTGCGATTCCAGCACGGGATTCCAGCCTTCGCTAATTCCTCATGCGGTGCGAGTGACGGGTTTATTCACGCTGAGTCGGAGCAATGTGCATGTTTATCACGTTGTGATTCGACGGTGCGGTTCATAGGATGCGGGTGAAGCCACGCTCACATACAAACACGACAGAAAAACCCGGTTCAACGCATGACTTATCTGAGAAAAATTCTTCCGGTCACAGGCGGCATCATGGCGCTGTTGTTCCTCGGCGGTTGTGTTCATCCTAAACGCGCAACGACCGCAGGTTCTCTGCGCGAGGCTTACAAGGATGATTTCCTGATCGGAACGGCGGTCAACGAACGCATCGTGTCGGGTGCGGACAAGGCCGCACAAGCCATCGTGCGGCAACAATTCAACAGCATCACGGTCGAGAACGTGATGAAGGCCGAACCGATCAATCCGCGGCCGGGCGTGTTCAATTTCGGACCGGCGGATGCGTTTGTCGCGTTCGGAGAATCGAACGGCATGTTCATCGTGGGTCACACGTTGGTCTGGCATAACCAAACCCCGGCGTGGTTTTTTCAGGATGAGAAGGGCGAGCCGAACACCCGTGAAGCGCAAAAGGAACGGTTGCGCAAGCATATCGAAACCGTCGCTGGAAGATACGCGGGGCGGGTTCACGCGTGGGACGTCGTCAACGAGGTGATTGATAACGATGGTTCGTATCGGCCCACGACGTGGGTGAAGGCCATCGGTGATGGCGACGAGTTGGTAAAACTTTCTTTCAAGTTCGCGAGTGAATACGCGCCGAACACGGAGTTGTATTACAACGATTTCAACGCGTGGCGGCCGACCAAGCGCGACGGTATCGTGCGCCTGGTGAGAATGTTGCAGCAGGCGGGAATCCGCATTGATGGCATCGGGATGCAGGGTCATTGGGGGCTGAATTACCCGAAGACGGAATACATCGAGGCGGCGATTGATGCGTATGCGGCGCTGGGGGTGAAGGTGATGATCACGGAACTGGACGTGGACGTGTTGCCGTTGACGAAGGAGGGCCAGATTATCGGCACAGGGATGAGTCACGAGCAATTTCAGTTGGAGGAGTTCAAAACGTTTCTCGATCCGTATGCTGGCGGCTTGCCGGATGACGTGCAGCAAAAGCTGGCGGCGCGTTACGCCGAGTTGTTTGAGATTTTCCATCGCAAGCGCGACAAGATCACCCGCGTGACGTTGTGGGGCGTGGACGACGGCATGTCCTGGAAGAATGATTATCCGATTCCGCGCCGCACCAATTACCCGCTGCTCTTCGATCGCAACAAGAAGCCCAAGCCCGCGTTTGATGCCGTGCTGCGCGTTCCGCTTTCAAACCGCTAATCTGCGCTCATCTCCGCTGATTTCTGAACTTCGCCGGAGTTTTTCCCATTAGTGCCGATTAGCGAAGATTAGCGGTTTAACATTTTCCGCGACGCGAAATCCCGGTGCCGGTCAGGTCGTCACAGCCCTGGCTGCGGCGGTTCAACTCCGCCTTCGTGTTCGCGGTCCTTGCGGACGGCCATCAGGGTCGCAAACTTTGCGAGTGAAGCTCCGGCTCTTAACCGGCGCGAACTCGGTGCGACTCCGAGGCAACCCACCATTCTCTCAGTCTAAAGCCTGAAGTCTTGGGTCTAAAGTCGGGGACAACCCTGGCGACGTCTGCTACGACTTCAGACTTTAGTCTCAAGACTTGAGACTGATTTCCGCATCCGTGGTGAAACTATTATCATCCTCCGCTTCGAACGGAGAGTTTGCAGGTGGGAGTCCTGCCGGATGCGCCATTTTGATTTACGATTTCGGATTTATGATTTGCGATTTCAAACGGCGTGTGGTTTGCCCCGAACAGCAGAGGGGCCGGTCTCAGAAACCGTGAGCCTTGGAGGTGCAATTCCTCTCACGCCGACCATTTGCTCCCGTAGCCCAACGCAGAGGCAGCGGACTTAAAATCCGCACAGTGTCAGTGCAAGTCTGACCGGGAGCACCAGCCTTCGCTTTGAGCTACGGCTCGGCGGGCCAGCTTTGGAATGTCCACCGGTCAAGCGTGCCGGGCCTCGGTGCTAACGAGTGCGTGCCCTTGGGCAAGTGGAGCATGTCCACGGCATTCCGCCATCATCACAACGAAGATGGAGGATGGAAGGTAGATGATAGCAAATGTCCGCGCAGCGAGGGGGCGTCATTGCCATCTTCGATTCTCCATTCTCGAGCCTCATTTTAAGAAGCTCGTGTAGCCCAATGCAGAGGCACGACGTTGAGAACGTCGCCAGTGCAGGTGCAAATCCTGCCACGAGCACCACTTTTTGGGTAGCTAAGCTACTTGCTGCCGATGGCGATGAGTTTGGTTTGCGTGCGGAAGAACAATGTTCCATCCGCAATCGCGGGTGTGGCCATGCAGACATCGCCGAGGTCGTTGGTCGCAACCACGGAGAATTTTTCTGCGACCGGCACGACCATCACCTTGCCCGTCTCACCGGGGAAATAAAGATGCCGCCCATCCGAGACCGGCGATGCGGTGTAACCTTGGGCCAGACCGAGCCGCTCACTGTAAAAAATCTTGCCCGACACCGCGTCGAAACAGGTTAACACGCCCGCATCCGAGCAACCGTAAATCCGATTGCTGACAGCCAGCGGCGTTTGCATGTAGTTGCCTTGGCGGGGGTGAACCCACGCGATGGCCGCATTAGTGCCAGCGGGATCGGGATGCGTGATGTCGCCCAGCGCTTCCGGGCGGATGGCGCGCATGGGCCGCAGTTTGCCGTGGGCGCTCGTCAGATAAATCAGTCCGTTGGCGAAGATCGGCGTCGGCACGGGAATATCGCCGCCACCATCGAGCCGCCAGAGTTCCTTGCCGTCCGCGAAAGCATATCCACCGGAATGATGCCAGCCGTTGACGACGATTTGTTTGCGCCCCGCGGTTTCGACGATGGTGGGACAACTCCAAGTAGGAACATCACGGCGGGCGGTGCGCCACAGTTCGTCGCCGGTTTTCAAATCGAACGCCGCGAGAAACGAATTGGTTTGCACATCGCACAGCACGATCACCTTGCCGTCGTGGATCACCGGCGAACTGCCAAAGCCCCATTGCGCTGACGGCACGGCGAAGAAGCCGGAGTCCATCGGGCCCAAATCTTTTTTCCAGCGCAGCTTCCCGGCCATGTCGAAGCAGAACAATCCTTCCGAGCCGAAGATCGCCACGATGGAATTGCCGTCGGTGGCGGGCGTGGAATTGCAATGCGTGGCTTTGGTGTGACGTTTGACCTTCGGGCTGCCTTCGTAGCCGAGCACGTTCCACAAAATTTTCCCCGATGCGCGATCCAGCGCGAGTAACCGCCATTGTTGCGCACCACTTTCTTCAACTGGATCAATGTCGCCATACAACCCGACCTTAAGTTCCGCTTTGCCCGGCCCGATTGCCGTCGCCACGTAAATGCGGTCGCCGAAAACGATCGGCGCCGCGTGCGCGAGACCCGGCAGCGGCGTCTGCCAGCGGATATTCTGGCCGGTTGTCACGTTCCACTCCGTCGGCAGCGGTTTGCTGGCATCCAAACCAGCCGCTTGTGGCCCGCGAAATTGCGGCCAGTCCGCGGCGTGGTTGTTGGCAGCAACGAAGGTGAACAGCAGAGCGGAGGCGACGACGAACCGATGGAGGCGGATCAAGTTCATGCCGTCATCAGACAAAAATACCGGCGCACTGGCAAGGTCATGTTCCGCCCGGCAAACCCGTTTTGGCCTGCAAGCATTAAAGTGATGCAACGGACTTTTAATCCGTAGAACAGGGCGCGTTACCCTGGCGGGCCACCAACTTTGAGACGAGGATGGAAGATTGAAGATGGAGAATGGCAAAACGCCCCAAGCCATCTTCTATTCTCGATCCTCCATCCTCGTTTCAAAAATGCCTCGTGGTGTAATCAGCAGCATATCGGGTTTTGACCCCGACGGTCCGGGTGCGAACCCTGGCGAGGCAGCCATCTCCTATTTGCGATTTCGGATTTACGATTCACGAGCCGCTGCCCGAGTTGGCGTCGCCACGCGTGAATCGTCATTCGTAAATCGTAAATTCAAGCGCCCGATGGTGAAACAGAATCATGTCTCTCTTACAAAGAGATGTTGAAGGTGCGATTCCTTCTCGGGTGACCAGCTCAGTCGGGAAGGGGCTTGCCGTAGTGAAACCCTGTTTCATCCTCGTAACCAAGCGGCGCGATCCAATCCACCAACGCGCGCCACAGTTTCACCCAGCGATTCAACCCGGTGGGCCGCTTGCGCGTCATCAGCATTTCAGGCGCGACGATATGACTGTTCGTTGTCATGCTTGAATATAGTTCGTATCGCGTCGGCGCGGCTTGCCAGATTTTGTGAATTATTCCCCCGCCGTTGATACCAGTTCCTTAACGATACGGAATCGCGCGCGTCACGATGCGATAATCGTGAAAGCTCACTTGCGGATGACGCGTCCGATAGCAGCGCGCATGACTCAGGGAAGGTTCATGGCGAAACCTCACCATGTGCCGGGTTCTTGGCGGCTCGCCATAATGGAAACCGTCGTCGTCCTCAAAACCGTAGGGGACGAGTTTATCCATGGCGGTTTGAAACATTCCGACCAATCGCCCGAGCAGCGAGGTCGCCGGCTGAGATAGGGCTGTGGCTTTCATGATTTCCTGAATGCATGACACATGCCACGCCGGTTTTACCTTTCCGACGCGAGATGCCATCGCTTCCCGGAGGCAAAGCCAGCCTGAAAACCTGCGCAAAAACGCCGCATTGCGATTCATCTTATGAAAAGTGGGGATTTCACCCTCCGGCTGCGGGAAATTTTCACTCGCTCCCCGCGTGGATTTTGCACATCCATTTCCGAAATTTGAACCGCCAATCGGACCAGCCGCACAAATCTACGCGCCAACCACCCAGACCTTTGGTAAAACACCGCCGCATTTGAGCAACTTGGATTCAATCGCGCTTATCTGGTTCGCCACCATCAACGTGGTGACATTCCTCGCGTTCGGTTACGACAAATGGCGCGCGGGCCGTTCCGGCCAGCGTGTCTCCGAACTGACACTCGTGTTGCTCGGCGCGATCGGCGGTTGGCCCGGCGGACTCATCGGCATGAACGTCTTCCGGCACAAGACCGCCAAGTGGACGTTCAAACTCAAATACGCCTTCGCGTTGCTTCCGTTCGCCGCCGTCATCTGGGCGTGGTGGCATTGGCGGTGACCAGGTAGGGCGCGCACTCCGCTGCGCGCCGGCGTGGCTAGACCTCAAGTCGTTCGAACTTTCTCATCACGTCGCGAGCCACACCACGCTCGCGGCGGGCAGGGGACTGCCCGCCCTACCTCATTTCAATAAAGAACAAACACCTCAATAACTGGTAGCAGCCGACGTGAGGAGGCTCATTCCAAAATTCGGAATGAAAAGTTAGAGCCTCGTTACCTCGGCTGCTACGGTAGAAAGAGTTTTATGTCCGACATCCTGAACAAAAGCATCGTGCTCGTGCTTAACCGCAACTGGCAGGCGATCAACATCCGCACGCCAGCGGACGCGTTCTGCCAGATGGCCACGAACGCCGCCACCGCGCTCGACATCGAAGGCGATGAACACATCCGCCCCGTGAAGTGGGACGAGTGGATCACGCTGCCGGTGCGCGACGGCGACCATGCCGTGCGCACCGCGCGCGGCGCGATCCGTGTTCCGACGGTGATCGTGGCGGTGAACTTCGCCAAGGTGCCGAAGAAGCGCCCGAAGCTCAGCGCGAAGAACATCCGCGAGCGCGACGGCAATCGCTGCCAATACACGGGCCGTTTGCTGCACCCGGACGAAGGCAGCTTGGACCACGTCGTGCCCCGCTCGCGCGGCGGTGTGGACTCGTGGGAAAACCTCGTCTGGTCTGCGAAGGACGTGAACCAGCGCAAGGCCGACCGCCTTCCGCACGAGGCCGGCCTCAAGCTGCTCAGCGTCCCGCGCGCACCGAAGGAACTGCCAGCCACGCAACACCTGCGCAACTCGCACGACGTTGCCGAATGGAAGCTGTTCCTGAATGAGTAAAACAACGGGAGAGCGGGCGTCAAAAGCTCGCTCTCCTTATCAAAGCAATCTAAAACAATGCATGTGAATGACACGACCAACTCTTATATCCAGTTTGACCGTCCCCATTTACAGAACAAAGGAGGAGAAATGGAATTCCCTGATCTCAAAGTGCCAAAGGAGAAACTAGCCGAGTTCTACGCAGGGCTTAACGAGTTGCGTGAATTCCAAAAGAAACCGGTGCTGGGTAGATGCATGTTTTGGTCTGGAGCTTGCGATGTTCCGCCAGTTGGGTCGCATCTCCTTGCTCGTTCATGGCTGGAGCGTATCGCAGACAACACCAACCATGTAGTTCAAATTGGTTTTGGGACTGAGAATCTAAGTAATCAGCCTGCAAAGATTAGCTCGCGTCGCGTAGGCATTAACAATGCGACTACATTTCCGGGATTCTGCGAAAAACATGACAACGAGATGTTCGCTTGTTTAGAAAGAAATACATTCACCGCCAGTCCGGAACAGTTGCTTGCGCTTCGATATCGTTCGGTTTGTCGTGAATCGTGCGCAAAACATCAAATGGTCGGCTGCCACCTTCCACGAGCTTTGGATGAGGCCGCTCCTCCGTTGTTTGTCATGGGCATCGCGGCCGAGATGCGCCGTTGCATGCTGCTGCTTACTGAGAAGCAGGCTTTGGAGGCAATGCTAAATAACGGCAGTTCGCTCGCAAGTTATGTCGTACGTTTTGGGAAAATCCCGTCGGTGTTGACTTCCGCCACGATTTACCCGCTGGCTACATTCACTGGTCGCACTTTGGAGTTCCGACAAGAGTGGGTAACGGTGAGCATCATTCCCACAACAACCGGCGGATGGGCTGTCTTTAGTTGGTCTAAGAATTTGCCGAAAAACTCATCCCTATTGGTAAAGTCGTTCACAAAAGTGCCAAGGGCATTTCAGACAGAGGCATTGCTAAATCTCGTATTTGAAGTTTCTGAGAATCACGCCATCTCGCCCACGTGGTGGGAACAGATTTCAGATCACCATCGGCTCGACTTAATGAAGCGTTTCGGTCGCAGCTTCACAGTTGTAGGGGACAACCGGCCTCCTGCGGACACTTTGCTTGTTTCCGCGAAACAATGGGTGGATTGGCAGCCAGTCGAGGCCGGCTATGTTTGAACGCAACGCTTTTTTTAATTCCAACGGGATTTCGTCACTCAGTTCAGAGCGAAATTCACGCGGAGCGATGCTCCGCGCTCCGAATTCCCATCTTCAAAAAGCTTGCCCTCTGGTAGGGGGATGGCTAGTCTCACGATGCCTGAACGCCGCGTGTGCGGACCCGTCCTCCGTAGCAGTATGTAAGATGGGCCAGTCTTTGCAGTGATTACTGCGGAGGGTGGATGTTCATTTAGGCTGAGAAAAGATAGTTAAACAAGCAACCTAACCTTCAACCCCGAAGTGATTCGGTGTTGGCCTCGAAAAGTTCGAGGTAAACCTCCGTTGCCCTGCAACGTCGGTCAGATTAGGCAATGGAGCTTCACCGGGCATTTTTTCGCCCGATCAAGCCCCACAGTTAGTTCATAGGAAAAGTATGCTCACGATGGAAGAAGCCCTGAAGCACAGCTCGACGCGCTTTGCTGCTGGCGAAATTGTCAAAGGTCGCGTCATCGAAGTCCGCAACAAAGAAGCTCTTGTTGACATCGGTTACAAGAGCGAAGGCGTCATCCCCGGTAACGAGTTCGACGACATCAAGACCGTCAAGGTTGGCGATGAAGTGGACGTCCTCATCGAAAAACTGGAAGACAAGGATGGCATGGTCATCCTCTCCAAGGAAAAAGCCGAGTTCAAACAGAACTGGGAAAAGATCCTCACGATTTGCAACGAAGGCGGTCGTATCGCCGGCAAAGTCAAATCCGTTGTCAAAGGCGGCTTGGTCGTCAACATCGGCGTCGAGGCATTTTTGCCCGCGTCCCAAATTGACGTCATCACACCCAAGAATCTCGCGCAGTTCGTGGGCAACACTTACGATTTCAAGGTCGTCAAAATCAATCAGGAACGGCAGAACATCGTTCTCTCCCGCCGCGAATTGATCGAAGCCGAGCGCACCGATCGTCGCCAGAAATTGTTGGCCGACATGGTCCCGGGCGACATCCGCAAGGGCACGGTCAAGAACATCACCGACTTCGGTGCGTTCATTGATCTCAATGGTATCGACGGCTTGCTGCACATCACCGACATGAGTTGGGGTCGCGTGGGTCATCCGTCAGAAGTTCTCAAAGTGGGTCAGGACCTCGACGTGGTCGTTCTCGACGTGAACAAAGAAAAAGAACGCGTCAGCCTCGGCCTCAAGCAGAAGATGGCCAATCCGTGGGCCGCGATCGAAACGAAGTTCCCCGTCGGCACCAAGGTCAAAGGCAAGGTCGTCAACCTCGTGCCCTACGGCGCGTTTGTGGAGCTCGAACCCGGCGTCGAAGGTCTCATTCACGTCACCGAGTTGTCCTGGACGAAGCGCGTTGCCAAACCCGGCGACATTCTCAAGCAAGATCAGGAAATCGAAGCGATTGTTCTCGGCATCAACCGCGACGAGCAGAAGATTTCTCTCGGCGTCCGCCAGTTGGAATCCAATCCGTGGGACAATGCCGAAGCGAAGTATCCGGCTGGTACTCGCGTCAAAGGCAAGATTCGCAACCTCACCAGCTACGGTGCCTTCATCGAGTTGGAAGAAGGTCTGGACGGCATGATCCACGTGTCCGACATCTCTTGGACGCGCAAGATCAATCACCCGAGCGAAGTCTTCAAGAAGGGCGACGAAGTCGAAGCCCAAGTGCTCGAAGTGGACAAAGCCAACCAACGCATCGCAGTCGGCGTGAAGCAGATCTCGGTTGATCCGTGGGATAAGATTGACGAACTCTACAAAGTTGGCGATCTCGTCAGCGGTCAGGTCACCAAACTCGCGAGCTTCGGGGCATTCGTCGGCCTCAAGCATGACATTGACGGCCTCGTGCATATCTCGCAGATCAGCGAAGAGCGCGTGGACAAGATCAAGAACGTGCTCAAAGCCGGTCAGGAAGTTAATGCCCGCGTCATCAAGATTGACCGGGGTGACCGCCGCATCGGCTTGTCCATCAAAGCCGCGAACTACTCCAACGAGCAGCTCAAGGCCGAGCAAGCCGTCCTCGACGCGCTCAAGCCGGGCGAAGATCTCGTGGCTCTGCAGCACGCGTTTGACGCGGTGGACACCGACAAGTCCTGATAATCGGGCGATCTGGGAAAATTAGAACTCACGCAGGCGGGCTTGCAAAAGCCCGCCTGTTTTGTTTGCCGTCAAGACTTTGAGGGAATTCTAATTCAACTAAAGAACCCTGCTTATATCTTGGCTGGATATTTGACACTGATACAAATCCATGATTAATTGTCGTCAGTAAGCAGGATTAATTGGACAGCAGCAAACACCTGCTATTGCTCTTTGAAGAATTTTAAGGTTTTCCGATATGCGTCGGGTACAGTCGCACTTCGGATATCTCCGGATACCTACTGAAGTACCAATTCGAAAATTCCCCGGGCCTCTCGGTCACCCCCTGACTGTTTGGCCCGGTTTTTTTGTACTCCAGCAGCCACCACTTACGGCAGCCGGAGCAATTTTGAGATTCTGGTGAAACTTTCCGGGGCGAAACCCATTGCAACCTTTAACTGATAGTCGCGTTCCAGAATATTCGGATTCCGCTGCGCCTGCCGATAGTCTTTCCAACTCACAAACCCCCGCATCCAAGCCCAAAGCCCGTTGACGGGCACTGGGAAATCGCTGCCGTGAACCATCCTTGAAGCCAGTGGCTCAACCAAACACTTCCGAACATGCCGCCCACGCAGGGGAACATTGAAAGCACTCGTGTCGCCGTAAAGATTGGGGAAGCGCTGCGTCATCTCCGCGAAGATGTGGAAATACTCCGGGTCGGTCAGGCCGCTCTTGGTGCCGCTGTGGGCGGCAATGACTGTTACGCCACATTCCAAGGGTAACTGAAGTGTGCGCGGATCGGAGAACTCCGGGCGCACCACAGGCAAGGTGTGTTCGCCGCCGGTATGTGCGAGCAGTGGCAATTTTACTTCCGCCATGCGCTCCCAGAATTTTGTCAGTCGCCGATCAGAACAGTTGATGTTTTGACAGTTCGGCAGACATTTCATCATCACCGCGCCCGCTGCAACACAACGATCCAATTCCTCAATCGCATCCGGGCGGGCGGGATGGATGGAAACTGCTGGCAAAAACTCGCGATGCTTCTTCGCCAGCGCCAGCACGTAATCGTTCGGCACGTAAAACGAACCCACGCCCGGCATGACCTTTCCGTTTTCATCGTGAACATCGTCCTGGGCAAGAATCACCGCTGCGCCGAGCGATGAAGTGCGCATCATTTCCAACAAGCGTGCCACCACCAACCCGTCCAGATCACCAGTCATCGCCGAGCCGGGCAAGCCCACTTGTCGCAGCATCAACCTCGCGAGCGGACGATGCCAGCCGGTGACGCGCAACCAGCAACCCGTGCCACCGGTGCCGTTGCCGACGATGTGGACGTGCATGTCAATCGGCTTGGTGGGATCAATTCGGGAAGTTTGATTCATTGAAAGCTTGACCGCAGCGTAGAAAGTTTTCCCACCCGATACAAAAATTATTTGTTTCTGATTGACCGGCACCCCCATTCCGTGGCGAGATGTTAGCCTAACGCTTGGGTTGTAATCTCAGATGCCTAGAGTCTCAGTAAAAAACGGAAATGGGGCGGTCCGCCACGGCGGCAACACCTCGAAGTACGACGCGAACAACAAGGTGCTGTCGCAGACTTACGGCGCGTTCGCCGATCTGCGCCGGGAACTTTCGGATTCCAAAAACGCCGTCACCGAGCGCGAAGAAATTCTGCGCAGCTTCGCGACGTGCCCGGATTCCCAGCGCTCATGGCTGCTGCTCGAAGATTATTTCGAGAAACTTTCCCTCTCGCGCAAAGATTTTCCCGCCACCGAATGGTGGCCGCGCATGTTGGCCGCCACCGGCACTGCGCGCCTGGAAGAACTGGCCTTCCTCTTTCTCCGCGCCAAACGCTCGCTGCCGCCGGAACTCGCCACGCACGCGAACATGGATCGTTTCGCCCGCGCCGAAGCCGCCGAGCATGAGCAAAAACTCGTGCGCGAACTGGAAAACTGGCTGTTCCCGCCACAGACACCGCATCTGGACACGCCGCGCGCCACGCTGCGGGTCATCTGTCTGCCGCAACCGGATGAAGATCAACCAGCGCGCTTCCGGCTGGGGGTGCAATTCCATCTCTTCCGTCCGCGCACCGGGGAAAAGGTGCGCTCCCTCCGCGACTTGATTGATCTCGCCACCCGCGCCGCGCACGAACAGGAATTATTTCCGCCGGCTGATTGGGAATTCATCGCGTGGCTCACGGAGACGCATCGCAATCGTCAGGACGGCAACGACACCCTCACGCTCACCGACACGGAGCTTTTGCATTGGCTCGCGCGTTGGGGGCATACGAATCGCCTCGAACTGGCTGGCACGAATCAGTCGCTCCAATTCGAGGGGCAAATCGCGTCGCTCGACCCGCATCTGGAAAACGGTGACAAGGAACTTTCATTCACGCACCGTCTCACCGTGCCCAGCGGCGAAAAGACCGCGATCACCTCGGTAAAGTTTTTCAATCAACAACCCCCGCTGGTTCTCACCGGCAATACTTTCTATCTGCTGCGCAACGCGCCGCCCGCTTCAGTCATCGAGCATTGGACCGACAAGCCAGTTGTGCCAGTGCGCCGGTTGAGCCACCGCCTGCTGATGCATCTGCGCCGCACGCAATCCAATCACGGCGTGGACTGGGAACAACTCTGCGTCACGCACAAAGCGGCGCCGCAGTTTGTCCTCGAACTGCTCGAAGACACCGTACGTCTGCGCTTGCTCGCCAAAAGTCTCCGCGATGGCAGCACCTGGTTTTGGAACGGACAAGAATGGCGGCCCAACGACAACAAAAAGCGTCCGACCGACAAACCGGAAATTCTTGATGACGCCCGCATCGAACCTGCCATGCAATGGCTGCGTCAATTGGATTGGTTCACACCCGAGCCGGGACTCTGGCTCGGTGATGCCAATGAAAATTGTCTCGGGACGCTCGCGGTCGCCTGGCAGCAACGTCCCGAAGGCGTTGAGTTTCTTGGCAACCCCGCGTTTCATCGGCTGTTCCTCACGCCGCGCCGGCTCAAGCCCAAGCTGATTGTCAAAGGCAGCGGCATTGACTGGCTCTCCGTTTCCGCCGAGTGGGAAGCGGAAGGAATGAAATTGAGCAAGGCCGATCTCGAAAGTCTGGCGGCAGCCACGAGTCGCTTTGTCAAGCTGCCGAACTCCGGCTGGGTGGAACTCGACACCGATGCCGTCCAACGCGCGCATGAATCCATGGCTGATCTCGGCGTGGAAGGTTTGATCGCTGCGCCACAAAAAGTCGGCATGGAACACGTCGCGCACCTCAGCGATGATGAATTCAAGCGGTTCGCCGATTCACCGGAAGCCAAAGCACTTCGTGAACGAGTACGCGATTTCAAAGGCGTTCCTTCCATCAATGTGCCAGCCACAGTGAAGGCTGAGCTGCGTCCGTATCAGAAGGACGGCTTCGATTTTCTCGCACATCTCGTCCAGATCAAACTCGGTGGCATCCTCGCCGACGATATGGGTCTCGGCAAAACGCTGCAAACGCTCACGTGGCTCGCGTGGCTCAAGGATCGCAACAAGAAGAATCCCAAACCTTCGCTGGTCATCTGTCCGGCTTCCGTGTTGCACAACTGGCGGCGCGAAGCTGAACAATTTGTTCCCGACCTCAAAGTTCTCGTGTTGGAAAGCGGCGCGGCGCGACACAATCTTCGCAAACAGATTCCCGAACACGACATCATCGTCACCAACTACGCGCTGTTGCGGCGCGACTTGGAGGAATTGAACAAGTTCGCCTTCCGCGCGGTGATTCTTGATGAGGCGCAGTTCATCA
>ERZ1292630.3422-Hain-H41-02um-R3-3422-length-13946-cov-28_pt1 | contig 13946 bp, 12 predicted proteins | sample MGYA00564408_ERZ1292630 | MGnify/ENA primary metagenome ERZ1292630 (study PRJEB36523, sample SAMEA6512641) | groundwater metagenome | collected 2019-01-08 | study: AquaDiva: Metagenomics assemblies of 32 groundwater samples | reverse complement strand
GACTCCCCCTCGGCCTCGAAGCCGATATCGGCCAGGGCAATCTTTTCAAGAAAGCGAACGGTCCATGCCATAGATATCAGACCGTCGGCGTGGCACGTCGCGCTTTACGGATGAGAGACTGGAGCTGGCTGAGCCCGGGGAACGTATGTCCAAAGGGATTGGGAACTTTCCCTTTGAGCAACATCTTGATGCCCAGAGGCAGGATATGGAGCAGCCCACTCGGTGCGAATCCGACCACTTTCAACGGCATGATCGCTTCGTTCAAACGTCCCTGCTGCTCGACCAGATCAGTAAAGCCAAGAACGTGGCGCGCGCCGCCGGTCGTCGTCATGCCCCGTTCAAGTGAGGCCCGCCGCAACCGGATGATCGCCTCCATGGGTTTAACATCTTTCGGGCAGACCTCCACACAGAAATTACAGCGTGTGCAATCCCAAATCCCATCCTCGTCTTGGAGAGACGAAAGTCTAGCCCTTGTCGCTGAAGGAACTTCGCGTGGGTCGGAGAGGAAGCGATCGGCCTTCGCCAAGGCTGCCGGGCCGGCAAACCCCTTTGATACTTCATGCACAGTACAAGCTGCAACGCATGCGCCGCACATGATGCAGGCATCGACATTGTGAAACTGCGGATTGGCACGGCCTTGCGCCTGCGTTTGAACAGGCACGTCCTCATCTACAGGCCGAGCCCCCGGCACCAGCCATGGATGTACGTCGCGAATCTTCTCCCAAAACGACGCCATATCCACGACCAGGTCCTTGATCACCGGCAAGTTGCGGAGTGGCGCCACCGCGATGTGCCCATGCCGTTCAAGTTCTTTGCGGAGGGAGGTGCGGCAGGCCAGCTTCTCGCTGCCGTTGATCGTCATCGCACAGGAACCGCAAATCGCAGAGCGGCAGGAATAGCGAAGCGCCAAACTCCCGTCGCACTCCTGCTTGATGCGAATCAACGCATCGAGCACCGTCATTCCGCGTCCGACATCGAGACGATACTCATCCTCGTGAGGAGCGCGATCGACTTCGGGATTGAATCGTTGAATCGTGAAAGTGAGACGCATAGGAATCGCGTAAGAGGTGAGGGGTACGCCTGGTGTGGGGAAATATTCAAGAAAGAGGGAAACCTTTCAATTTCCCCTCACCCCTAATACCTCACCCTTTACCTACGTCAGTCTAACTCGAATCTCTTGGGAGAGTTCGTCAGATTGCGGCACCCGTCTTTCGTGACGAGGACCATGTCTTCGATGCGGACTGCGCCCAGGCCTGGATAGTAGAGGCCCGGCTCGACGGTGACGACGTGGCCTTCTTGGAGCAGAGACCCGGTGCGGCTGATGCGCGGCATTTCATGGATATCGAGTCCGACCCCGTGGCCGGTACCATGAAAGTAGCCCTGCATACGCCCATTCACCAAACCTGTCTGGTAACCGGCTTTCTCAAATCTTGCCAAGATCCGTTGATGAATCCTCTTTCCGTCCGCTCCATCTTTGACTTTCGTAATGGCCTCTTCCTGCGCATCGAGCACTGTCTGATACAGCCGCTTCAGCTCGAGACTCGTGATCCCCCGCACCACGGTTCTGGACATATCGGCGAAATACCGGTTGGTGGCCGAACGAGGAAACACATCGAAGATAATGCTGCGATGAGCCGGCAATGGCCCACTGCCTTCGTTGTGCGGATCACAGGCCTGCTCTCCTCCGGCAACGATGGTATGCTGGGCCACGCAGTCGCGCTCCATCAATGTCACATTGATCAATTTCTTCACCCGTTCCGACGTCAGTGGTATCCCATCGAACCACAGCTGATCCTTATTGATTGAAGCCTGACGCAGCAAATCGTGAGCGGCCGCGACCGCCTGTTCGGTCGCGCGTTGGGCTGCTTCGATATAACGGACTTCTTCGGCGGTCTTCACGACACGCTGTTCGTAGAATGGGTCCCGCTTCGGAAAGAGCTGATACCCCAAGGACTGGAACTTGAGGGCATGGCCAAAAGGAAAGTTTGCCGGGACCAGGATCTGCGTGATGCCGGCTTCTCTCAAGAGGATATGGACCACTTCGACCGTGCCTGGCTCGGCGATACCCTGTGTCTTGGCTCGCCCTTCTACCTCCGAATACGAGAGCACCCGATCGACGGACGATTGGCTCTTTGCCCGATCCATTTCAAGGTCGCTCATCACTAGAATTCGCTCCCCTTTAATTTCCAAATAGATAAAGGGGTCCGGCGCAATAAACTTCGTCGCGTAATAGAGATTGGCATCCGTCTCGCTGGCAGCGATAAAGACCGTGGCGCGTTGAGAGTGCGAAGTGGATGAGGCCATAGTAAATGTCGGCCGGAATCTAGCACGGGGGGGAAAGTCGGTCAAGGCGCGGATGGAACAGGCTCAGGCGTTGGTAGGGTACCCTTGTCATCAGCCTTCTCCTCGTCAGGCGTCATGAGATCGATCGGTAACATGAGCGTGTTCTTCAAAATGTCGAAGGCCAGTTGCGCCAAACCCGTCACGCCAGTGGCAAACGACTTCATGGGCAGGTAGGTGACCTCCGGATCCTCGATTGACCCTTTGACGGAAAACAGCGCAGTGGCAATGCCTTTGCGATCACCGGCAAAGAGCCGCCCGAAGAGCGGTATCGTTTTCAGGAATTGCGAATAGGATCCGAAGGGGCTGACGGCCCAGACCATGTCGATTTGATCCGTCGGCATATCATAGTTGCCGGCAGCGGTAATCTTGACGATCGGGCTATCGATGATCAGGTTCTCGGTCTCGAAGAGCCCGTTCCGCACGAGAACCTTCGCTGAAATCTTGTTATAGGGCAACCCGTCTTTCTCCAAATCTACTTTCCCTTGAAGCACGGCCGGGAGATTCAAAATGCTGATGATTTTCCAGACCGCCCGTTCCTCGGATTTGAAGATGCGACCATTTTCAAGCAAGACGTCCACCTTGCCGTCCAACGTAGGAGACAGCCCATGAGGATTCTTCCCATGTCCGCGAATCGTCCCCGTCACTCGAGCTTCACCTGTGATCACGCCGGCTTTCGGACCAAATAGTTTCAACACATCTTCCACCAACAAGCCCGTCGCGCGAACCGAGAGCTCAGCGTCGGCCGGCTGCTTATGCGGCAGTTGCACCACGATACGTCCGGCAACGTCTCCGTTGGATGATTGGCCGGATAGACGATCCAGATCAAGCACGCCGTCTTGAATGGTGATCCGGGCGGAGAGACTCCCAAACTTGAGATGCTTGTAATGGCCGCGTGCTATCGACGCGGTTGCCTGGACCTTGCTGGTGGCTGCAAGGGTTTCCAGAAACTCTCGGATCGGCGACCGTGGGCCTTTCGGAATAAGGAGATCGAGATCCATCTGATTGGAGTCAATCTTGGCAGTAATCACGGGTTTCCCCACCCAGTTGCGGATTGACCCTTCCAGCGCAACGTCACTGTCGAGCAAGCGAAGGGACAACCGCTTGATCTCCGCGCCATTCTTCACAAACCGGACCCGCAAATACAAATCCTGGATAGGTCCCTCGGTCCCCTTCACGTTCATCAGGCCGTTGGTCAATGCGAGCCACCCGGTGGTCTTCCAGGTTTTCCAATCGAGCCCCTTCCCCTTCATGTCGAGCGACAATTCAATATTCCCAGCCTCAAACCCTCCCTTCGCAATCCATTCCGGCACGCGGGACAATGACAACGTGCCGGTTGAAAGCGCCGCATCGATGGAGAACCGTTCACCCAGCTGAATCTTGCCTTTGATCGGAAGTCGAATCGGAGGCACACTCAGCTCAAGCCGATCGAGCAAGACGCCGGAGGTCCGTGGAATCATGCCTTCGAATTCCAAGGTCGCTTGGGCTCCGATCGGTTTTTCGACCAGATCGGGAAGCGTCACTTTCGATTCGGTCAGGACGACCTCACCCCGTACGTGCGGCGACACCGTCGGCCCGGTCAACACCACCGCGCCATTGACCAAGCCCTCGATCATCCCGGCTGGAATAGCGTTCGAGGGCAATAACTTCGCCATATGGCCCGCATCGCCATTGACTCGAATCAGGAAATCCTGAAACGCGCTGCCACTGCCCCCAGTGATACCCCCACTGAACTGCAGAGCCAGATCTCCTAAATGGCCTGTCACCTGATCGAATAGGGTTCCGCCATCAGATAACACGAACCGGCCCTGCAGCGCCGTCACCCGTTCGGGCAGCAATGGATTGGTCAGACTGACACGCTGAACGGTCACTTCCCCCCCGGCAAACGTGACGCCGCCCGGTTGATTGAGCGGGCCGACCATACGAAACGTGGGAACGGCATTGCCTTCGACCTCACGCGAGTCAGCCAACACCCGCGACAGCTGCTCCGAACTGACCGTCTTCGAAAGAAACTTCAACAGATCTGCGGCAGCCATCTCCCCAGTAATGTCCATTTCAAGCCAGGGGCCAGCCTCTAAAAATGAGACGAGCGCCTTACTCTCATTCATGTGGATCGTGCCATAGAGTCCGCTCAAATTCGACACCCGGAGACGTCCGGTTTCGATCAACACCACCGCAGCTAAATCCTTGGCAGGGATATGATCGCTTCCGATCAAGGCTTGTCCCTGTTTCACGCGAAACTCTCCTGTCAACGACAGCTGCGGCCCTGCCACCGACGATCCTGTGACAGTCGCCGAGACCACCTCCAATATCCCGTCGATCTCCCGATTCTGGATTATCGCTGGCAGCTGCGGATGCACCCACTCGGCCGCCACGGTCTCAAGCAACCGGCTCAACTGGATCGGAGCTGTCGAAAAGGTCAGCTCAAACGTGGGTTGAGGCGTCAGCAGACCGGAGAGGCTCGCTTGGCCTGTAAGCTTCAGTTGTTCGAGGTTTGCAGATAAACCGGACAAGACTACATCATAGCCTGCAACACCAGGCACAACCCGAACATGACTGTTCATATTGACGGCGCCCTGCAAATGCTGCGGAGCCGGACGCGGCCCGAAGAAATCCGCCATCCCTCGAAGATTCAGATTGGCAGCTTCGATGGTGCCTTCGAATTGGAGTATGGTTTGCCCTGCAGAGGAATCGCTGAGCGCTATCGTCTGCCGTTGGGCTATGCTGATCGTCCCTCCTAGAGAGAAGCCGGACAGGCTCTTGCCGTCCGCATAACCGGAAGAAATGTGTAAATCCGCCTGTCCCCGCTCCGCTCTGATGACCAGCGACGCCTCTACCGACTCCAGTGTCATCGATCGTGTCCCGTCCGGACTTGCGTCGTCGATGATGAGCAACTTCCCCTTCACCAGCGTCGCTTCCCGGATACGGAAAATCCGGCTGAGCGTCTGCATAGCGTCCTGATCGACCGCCCCCCCCTGGACAACTTGATCGAGAAGATTCCAGTGCCCGTTCCGATCGCGCCGAAGCGTTAATGTCGGTTCTTCGATGAGCAACCGCTTCCCCACCACCTGCTTGCGCAACAGCGGGAGAAACCGCAAGACCAAATCCAGCTTCTTAGCCGATAACAAGACGTCATCGGAATTCCGATCGTGAATCGTGACCTGCGTTAATTCCAATCGAAGACGAGGAAAGTCGCTAAGGACCAGCTTGATGCGATGGACGTCGATTTTGCGCCCGATACTCTGCTCCAGCTGCTGGAGGAAAAAATCTTTGATGTACTCGTCGTCAGTCAGGTAGGACAAGAACGTAAAGACACCGCCACCGCCGATCAACAGAATGACAATCAGAGCAACAACAACACGAGTTCGAACCACTCCTCCTCCCTGGATCGATCATCCTTGGTGGGTAACTGCATCATTTCTGCTGGTGCCGCATCTTACCGAATCACCTGCATGAAATCTACTAAGTCTGTGTCTTGACAGGGAATTCTCTACTTCCTACGTTCAACATTCAGCCGGATGAAGAACCGGTCAGGATACAAGCGACTGGCAGGACGCTCAAACTGGTTTGTTTAGTCGATTTGGTTCATCTGGTTTATTTGGTTTGTTTCGTTTAACCAAACAAACCAAATAACGATCTTCTTGCGTTGGAGGACTTTTTCAGCGTCCTGCTTGAGACGCGAGAGGGCCAGGGATGGTTTTCGTCAGATCGATCACGAGTTCGTCATTCGTGTTGGCTAACAACGTGTCCCAGAGGCTGTGCCGTTGTGTGATGGTCGCTACCCCTGGCTCGAAGAACAAGTCGAATCCTTTGGCGGCCGTCGGTCGCATGGGATAGCGCCGATCGTAGATCATCCCATAGGTCGGAATGCCGTAGACGACCTGCCAATTCCCCAAAATGAAATGCAACTCAGTGCCGTGGACATATAATCCGCCCGTGGTGATGATTCGCTTGACGGACGTTTGTGGTTCACTCAGATAAAACGTCACGCGTTCTTCCGGCTTAGCTGCGGCAAAGGCCTCTGCGATCTGCCGAGACAAGAGAGCCAGTTCATCCTGACGAAACGCCGGCATCAGCGGCGCTTCGCCCTGCAGCCATTTCTGTAGCCAGATCCGATGTTCTTTGACCGAGATGCCTCCAAGGATGCGAGCAACCTCCTCGGCACCCATCGCCTTCGGATGCGCGTGTGCGCTGGGAGGCCACTCCGGCAGGACGGCATCATCGACTTCCAGCCGAACATAATTCACCGGATCTTCATAGACCGCACGATAGGGTACGATAGGAATGGCGCAGCCGGACACGAACAGACAGGTTGAGGCTAAGGCTGAGGCTAAGCACATCTTGAAAACGAGCATTCTCGACCTCAACCTTAGCCTTCTGACACCGTGACCGTCATCTCGACTCGTTCGAGAGGGTTGTCCCGGCCGTCCCGCTTCATGCCGACCACCTTGTCCGCCACGTCCATTCCGCTGACTACTTCACCGAACGCCGTGTACTGCCAATCGAGAAAATTTGCGTCTGCAACGCAGATAAAAAACTGCGAGCCGGCGCTGTCCGGGTCGTTCGAACGCGCCATGGAGACCACCCCGCGCTTGTGCGGCTTGCTGTTGAACTCGGCCTTAACCTTGTGCCCCGGCCCCCCCATGCCGTGCGACGCACGGTCAGAATTCTTGCTGTTGGGGTCGCCACCCTGAATCATGAAGCCGGGAATGACCCGATGAAATGTTGTGCCGTTATAGAAACCTTCCTGGGCCAACTTTGTAAAGTTCTTTACATGCCCCGGCGCCACATCATGAAAAAAACTCAGGACGATCTCGCCCAGATGGCTCCCCTTGTTACTGACGGAAATGGTGGCTCGTGTTTTTTCTGTCGGCTCTGACATCGTCTCTGCCCTTTCTTGGTTAGCGAAAATTGAAGGGCGCCGGAGCCTGCCCTCCTTCAAGACCCTGATTGATAGGATTCCACGTCCGCCCGTCATCGTCGCTTCGGAATGCCCCGTCGCTTGTGCCGGCATAGAGCACTCCGGCGCCGGACTCGATCAACACTTGGATAGCCATGCTCGTCAACCCATTGTTGAGCGGTAGCCATTGTCTTCCTTTGTCGGTCGTTTTGAAAATGCCGTGCCCCGTCGCCACAAAAAGCCCCCGGCTATTGAACAGAATCCCTCGAATCGAATCATTCGGGAGCGCCCGGCTGATGGGCCGCCAGGTTGTTCCTCCATCGGCGCTGGAAAAAACACCTCCATCGAACGTGCCGGCATAGATGCCACCCTCCGGATCGATCGTCAACACACGAATAAAGCTTTCCATCATGCCTTCATGATCTTTGAGCCCATGCTGCTGACGCACCCACCCGGTCGATTGAGCCTTAAATCGCAGGATCCCTTTCCCTGAAGTGCCGGCGAACAGCGTCCCGTCGGATGAGAGCGCCAATGCATGGACGAGTATGTCGTCCAAACCGGTGGTAACGACCGACCAGCGGTCGGCAGCCAGTCGATAGACCCCGTCGCTCGTGCCCGCGTATACCCCATCACTCACGGCAAGAAGAGCTTTGATTTCCAGGCGCTTCAGCCCATTATTTATCGCCTGCCAGCTCTTCCCTTGATCGCGGGAACGAAAAACCCCGCCACGGAAAGTTCCGGCATAGATCGCGCCGTCTTTACCCGTGGTGAGAGTCAGAATAAACGGATCGGTCACACCCTGGCCAGACTTTGCCCAGTTGATGCCGCGATCCTCACTACGAAACAGACCGAGACCAAAGGAGCCTGCATAGAGCAGATCGCTCCCGATAGAGGTAAGCGCCTGAATGCTCGCGGCCTGCTGACCGAAGGAGCCGTATTGAGGCTGGTCCCCATGACCTGGAGCTTGCTGCGGTGATGGGGGAACCGGCGAGGGCGCCTGAGTAGCAGCCCCCAATATCCCGCCAACACTCCATATACTCAGCGCAAGAACTATCGGTATTATCCAAGCCCAAATCTTCATTTATCCCATTACCCCGCTACCCCCTTTGCCTCCTGCCCCGTATCCCTTTATCCCTTTACCCCTTCTTTATCAGCTTCTACCGGATCCGCTGCCCGGCCGGCCCAATCGGCAAATCCGGATCAAGCGGCAAGTTAATTTCAGTCGGGCCTGCCCGTCCAAAGATACGTGCGCCAAGAATTCCAATCTCATACAACACCATCAAGGGTACGGCCATCAAGAGCATGGTAAAGAGGGTTGCATCCGGCGTGACGACGGCTGACAGGATCAACGAAGCCACGATCGCGTGCTTCCGATACTTCGATAACTGCTGGGCCGAAACTACACCAACCCGCGCCAGGATAGTGAGTACCAGCGGCAATTCGAACGCGCAGCCGAATATCAGGAGAAATTTGACGTTGAAATCGATGTAGGTGCCGACGCTCAATTCCGGAGTGATGTCATGATCCATCCCGAAGCTGACGAAGAAATTGATGACCAGCGGGAGAATCACGAGATTGCAAAAGGTCAAACCGAAGGCGAAGAGCGCTCCCGCCAATGCAAACAGCGGAATACCCCAACGTTGTTCCTTGGGAAGCAGCGCTGGTTCAATAAACTTCCAACACTGATAGAAGATGACCGGCAGACTCGCCAGGATCGCCGCAAGAAAGGACACTTTGATCGAGGCGAACAACGCTTCCGTCGGTCCGTAGAACACCAACTGGTTGGGAAACGGACGATTCAACCATGCGACCATTTCGCCGGCAAAGGTGAAAGACACCATCAGGGCCACCAGGATCGTGGCCCCGATGATGATCAGACGCTTCTTGACGGTCTGGATATGTGCGGCAAGGGGGTTGAGAATCTGTGCCATGACTCTGGTCCCGGTTACTGGTGGACACCAGCCCCATGACGAGGCCTCTCACTGTGGAGCGACCTGCAGCTCGTGGTCTCGCCAGACACGAATCATCTGGGCCATCTTGTCTTTCTTCACCAGCTTCTCTTTGTGCAAATCCTTCATGGCCAGCTCTTCGGCCGGAGTCAGGACATGGCGTTTCTGCAATTGGAGCAATTCCACGTCCAGCCGGCGATGAGCTTCTTCCAGTACACGGAATTCGTGACTGGATTGGCGCAGTTGTTCCGTAATCATCGCAACCATACTGTCTGTCAGCATGTCGCACCTCCTGGCTATGAGATTATTGCAGCGGCCTGATACGTCCTCCCTCGTGACTGACTTCGCACGTCAATGGAGCCGACCCCGACACAATCGGGTCCAGTTCCATCAATAACGCATCTTCAATGGGGTTGGTATAGTACATCGGTCGGGTCGTCACGTCGCGAAACCCAAGCCTTCGATAGAGTGCATGAGCAGCATGGTTCGAGGCCCGCACCTCAAGCACGGCGCGCATCGCTGCCTGTGCCAGCCCCACCTCCAGAGCCTGTGTGACCAAGGCCCTGGCGATACCCTTGTGCTGCATCGACTCGATGACCGCCAGGTTCATCAGCCGTACTTCCTCAAAGACAACCCAGAAACAGAGGTACCCGATAATCGAGACGGAACCAACTTCGTCAGGCAGTATCCGCTTTGCCACCAGAAAATTTGCAAAGGGATTGCCGCTCAGTTCCGCCTCCAGCATTCTGCGCGTCCAGGGGGCCGAGAAGCAAGCTTCTTCGATCTTCAGAATATCCGGCAGCGCCTCGACGGTCGCCGGCTCGATCACCCACTCGGCCATCACCACCCCCCTGGTAAGATAAGGTTTAGGCTGAGATGAAGAAAGGCGGATCTTCACTCAACCTTGACCTCATGCGCCGTCGCTCGTCCCGCCCGTGCCTCTCTCTCTTGTAACCCGAGCCCTCGCCGACGGAACCCGAACCGCAGCCCGGCGCGCGTTTACTTTTCTTGCGATCCGTTCCTGACGAAGGGCCACCGGCGACAGACCGCCGGACTCCTCGTACTTCAATTCTGCAGCGGTCCGCTGTATATACAGCGGACCGATGCCGGTTCCTGCATGCTCACCTCGGCGGAGCCGCTCGATCCCCGCCAGCCCAATCGAGACGGCCGAGGGCCTCATGGCAGAGTCTGAGGTCTCCGTCATCGTGACGGCAGGGGGAATCGACGCGCGAATGGCCGAGGCCTCGACTGTCCAGCCTTCGCCGAATACGAGGACCGGTCCTGTGAGGCTGTTCCCCAGCATAACGGGCGTGCCTACCTGTTCCGATACAACTCGCTCCAACCGATCATCGCCAGTCCAGCGAAACAGCGCCCAGTAGAGTTCCCCGCGCCGGCTATTGAGAATGGGGCAGAGTAGATCCGGGGTTCCTCTCAGGTTCCAGGCCAGCCCTTCTAGAGTCGGCACCACCGCCAAGGGAAGTTGACTGATCGTCCGGAATCCGAGAAGCGTGGCCAGCCCGACGCGCAGTCCGGTGAATGACCCGGGACCGATCGATACCACCAGACCATCTAGCTGTTTGAGCGTCAGACCCGTCTCACAAAACAACCGATCGATCATCGGCAACAACAGCTTGGCATGTGATCCGTCCGCATCCTGGTCATGCCGGGCAAGCACGCGCGACCCATCGAGGATCGCCACGCTCTGCCACGAAGTGGCCGTCTCTACAGCTAAAACTTTCATTGGGGTGAGGCCTGTGCAAGATCAGCAGCGCTCAACGGGATATTCGGTATCATTTCGTGGAACGTCACCTGCACGCTCCCCTGCCCCTTTCCATCTTCCAATAAGATCTTAAACGGCCTCACCAACTGCTTATCACCGGCGCCTGAGACCGCCTCCGACTCGCCGATTGCACGGAAGTCCTCGTACTGAATAGTCGCTTCCACCGCACCGGATTCTGTGAGCCGATCCTCCTGAACGACATGCAATGTCTGCCGCTCAAACCACAACCGCCGTCGCATGAGCTGCGCCCCGTTGGAAGACGGCCCAAAAACCTCCAGCCGGTAGCGGTCCTCCTCTTCCGAAAGGGCAACTGTCTCATTTTTCGCAATCGCGCCGGTACCCAACAGCCCCCCCATCGCCCACACACTCAATTGAAACGGCCGAGCGAGCTTTCCCATCTCGCTCATATCTGATGGACTGCCGGACAGGACACGGCCCATCGTCGGCAATCGCAGCCTGAACTGGTCCTCTGTCTGCACAAATTCAAAGAGTTCGCCGCCGACCGCGGTAAACCCGCGCAGGCGCATGGCATTCGGACGACGAAAGTACAACGCCCCCTCAACCCGTGACGCGATAGGAATGATCCCTCCCCGCACCTTCGCGCTGAAAAGACCTTTCATTGTCCGGATCGCCGCTTTCTGCTGACTCAGCAAAGCCGTCAACTCCTCCGCCGTCGCCTTCTTGAGCTGGACTTCCTCGCGCGGCGCAAACAGCGCACAACCGGCAAGAAGCACGAATGTGAAATTCAAAATGATGAATGCAAAATGGCAGCGACTCCCCATTTTGAATTTTGCATTTATCACTTTGCACTCATGCCAATACGACATCCAACGCCTCTCCCACTTCCCTAATCCCGATCAATTCAATCCCGTCGATGGGGTCGAGCTTGGCCAAGTTCCGTTCCGGCAACAGACAGCGTTTGAACCCCATCTTTGCCGCTTCACGAATCCTCATCTCAGCCTGGCTGATGGCCCGCACTTCACCGCCAAGCCCCACTTCACCTAACACCAACAGTCCCGGTTCAATTGGCACTTCGCGCAAACTCGATGTGACCGCCGCCACAATGCCCAAATCGATGGCCGGCTCATCAATATGCATCCCGCCGACGACGTTCACATAGACATCTTGTCCGGACAGATGCATCCCCAGTCGCTTCTCCATCACCGCGAGCAGCAGCGAAACCCGATTCTGTTCCACACCGTTCGCCATCCGTTTCGGCATCGCATAACTCGTGGACGAGACCAATGCCTGTAGTTCAACTAAAATCGGCCGCGATCCTTCGAGACTGGATACCACCACCGATCCCGTCGTGCGCTGAGACCGCTCTGCAAGAAATAACTCAGAGGGATTACTGACTTCCTCCAGCCCGGAATCCTTCATTTCGAACACACCAATCTCGTTGGTCGAGCCAAAGCGATTTTTCACCGCGCGAAGAATACGAAAACTGTGACCCTTGTCTCCTTCAAAATAGAGCACCGTATCGACGATATGTTCCAGCAGCCGCGGTCCGGCGATCGCGCCTTCTTTGGTGACATGACCGATAATGAAAACCGGCACGCTGCTGCGTTTCGCGTACCACATCAATTGGCCCGCCACTTCCTGCACTTGGCTGATGCTGCCCGGCGCGGAAGTGATCTGTTCGGTGTAGACCGTTTGGATTGAATCGACGACCATCGCGGCCGGCTGGATCTCCTGCGCCGCCTTGAGAATTTGCTCGAGGGAGGTTTCTGCAAGGATTAGCAAATTCGGATGCTCGATGCCAAGCCGCTGCCCCCGCATCTTGATCTGCCTCGGAGATTCCTCCCCAGAGACATACAACACCGGCTCTTTCTTAGAAGAGAGGCGTGGAAGCGCCTGGAGTAATAGGGTCGTCTTCCCAATCCCCGGATCGCCGCCGATCAGGATCACCGAACCGGGAATGACTCCTCCACCCAACACCCGGTCGAATTCGCCGATCTGCGTCAGCCGCCGGTCCTCACCGACCACTTCGATCTCGGCAATCGGCGTAGCCTTGGCCTGCGCCATCTTCATCGCAGCAGGCCGACCCTTCCCAGTCGGCGCCTGCCGTTCCTCTTTCATAGTATTCCAGCCGCTGCAATCCGGGCAGCGGCCAAGCCATCGTGGCGACTGATGGCCGCAAGCTTGGCAGGAAAAACTCGTCTTCGCCCGCATCAGGAAAAGCCTCAAGAAGATAGAAGTCTGAGGGTCATATTAAAGGATAGGGAAGATGAATGGAAGGCGGAGCCGAACCCCTATGCCACGGCCTGCTCCAACGCGCGCGGATCCTCCATCCGGAGGAATGAGATGGGGACATCTACCCCGCCCACCGTAGATGGGTTAGGCTTCACGGTTGAGCACACTTGATAGCACATACACGGTTCAGTTGCCGCCTACGCTCGGTTATGGCAAGGCGTTTAGCGTGCCTTTCTCCGTAGCTCGAAATGAAGAATTTTCGCTGATGTCTGACACCATGCTCATTGGCCCAGGAGGCAAGCCAGAATACTTGACGGCGCCCGGTATTAGGATTGGCGACCACTTCATAACGGCCGACGCCAGGAATACCCGATGTATTGTTCCTCCGAAGGCGGGTGCGGACCCAGACGTGATGTTTAAACGGCGAGTGCTGAAGAAGAAGCCCGTTTCGATATTCACGCGCAGCCTTCAATGCTTTGCGCTTTCCACCATGAACTGAATCGGAGAATGTTTTGACGGTAATCCCATTCCACCGTTGCACCGTGACTCGCCACGCATGGGTTCGGCTTGCCTCGTGGTCGACGCGGACAATGTTGCGGGGAGGAGTCATTCAGATGGCGACTTCGATCTCGCGGGGCAAATTAATGGTTTCTGTAGCCTTTTATCAGTTTATGAGAAGATTTCAGCTAACGCTTTTTGAAACCGGCGCGATGGAGAGCGATGGCAGCGTCGGAAAGCTCAAGCGCAACGAGCAGCCGCTGTTCAGGGGTGAGTCGCCGGGCTT
>ERZ1292630.3421-Hain-H41-02um-R3-3421-length-13950-cov-4_pt1 | contig 13950 bp, 12 predicted proteins | sample MGYA00564408_ERZ1292630 | MGnify/ENA primary metagenome ERZ1292630 (study PRJEB36523, sample SAMEA6512641) | groundwater metagenome | collected 2019-01-08 | study: AquaDiva: Metagenomics assemblies of 32 groundwater samples | reverse complement strand
AAATGGTGTCGCTTACTGCGGTTGAAGGTTATGCCACTGCGCTTTGGCCCAATAATACGCATGTTGCAATTTCACTTAATGATCCAAAAAAAGGCGAGCAAATTGTCCTGCTTAGTGATTTGCAAAATGCCGAAAAATCGGCACTGCAAAATTGGTATCGCGCCAATGGTGCCAGCGAATTATCCCTACCTAAGCGGATTATTTACGCCAAAGAAATCCCCATTCTCGGCACTGGCAAAGTCGATTATGTGAACTCCCAAAAACTCGCCGAGGCGAGCGTGAAATAATCAATAAGCGAGCGCTAAGCCATCTTTGCGCATTTCGCTTGCCGCGCCATAGATATGTTCATTTTGGTTAGGGCGGATAATCGCTTGATAGCCGCCGAACCCGCCATCAGACGCGCCAAGCCGCCAACCCAAAGCTGCCAGTCCGTCCTTGGTGGCTTGCGGCACACCAGTTTCAAGCCGCAAAAGCCCGATGCCCTGCGCCATTTCGCCAGTTGGTTCAGATGAGCCTTCATGGTGCCACCTTGGTGCATCACCTGCCTCTTGCAAGCCCAATTCATAATCTTTGAGGTTCACAATTATTTGTGCTTGGCCTTGCGGTTGCATATCGCCGCCCATTACTCCAAATGATAGCCAAGGTGCTCCATTTTTCATGGCAAATCCTGGAATAATTGTGTGAAATGGCCGTTTATTCGGCGCATAAATATTTGGTGAGCCGTCACGAAGCGAGAAAAGCTCACCCCTATCTTGAAACATAAAGCCAAGGCCATCAGCAACTAAGCCCGAACCCATGCCGCGATAATTGGATTGAATAAAACTAACCATCATGCCGTATTTGTCTGCGACAGTGAAATATGTGGTGTCGCCAGTCGTTGGTGCTTCGTATGGTGTTACACGAAGTAGAATTTCATTTGGCTTAATTTTATTTGCGAGCTCACGAGCATAAGATTTTGAAAGTAAGTGCGAAATAGGAATGTGGGAAAAAGCTGGGTCGCCAAAAAACTTGGCTCTGTCTTCAAATGCCAGCCGTTTTGCTTCGACTTGAGTATGTATAGATTGAACCGATTGAAACCCCATTGCCTTTAAGTCAAAATTCTCCAATATATTGAGCATTTGCAAAGTGCTTAGACCTTGAGTGTTTTCGCCCAAACCATAAACTTCAATCCCTCGGTAATTTGTATGAATTGGAGTTACAAATTCTCCTTGATGGCGGGTTAAATCTGCCTTGGTGATAAATCCGCCAATGCGTTTGAAATAATTCTCGATTGTTGTCGCAATATCGCCTTCATAAAAAGCCCTCGCGCCATTTTGCGCAATATAGCGCAATGTGCGTGCTAAATTTGGGTTGCGGAACATTTCGCCTTCACGTGGCGTTTGGCCATCCTTGGTATAGGTCTTTAGGAAGTTTTCGGTTTCTTCTATATTTGATGCTGGGCTTGTAAAACGCCGCGCACTCGCTGCTAAATAATGGGCGATATTTTGGGCAATCGGCACACCGCGTTCGGCCAATTCAATTGCAGGTGCCAAAACATCGGCAAATGGCAATTTCCCCCAACGGGCGTGCAATTTGCCCCAAGCATCGACTGTTCCGGGGATTGACACTGGCACAACGCCATAGGCGGGCATGTGGCCATTTATGGCCCTTGAGCGCACTAATTCAAGGCTCATGCCGCTTGGAGAACGTCCCGAACCATTGAAACCTAGCACTTCGCCAGTTTGCGGGTCGTTGACAATGCAATAAGCATCCCCACCAATTCCACAGGCGATTGGCTCAAGAAAACCCAAAGCGGCATTTATGGCGATTGCAGCATCAATTGCGCTGCCGCCTTTTTTGAGAATTTCGATGCCAATTAACGTCGCAATTGGGTGCGCGGTCGCTGCCGCGCCTTCGACGCCCCAAACTGTTGAACGAGAAGCAAATTGTGCGCCCGTTATTCTGTCGCCACCACGATTTTGGGCGAAACATGCACCGCCAAAACCAGACAAAACCGCCAGTGACGAAAAGCTCGAAATAAAATTACGTCGAAGCATATCCACTCCAATTCACAATAATTTTTGCAATAATGGCAATTTTGCCAAATCTTTGACCCGTCCAAAAGTCTTCAATATTTCAATTTGTTCCCAAACTTCGGGAATGTAAATATCGCCAAAATCGAATTTGATTGTTTTGCGGGATTTGAAAACAAGTTTTTGCCATTTATTTCCATCAAAGACACTCAAATCACCCATGAAATCAATGGGTAGTCCCCTTTCGACTGGAATTGTAACGTAGGGGTTGGAAAATATTTTTTGCCCTGTTTTTGCAATATTTTGTCCAACTTCAGCGCCAATAAAGGCTTTTATTGCATCGGAAGAAGCACAAAAATCAACATCTTTAGGCACCAAATCCGCGCCACTTAAATATGCCGCCACCGATCCAATAATGACCCAATCACCATCGATTTTCGCCGTTAATTGGCAAATATATTTGAGGCTATTCAATAGATGCGAATTAGTTGACATAGGGCAAGCTATCACAAAAATTCGTGGACGCCACAAAGAAAAAATACCAGATGGTCTATAAGCCGGGTTCTGTATCATTGCCGAAGCAATGGTGGCGATTATTCATCTTGGGGCTTGGTTGCCCTAGCCCTCACGCGACCTACCCGAACATCTGCCTGCAAATCGGCCTTTGGCTTGCGCCTCAACGTGTTCCTATTCGGTCTTGCTCCTGACGGGGTTTACCATGCCCTTTATGTTACCATAAAAGCGGTGGGCTCTTACCCCACCTTTTCACCCTTACCCGATAAATCAGGCGGTTTGTTTTCTGTGGCACTTTCCCTAAAGTCACCTTTGGCGGACGTTATCCGCCGTCATATTTGCTTGGAGCCCGGACTTTCCTCTTATTCGGCCTTTCGGCGTATGAAAAAGCAATCACCCGACCATCTGGTAATTCATATGTGCGCCTTTGTCGGGCAAATTTCAACTAGGTAACACAATATTGGCAAGTCGTTCAATTTTTGCCAAAGTTTCAACGTCCAAATTGCCAGCAACATCCGCTTGCCGAAATCGGCGTTGGAAGGCAATTATGGTGTCTTTGGTTTTGACATCGTAAATATCAGTCTGCGGCAGGCCATAACCGATTTTACGAAGCCCAATTTGCGCGCGGCTTACAAAATCATTCGAAGCGTTTTCAGTCTGCACCAATATCTGATGATTGCCGTCGCCTTCCCCATCGGGAATATGAAGCGAAATGCCCGCGTGGGCCAGCCTTTCCCACGGGAAATGTTCGCCAGGGTCAAGTTTGCGCCCCGGAGCCCAATCGGCATGGCCAATAACATGCTGTTTATCAAGGCCGTGGCGTAGTTTTATGCCCTGCACCAAGGCCATTACAGCTTCAATTTGCACATCTGGATAAGGTGGCAAGCCAAAATCATGCCCGCCATTTTGAATTTCAATGCCGATTGAGGCCGAGTTCATGTCGGTTTCGCCACCATAAGAACCTGCACCTGCGTGCCATGCGCGTTTATTTTCTGGCACCAGGGAAAATATGCGACCGTCAGGGTAAACTAAATAATGGCTTGAAACGCGGCGAGTGCCGATTTGAACTCGCTCAGTTGGCGCTGCAATTGGTGCAGCTGAGTTTTCGCTTGGCGGTGTTGGTGGCGCATAACGTGGCGTCGGAAATCGCAAAGCATTCAGCGCTTCTTCGGCGGTTTCCATGCCTGTATAATGAAGCATACAAAAACGAATTGGCCGATGGCGATCATCAAAATTCTGCGATGGCGCGTCGATAAAATCCAATTTTGGGGCGATAACCCTCATTCTTCGCGAAGGGCGTGGACTATTGGTTGAGTATGGTAACATCTAAAGCCCCAAAGTTTCGCGGGTCGATGCAAGGCCTTCTTTGCCCAGTGATTTATTCTGCCGCATTGCAATAAGGCCGACCCCCGCAAGACATATTAGACCGCCAACCACCAATTGCAAAGTCACTTGTTCGTTTAGGAATATAACCGAAGCGATTACGGCCCAAATTGGAACCATCAAGGTGAAAGGCATCACAAGTGTAACATCATATTTTTTCACCAAAGAATAATAGGCACTATGGCCAACAATGGATACCGCGATCACCGAGAAGACAATCGCTACCCATAGCAACAGCCCGCCGTTCATAAGGCCCTGCCATTGATTTTGCTCGAAAAAATATGTGCCGATCGCCAACGGTATGACTGACAGGAGGGAGACCCATGCCTGCAAATGTAAAGCGCCAATTGGTATCAGTCTTTTCATCAAAATTGTGCCAATTGCCCCGGCTGCGGCACTGCCACAAGCGAAAAACAGCCCGATTTCAAGTTTCGCACCACTTGGTTTGTAAATTACGATAATCACGCCAATCAGCGCCAATATTATGCCAATTGTGCGCCGCCATTTCACTTGTTCTTTCAAAAATATCACCGATAAAACAGTCGCAATCGGCAAACCGACTTGCCCGACAATGGCAACAGAACTAGCATTGGCGTATTTCAATGCCAAAAAAAGCAATACAAAATTCACGCCGCCAATGCAGTTCGAAATCAAAAAAACCAACCAAAATTGCTTAGGAAAAGGCCGCAAATATGGGATAAGCAAAAGCGCAACTGAACCAATCCGCAACAAAACTAAGAATACTGGCGGCACAAAATCTATGCACCATCTGGTGACTGGCACATTTGCACCCCAGATAATGCAGCATAATGAAATTAATAATATATCGAGAAGCCGCATTAAATTTTTTCGTTTTTTGATTGGGTTCGCATCGCCTTTATTTGCCGATACGCATCGTTTGCCAGCGCTGTATGCTGGTTCGCAAGTTTTACAAACTCAATTGGTTCGCCTCTAGCAATAAAATTATCGGGGTGCATTGAATTCACAATTTTAAGCCAAGCCGATTTCAGCTCTTGATCACTTGCGGCTTCGTCAATTCCCAATATTAAATAGGGACTTGGCTCACGATCTGGGAAATATTGCATGGAAATGCGTGAATATTCGGAACCTTTAATGCCCATGTGAACCGCAACATCGGCGAGATAGTTTTCTTCAGACTTGGTAATTGCGCCATCAGCTGCGGCAACAAGAAAGAGAATCGCCAAAACATCAACCAATATTTGTTTTTGGCTTTTATATTTTTTGCCAATTTGTTTTGCGTAACCTTCATAACCAAGCACCGAAGTTTTGGCCAAAGCGAAAAGTCGCTCAAATGCTTCTTCGTCTTCTTTGGCAATCGGAAAAGCAGCGCGAAATGCCAGTGTTTCATCAAGGGTCGCCACTCCATCGGCCTTTGCCATTTTAGCGGCCAAAGCAACTACTGCCGCCGCAAAATCTGTGTCAATTACGGGGTCGAGATGCGCTATCGCTTTGGATTTATTATTTTTGGCAAGAACCTGAAAAGGCAAAGCCGCATTTTCAATTAAGCGTTTCCAAATCGACATGCAATTTACAATAAAGCATTGGAAGTTTTTGGCAACACACCAATTGCGCGATTAAAGCGACGCCCCTTCAGTTTGATAGACTTGAAGGGTAAAAGGAGCGCCAAAACACCGCCTTCAAACAGCGCAAGCGCTAGTGGCACGCGGATTGCGCTATTAAGCCAATGACAGACTTTATTGACCCAAAATGGCTCACATTTTTAACGTCCCAAGAATTTTTTGGCATGTTAGCTGTGCCCTTGAGCCTAACTTTGCTGCTTGGCATGTTCTCACGGTTAAGCGCGAAATCGCCGACTTTAGTTATGAGAAGGCGCGGCGACGCATTATGGCTACCTAAATTCGCCGCCAGTGCATTGTTTGGTTTGGCTATTTGTTTTGTTGGTTTGGCCACGATTGACGAATTGTTTGGAATGAATTTTATTAATTATTTTATCGCTGGTTTTAATATGTAAATTAAGCCAATTGCGGGTTTACATTTATACTTACCATATATTCATTTTTTTGCGTTAATGTCCTCAAAAAATGGGGCAAAATATGAACTTAATGGATATGGTGCAACAATACGCGAACTATTTCCAAATACCACCAGCGGTGATATTTTTGGGGCCAATTTCCTTGGCGCTCGCGCTTCAAATTATGAAATCAAGTGAATCGCGCCAAAAATTACATGCATCAGGCGCGTGGAAAGGCATGAAAATTGAATCCCAAGGGTCACCAACAATTGCTAGTCTTTGTTCGTTAATATTGATTGTTTCAATGACTTACACGGGTTATCAAACCTATATTAATCGCGCTCCGCCGCAATATTTGAATCCCGCTTATTTTACTGGTCGCTAAATCGCGCTAAGGCTTTGGGTCATAAGCCAATATTGGCGCAAGCCATTTTTCGGCCTCGTGGATTCCCCAATTTTTGCGCTTGGCATAATCAGCGACTTGATCCCTATCAATGCGGCCCACCCCAAAATATTCACAACTTTCGTGCGCAAAATATAGGCCCGAGACTGACGATGGCGGATTCATTGCCAAAGACGACGTGAGTGTAATGCCGCTATTGGCTTCAGCGTTCAAAAGCGAAAACAGCATACGCTTTTCTGTATGATCTGGTTGCGCGGGATAACCAGGCGCCGGGCGAATGCCTTTATATTTTTCCTTGATAATATCATCTACACTTAAATTTTCGTTGGGTGCATAGCCCCAAAATTCGGTGCGCACCCGCTTATGCATCAATTCAGCGAACGCCTCGGCCAATCTGTCACAAATTGATTGGAATAAAATCGCCGAATAATCATCATGCTTGGCCTTGAATTCATTGACTTTATCATGTTCACCTAAGCCAGTAGTAACCGCAAAACCGCCAATATAATCGGCAGTTCCTGTTGGTGCGACAAAATCGGACAATGCATAATTTGGACGATTTTCCGATTTTATCATTTGCTGGCGCAGGGTATGAAACTTGCCAATTTGCGCGTCACAATTTTCATCCGCAAATACAATAATATCATCGCCATGGCGATTCGCCGGCCAAAAACCGATAACTGCATTGGCTTTGGTCCAATTATTTTCGATAATTTTGGTGAGCATTGCTTGGCCGTCTTTGAATAAACCGCTTGCCGCCTCACCGACAATATCATCGCTCAAAATTGCGGGATACGAACCTGCCAATTCCCACGATGCAAAAAACGGTGTCCAATCAATAAATTGCGCAATTTCAGCCAATGGATAATTTTCAAATTTCTTTACGCCCAAGAATGAAGGTTTGTGGGGGGCAAATTCCAATTTCGCGGCATTGGCACGGGCATCGCCAATTGGCGCACGCGGGCGCTTGTCTTGGCTCGCAAGATGCGCCGAGCGAGCTTGTTCCTGGTCCAAACTATTGGCGTCTTCATATGATTTGCGCTCTTCGCCCATAAGTTTTTGCACGACTGGAACGGCGCGGCTAGCATCGGTTACATAAATAGTCGCGCCCGTGAAATTTGGCGCAATTTTCACCGCAGTATGGGTGCGCGAAGTGGTCGCTCCGCCGATTAGGAGCGGGATATTTTGTAGCCCTGCGCGTTCCATTTCTTGCGCGACATAACACATTTCATCAAGTGAAGGCGTGATTAAGCCTGACAGCCCGATTATATCGACATTTTCTTCGCGCGCCCTTTCAATAATCGCTTCAGTAGGAACCATTACGCCCATGTCAATAATGTCAAAACCATTACAGCCCAAAACAACGCCAACAATATTTTTGCCAATATCATGGACATCGCCTTTGACAGTCGCCATTAGGACTTTGCCGTTAGATTTCCCGACCATGCCAGTGCGGAGTTTTTCTTCTTCAAGAAATGGGATTAAATGCGCGACTGCTTCTTTCATCACCCGCGCCGATTTGACGACTTGCGGCAAGAACATTTTGCCCGAGCCGAACAAATCACCAACCACGCTCATGCCCGCCATTAAAGGGCCTTCAATGACATGCAAAGGGCGCTCATATTGTTGCCGCGCTTCTTCGGTATCTGCGACAATAAACTCATTTATACCTTTGACCATTGCGTGTGAAAGCCGTTCATTGACTGGTAATTCGCGCCAAGCCAAATCGGGGCCAGTTTCTTTTTTACCCGCTCGCCCGATATATTTTTGCGCTAAATCCAATAATCTGTCGGTGGCGTCATTGCGGCGATTTAGGATTACATCTTCGCAAGCATCACGCAATTCAGGGAGGATTTCGTCATAAATCCCCAATTGTCCAGCGTTAACAATGCCCATATCCATGCCAGCTTTAATGGCATGATAAAGGAAAACCGTGTGCATGGCTTCGCGGACAATTTCATTGCCACGGAAGGAAAATGAGACATTGGAAACGCCGCCAGAAACATGGCAATGGGGCAAACTCTCACGGATAATTCTTGTGGCTTCGATGAAGTCAACAGCATAATTATTATGCTCCTCAATGCCAGTTGCGACCGCGAAAATATTGGGGTCAAAAATAATGTCTTCGGGCGCAAAGCCAACTTCATCAACCAATAAATGATAAGCGCGGGTGCAAATTTCGACTTTGCGCGCTTTGGTGTCGGCTTGGCCTGCTTCATCAAATGCCATCACCACCGCCGCCGCGCCATAGCGCATTACTTTGCGGGCATGGGCAAGAAATTGGGCTTCGCCTTCTTTGAGGGAAATCGAATTTACAATTGGTTTGCCTTGGGTGCATTTAAGTCCAGCTTCAATAATTTCCCATTTGGAACTGTCAATCATTAGCGGGATTTTCGCAATATCAGGCTCGGTCGCGACTAAATTGAGGAAAGTCGTCATTGCCTTAACGCCATCAATCATTGCGGCATCAAGATTAACGTCCAGTACATTTGCTCCAGATTCCACTTGCTGACGCGCAACTGCCAAAGCGCCGACATAATCTTCATTTTCAATCAATTTGCGAAATTTGGCCGAGCCAGTAACATTGGTGCGTTCACCGACAATAACGAAAGTGCTGTTTGATATTTTGGAATTTGGCTCTGACATAATAATCTTTATTTTAAGCGTGAACAAATGGTTCAAGGCCTGCCAGCCTTAAAGCAGTATCTCTTGTTGGAATTATGCGCGGCGCAATACCCGCCACACCTTCGGCAATGTATTTGATATGCGCAGGTGTCGTGCCGCAGCAACCCCCGACAATATTGACCATATTATGGGTTGCCCAATCACTAATAACTTCGCACATATCGTGCGGTGTTTCGTCATAGCCACCAAATGCATTGGGCAAACCCGCGTTGGGGTGGCAGGAAATTTTGGTCTGCGCCACACGTGCCAAATCCGCCAAAAATTGCCGCATTTGCTTAGGCCCAAGTGCGCAATTAAGGCCAATGGACCATGGTTTAGCGTGGCGGACACTATTGTAAAATGCTTCCACAGTCTGCCCCGAAAGCGTGCGGCCCGACATATCGGTGATTGTGCCAGAAATCATTATCGGCAGAGCTTCGCCGCGTTCATCAAAAATAGTTTGGATTGCGAAAATAGCGGCTTTGGCGTTTAAGGTGTCGAAAATTGTTTCCACCAATAAAACATCGGCGCCACCATCAATAAGCCCCAAAACTTGCTCTCGATATGCATCGACTATCTCATCATAGCTGACATCACGGTATGCAGGGTCGGCTACTTTGGGTGACATTGAGAGGGTTTTATTCGTTGGCCCAAGTGCGCCAGCCACTAATTTCGGCGCTGATTTAGTTTCATATTTATCCGCCGCCGCGCGAGCAATTTCGGCCGAGGCTTTGTTCATTTCATAGCTATATTTTTCCATGCCATAATCGGCTTGGGAAATTCGTTGCGCATTAAATGTATTGGTTTCAACAATATCAATGCCGGCTTCAAAATAATCTTCGTGCAATTGCTGAATTGCCGCACTTTGGGTGATGCTTAAAATATCATTATTGCCTTGGAGCGGCATATTGTGATTTACAAAATGCGCGCCGCGAAAATCAGCTTCCTTAAACCCCAAACCCTGAATAAGTGAACCCATTGCGCCATCGAGTATCAATATTTTGGTTTTGGCCAATTCTTCGATTGCCGCAAATCTTTCCGCACGGCTTTTGAACGCACTCATGGCTTTACCCCCAATTTCACCCCAAGGCGGCGACAAGTCGCCGAAGCAAGGCCCGCTTTGTTTAGTGTATAAAAGTGAAAATGATTAACGCCTTCAGCTTGTAATTTAGTGCATAAATCCGATGCAACTGATGCGGCGACCAAATCACGAACTTCGGGATTGTCATCAAGCCCTTCAAAAGCATCAATAAACCATTGTGGGACATCGGTGTTGCAACCTGCTGCCATGCGCATATAGCCTTTGACCGAGCCAACTGGCATAATACCAGGTAATAAAGGTATGTTGATGCCGTGCTTTACTGCCAAGTCACGGAAACGCAAATATTTATCAGGCTCACAGAAGAATTGTGATATCGCACGAGTTGCGCCTTCATCAATTTTGGCTTTCAACACGTCAATATCATGCAGCAGACTCGGTGATTCAGGGTGCTTTTCGGGATAGAAACTGACAGAAATATCAAAATCACCAATTTTTTTTGCGGCCCTTACAACTTCGGTTGCATTTTGATAGCCGTTTTCGTTGGCAATGAATTTTGTACCAACTCCAGTTGGTGGATCGCCGCGCAATGCGACAATGCTTTTGACACCCGTTGCCCAATATTCGCGCAAGACTTCATCGACTTGGTCTTTGCTGGCATCGACGCAAGTCAAATGTGCGACTGGACGCAAACTAGTTTCTTCCAAAATGCGTTTGACCGTGCGGTGGGTGCGCTCACGCGTCGAACCGCCCGCGCCGTAAGTCACAGAAACAAAATCAGGGTTAAATGGCGCCAATTGCTTGACGCTATCCCAAAGTTTTTCTTCCATCGCTTCGGTTTTGTGTGGGAAAAATTCAAATGAAATAATGGGAGTGTTCATTTATGCCTGTCCATTGATGGTTGCTGCGAAAACATTAACTGCCAAGGAAGTCTGGTTTTCACTGTCTTTTACATTGATAATTTTCTCGACTTTTAGACCGGCTTCCTTGCACCAGTCGCCTATTTCTTGTGGGTCAAAACCAAGCCGCAAATGGCCAAATTTTTCGCGCAATTCTTCAAACTCATGCAGTGCGAAATCAGCAATCAGTAGAACACCATTGGGTTTCAAGACCCTTGCAGCTTCTTTTATTGCGGCTTGCGGATTGATTAAATAATGCAAAACTTGATGAATTGTGATTAAATCGGCAGAGCCAACTTGGTAAGGCAGGGCCATTATATCACCCATGCGGACGCAAATATGGCTATCATTCCTATCATCAAAACGCGCGCGCGCCATTGCCAACATGCCGCGTGACCTATCAATCCCCTCACCGCTTTTGGTTTGTTTTGCGAAAGCTTCTAGCAAATCACCAAAACCCGAGCCTAAATCGAGGTGGAAATCAAAACGCTTACCCTTGACCAATTGCAACATTGCTTTTTCAACTGCGGCTTCGGGTTGATGCAATTTGCGCAGACTTTGCCATTCGCCAGCGATGGTTTCAAAATAGGCTTTGGCCTGTGCTTCGCGTTGGTTTTTGATTTCATGCAAACGGGCATTGTCGCGCACCAGAAGTTCGTCATTTTTGTTCAAAGTCGATAATATGGTTTTGATGAGCCCGCTCGCTGGCTCCTGGTTGGATAAACGCACAAATACCCACGCGCCTTCGGGACGACGATTAATGATATTTGCTTCCACCAATAGTTTTAGATGCCTTGAAACACGTGGCTGGCTTTGCCCCAAAACGCTCGACAATTCACCCGCAGTAAGCTCGCCATAGGATAATAGTGCCAATATCCTTAGCCTTGTTACTTCGCCCGCCGCGCGCAAAATGTCTATGGTTGTTTTCATCGCAATTTTGGATTCCGACTTTGCTAAATTAACAAAAACACTTAAACATATCTTTAAGTGATTTGGCAAGCACTAATTCCTGATTGAATTAAGCGAAATTGTAATTTAGACAAGGAATATGGAGACCTAAGGCTTGAAAACTGTAGAAATATTTACTGATGGCGCGTGCTCTGGCAATCCTGGCCCAGGGGGTTGGGGCGCAGTGCTTAAATATAATGGCACAATAAAGGAGTTTTCGGGCGCAGAAATTATGACCACCAATAACCGCATGGAATTGATGGCAGCTATTGCGGCACTTGAGGCCCTAACTCGCCCATGCGAAGTGACACAACTACCGACAGCAAATATGTGATGGAGGGAATCACAAAATGGATCTTTGCGTGGAAAAAGAAAAATTGGAAACGCGCCGATAATAAGCCTGTTATCAATGTCGATTTGTGGCAAAGGCTTGATGCCGCGAATAGTCGCCATAAAGTTGCGTGGAAATGGGTAAAAGGTCATTCGGGGCATGTTGAAAATGAACGCTGCGATGAATTGGCGCGAATGGCAATTTTGGCGGCGAACGATGTTTAGGAAATTGCTTTTTGTAATGCTTTTTCTGTGTGCTTTGGTCTTGGTTCTATTTATTCCAACTGGGGTTAATATCGCACGAAATAGCTTGGCAAAATTTGATCACAAAACCCCAGTAAAAGTCGGTTTTGGCTTGCGGGCCAACCAGGAATTTCCATTTTACCCAGCGGCGGCCATAATGTATCGGCGGCGAACGCCACGGCTGCAATCTGAACGGGCTTATCGCAAATGGCTTGAAGAAAACCCAGAAAAGGCCGAAATGGTGCGTCAATATCAGAGCTTTTTGAACGGCAAAAATGTTGGCGAAATAATCCCGATGCGCCAATTATTGCAAGGCTGCGCCGATAATCCGCTTAAACCCGAATTGGCATTTGATGTGCCGCCAAAAGCGCTTTGGCCCAATATCGTGCCGACTTTGAAATGGTTTGATGCAAATGCAAGGCCATTCGTCGGCAACGTCCGCCTCTATCATGGCTATCGCAACCCCGAAGCCAATAAAGCCTGCGGCTCGCACTCGCCAGTTCACCCCGCAAATTCCGCGATTGATTTTGTGCCATTGGAAATGCACGATCCCGCGAAAATTGAGCGTCTCATGTGTTCGGCATTTCGTGCCAAAGGCAAAACCGCGAAAATCGGTATGGGTTTTTATGGCGTGGGCTTAATCCATATTGATACGCGTGGATATAGGTCGTGGGGGCCAGACACAAGAAGCGCGACTTCGCCGTGTAAAGCATAGCGCTGCGACAATATGCTTGTATTCTATCCTTATTTTGAACAAAATTTAATTTGAATGTTTGCAACTGTTCAGTTTTGTTCAGACTGCACTCATATTGCACTGGGTAACATGTCCGCAATATTCGCGCTTTCAGAAGTATATGAAAAGGTGGAAAATGAAAAAGTCTGTTTTGGTTTCGCTTATCGCAATTGGGCTTGCTGCTGGCTTGGCAAGTGCTGCTTATGCCCATGTTCCCAATTTGCCAGAAGAAGTTGATCAAGCGCCGCCCGCCAACGCGCCAACCCCAATGTTACCGGAGAACCCGCCTGCTCCGCCACCACCGCCACCACCGCCAAGAGTGAGCGCGCCGACACCGCAAGCGCAACCTAGCGTGCCAAGCCAACAAAATAATAATGACACAAGCAATGAATATCGCCAAAATCGTGAGGAGCAAATTCGTTCGCATCATAACCCGCGCAATGAAGAAATAAATCAAGCGCCGCCGCCGCCACCGCAGTATGTCGCGCCGCAGCCCCAAGCACCAACTTGGCAACATGCGACACCTCGTTTGCCCGAAAATGGCGATGTGCCACAGCGAAATGTTGCGCCGCCACCATCGCCACCAGCGCCAGTTCCACAATATACCGCACCCATTTTTGCCCGTGAAAACCCACCCGAGCAAAGGCGAAATCGCGAAGGACAGCCGAATCGGGCCGAACAGCCGCGCAATGCCCGTGTAAATGAACCACCCGCAGCGCAGAATCCTGCGCCAGCGCCATGTAACCCTGTCCCCTATTGGCCACATGCAACGCCGCGTTTGCCAGAAATT
>ERZ1292630.3417-Hain-H41-02um-R3-3417-length-13961-cov-8_pt1 | contig 13961 bp, 4 predicted proteins | sample MGYA00564408_ERZ1292630 | MGnify/ENA primary metagenome ERZ1292630 (study PRJEB36523, sample SAMEA6512641) | groundwater metagenome | collected 2019-01-08 | study: AquaDiva: Metagenomics assemblies of 32 groundwater samples | reverse complement strand
CCCCCCCCCCCCCCCCCCCCCCCCCCCCCCCCCCCCCCCCCCCCCCCCAACAACCCTCTCTCTCGACAGAAACAATTCGTCAAGCGGCAATTGAGAGGCGCGAAAAGAGAGCCCTCCCCTCTCCTCTCCCCTTCACACCCAACACCTTCCCCGCACCTCTCCCCCCACGCTAGTTCTTCAGCGAGTAACTTGCGGTGTTCGCTAGCCGTCGCTGCTCATCGACCAACCGAGCCACCTCGTTGTCGACTCGCCGTCGTTCTCGTTGCATCAACGCACAGTACGCCGTGTACTGCCCGGGTGTGAAGGCTAGCCGTTCCAGGTTGAGGGCGAATAGTCGGTTAAGTCCGTAGCCCACGGAGTACCCTAAACATCCACCGAGGGCGAAGCCGGAGATGCCCATGCGGACGGCGACGCCGACATTGTTAAGGATCCACCAGGGCATGATGCCCACGGACGCGAATGATAGTCCAAGCCCAACCGCGTAATTCACGGGTGTGCGCGCGGTGCGCTGGCGCTGAACGAGGGACGCTTTCAGCTCCGAATCGATCGCTACGGGGGCACCCTCCACATGGGCGTCCACATGGCGTGGAGCCTCGTCGCCGCCGCTATTCACATTCTCTTCCCTGGTGTTGACCGTCGTCATCGTCGCCTTCTGCGGCGACGAGGCCATTGCTTTTGCCACGCCGGAGGGCGACGATGCCGTCGCTTGCGGGGGAGAAGCCGTGGTGCTGCCTGTCGTGCTCGTGGCTGTCTGCTTAGCGACCGACCAACGCCGCGACCACCGTCGCCAGCTCGCGCCTCCCTGACTCGCCCGACGCCGACAAAACGTCACGGCGCGATCGCCCAGAATGAACATACCTGCCGCGCCCACCATGTTGCCGCCCCACTTCGACACACCTGCGATGACGCTAACGTTAAAAAATGACATGGCGCCCATCCCGGACGCTTTCAAAAACGTGGCATCCGTGTGAACCGCCTTGAGGCCGCGGAAGCTACCATGCACGAGGCCGATGCCGCACCCAATCTTCAGCGACATCCACAACACCGCGATCGAGCTGTCCAGAAATTCGTCAAGACCGTAGGCATCAAAGGTGTTGCGGTACTGTCTGGATACGGTTAAAAACGGCTTGTCGCTCTCGAGGCACTCCAAAAATGTTTGCCAGTCCATCAGGCGCCTTTCCTTGTCCTCGGATTCTTTGGCGATCTTTTCGCGCAGCAGCTTGCGCCCCCTTTCTTCCAAAGGCTTTTTCTTCTCCGAATCGTCGTACAGTCGAAGAAACTTAAAGATGCTCTGCGCGACCTGGAAGACGTCGTTCTTCTCGAGCATGTCCTGCTCGTGTCGCGCGTCCATGTGCGCTTGCGCCATCATGAACTCCTTCTTGTACCGGTTTTCGTACCAGCTGTCGCCTTTCTCTTCCTCCGTCAAAACGGACCCTGCGATGGTGAGATCCTTCGACTGCATCCAGTTAGGTGGCAGTTGATGCTTGTCGAGACCTTGATTAAAACGGTAGCCGAGGGTGTCCTCTCGGGTCGCGCATTCGCGGACATACGAGTAGGCATCGTTGAGCGCCGCGCCGATTCCCGGGCGGACGTGGATGGCGGTCCCCCCGGGTTTCTCCGACATGAGAAATGCGCCCTTTTTTGCGTCGACTCAAAGGTAATGTTTGGACGACGAGAGAGTTGGATTTGGACAAAAACCCCCTTCCCGATCTATTCGCTTCGTGACACGCAGGGTGAGATGAGGGGGAGAGAACACCCGCACAAACTACAGTGACGCGCGCACGTGGTGACAGACGCGCCACGGTTGGAATGGAGTGCGAAAAACTTTAATAATATGTGAGTGTGTTGGTATGGGAAGAGAGAGATAAACGGTGCGGGGGAGAACTCGGCTCTTTCGCTGTGCCGTCAGATTGGTGCTCTAAGCGAAGTGTGACTTTTCACAAAAGAGTCTAAAAACGCAATGACGACTGTAACGTTCTTTCCGGAGTAGGAGTCGACCTCATGACGCGGATCGGTGTCAACGCCGCTGCGTTCGTTCTATCGTAGCGGGCTATCCAAGTCGGACGGTTCCGGTCGGCTAGTTTTGCTCGGGCGGCCACCTGACGCTCGACTTGACGACGGTCGACCACTGGGCCTGCCTCCCCCGGAGGGTCGACCGTCCGCCGCGCCCCCCCGGCTGCCTGAGGTGGTTCCCGGAGTGGACCGGCCAAAGCACCGCCAGAATCGAATGGTCTCATCCCCCGCAGCAGAGACGACCGTTTCCCCATCTGGGCTCATCGCCAAATGCAGCACCCGGCTTCCGTGCCCGGTGAGGTCCGTCACGCGTTTGAGCGACGGGTAGCGCCACACGGTGAGCTGGTTGTCGCTGTAGCCGTGGCTCGAGACGAGCTCCGTGCCCTCGTGATTCCACAGAACACCACACACCTGCGAATTGGTGTCAATGAGGTTGATGCAATCGCCCGTTGTCGTGTCCCAAAAACGGAGGGTTTTGTCCGCCGTGCCACCACCGCTCACGAGCAGGTGACTCCGTACGGGATTCCACGCGAGGGCCTTGATGGCGGCGCAGTGCTTCCGAATTTGAAACAGCGGTCGGGTGTCGGCTTCGGTTCGGCTGAACTCCCAAATATTGAGGAGGTTGTCATTGCCCCCCGAGGCCAATTGCTGACCGTTGGGACTCCACTTCAGCCCGCACACCTCTTGTGTATGGCCCACGTAGGTCGCCACAGGGGAGGACGTGCGCGTGTCGTGGAGCATGATCGTCGCGTCGCGGCTGCCACTGGCGAGGACGTTCCCATTCCAGGAAAGCGACCCTACACGTCCGTCGTGCCCCGTGAAGGTGTGCACCTGCTTTTGCACTTGCGTGTCCCACACTTGCACCTCCTTTCCAAAGGTGCCAACGGCGAGGAGCGTGCCGTCGGCGTGAAAGTTGACCCCGGTGATCAAGGGCGCGAGGTTCGTAGGCGTCGTTTCTCGCTTACACAACTGCTGAATGGTACCCGAGTCCGCGTTCCACAAATACAACGTGGAGCCGAGGGCCACCGCCATCACATTCGTCGAGCTCCAGTCAATCAGATTGAGATAGAAATCATCGAGCAGTTCAGGGGCATCGAGGATGCGCTCCGGCGTCTGCGGAATCACCCGGAAGGAGCGAGAGGTGAAGTGCCGCTGCCGGTTTTCGGCGTACACCACGGCGGGGCTGAGCCGAAATCGGTCGCTTTCCGTTGGAATGGCATGGGAGCCAGCCGACGAGGAGGACGCGGCGAGATGGTGGTGACCGTTGGCCGCCGCCGCCACCACGTGAAAAATGCTGCCTCCGCCGTGAGTGGCGTTCGGGTTGCTGACGAACCCGGATCCAGGGGCGTTCGCGGTTCCGAAAGAAGGGCGGGTGACAATCGGCATCGGCGGCGGCGGCGGCGTCGCCGCCCCACCCCCTCCGCTCAGCCTGGCAGTCGTCAGGTAAGGGGAGGCAGGAGACGGCGGCATCATGGGGCGGCTCGGGGTCGTCGCGGCTGACACACTGAAGCGCCCCGATGGTCGGACTTGGCCGCCCCCAACCGAAGGCCGACTACCGCCGGCTCCCACCGGGGCCAGTGGCGGCAGCGCGGCTCCACCACCACCGGGGCTACGAATTTCAGCATCGGCGAGTCGACCAAACACGATAGGGTCTGCATTCTCGTCGTGGGTGAGGGGGTAGTGGTGCCGAGTAGTCGTATCAGGGGATGCGGCATCGTCGTCGTAGTTTTCGTTATCGTCGTTGTCGCCTTCGCGGCGGCGGGTTGGGGTGCCGAAGGTTGGCCTCTCCGCGGCTTGAGAGGATGATGACCCGCGGTGTAGCGGCAGGCCCCCGCCAGCACCGAGGGCCAGTAACGATGAGGGTCCCACGCCAGCCGTCGCAGCGGCGCGGAACGGGGAGTGCGCGCTTGTGGCGGCGTGATCGGGGACGCCATCAATGCCAAGCGACGACGCAGCGGCGAGCGAGAGTCTTGGGCGTGCGACGGACGAGCGTTGCGTGCCGCTCTCTTCGAGGTCCGCTGCGCCGCTCAGTCGAGCGCCTCCCAGGATCGACGCGGTTCGGCGAGCCGGAAGCGGCGCGCGGTTCTCGGCATCGCCGCTCGCGCTCCGCCGGCCGCCTTCCTGCAACACGGCCACATCCGCGGCCGTTGCGAGGAAGGGAGCGACGGCAGCTAGGGCCGCTTCGGCGTCTGTTTCCTCGGCGGCCGACATTAGCCGGGCCGAAGCGGAGGGCAGCTCATGATGCTGTAGCGGTCTGTCGCCCATCTGGTGGAGGCCGTCGGAAACGACGCTGAGTTCTTCCAACTGGCCGATCTCGGAAAAGAGAGAGCGAGACAGATGGGCCGTGTAGGGCTCCTCGCCGTGGGCCTTGGACAGGCGACGGGACGCGACGGAGCCATCCGGAAACGCGTCAAACAGTAACGCTGCGGCGGACGCGCGTCCGGAAGGCAACCGTGGAGCGGCCGCTGGGGAGCCTCGTGCCGCCGCCACGGCGGCGCCTGGAGAGGTGAGCAGGACGCCGACTTGGGCGGCCATTCGCTGCGGGGACACAGGAAGGGTCGTGCTGCCGGCGTTTAGCTGCGGCGGCGGCGTCCCTGAAGGTGACGAGGCGCCCCCATGGTGCGGAAGGGTGACGCTACTTCGCGCGGCAGCGGCCGAAACGGAAAGTCTTCTTTCCGCGGCACCGTCGCCATCCGTGACGGCTCTCGCACTATTGCCGAAGGTGAAGGTGGAAGGTGCGGAGGACGCAGCCGCCGTGACGTATCGCTCAGGGATGAAGCGATCTGGGGCCCGGTGGGGTGTACGCCCCTCGTCGAACCTCGGCGTCGCCGCTCGTTCCGCGGAAGACGCGGCGGCGGGGCTGTTGTCAAGAAGCGCAGAGGGGGCCGCCGTCGACGAGCCTCTCGTTGCTGCCGGGGACGCACAGTCCTCGGTGTCACCAAAAAGACGAGAAGACATGATGGACAGTTTTACACTGCGGTGAGTGGTCTTCGCGTTCACCATCAATAGGGCGAGATGAAAAATCATGTTCGCAAAGCAGAGAGGCGACGCTGTGGCATCAGGAGGGGAGGAGGGGGAGCCATACGTTGTCGTTGTGTTCCGGGGAGGATTGTACAAAGTGAAATGAGGACCACCGCTGCTGTCTCTCTCTCTCTCTCTCTCTCTGTTTTCCATGCGCCTTTCGACATCTTGGAAAAACGGCCGCCGCGGGTAAAATGAAAGAGGGGGGAAAGGGAACCCGCCGCGTCTGGTCACAATGGTATTTGCGGAAACGCCAGATACCGACTGGCGCGCCGCTGGATGCCACGCTGCACCCACAGCGCGCGGAGCAACGAGAGCAGCGGTTCCGCGACGTCCGCGACGCTGCCGTGCCGCGGTAACCTCGCGAGTGTTTCTACCTCGGCGAGCTTGGAGCCCGTTTCCTTGGACAGCCGCGAGGCGGGGAGTCGCGCGACTTGGAGGAGCACTTCCGTGCGCTTGGTGACGGAGGCGGGGACGTTGGCATCCGCGTGCGGGAGGCCCAGGGACAGCAGCACGAGGCTAAACAGACGGAAAGCGAAATAGCCGCGAGCATCGTTGAGAGCGGGGGAGAGCGTCATGGCGATCGCGTCGGCCGCCTCCCGGAGCTCGTCGCGCAGCTCCGGCTGCTCGTACGTGAGCACCACTCTCATAGTGGCTGTGATAAACGGCCGCGCCGCCAGCGTCAAGCTGCGACACGTTTGCGCGGCGGTGAGGAGTTCCTCGACGGCGCAGTACTGGAAGATGGTGGGCCACGGCAGCAACGCGAATGCCTCCTGTCGAGAGGGGCGCTGATTGGTCGCGGCGCTTCCCTCTGGCCCCACAGCCCGGCTATGCCGCAAGAGCGCCAGCTTGCGACTCGTCGTCGCCGCCGCTCGTTCGTCCTGGTGGTTCCCCCCATGGCTGTCGTCGCTCCAATCGCTCTCGTCGCTTCTCCCCTCTTCTTCGGCGTTCCTCGTGCGGTGACCCGACGAGTTGTCCGCGGCGCCGCGCCGTCTACGGTCTTGCTCCAGTCTCCGCGCTTCCACTGTGAATCCGCCATCGTTGTTGTGGAGTTCCAGCGGCTGATAGCAGCGCGCGCAGTAGTCGTTATGGTTCCACAGGGGCATAAACCGGCGACACACGCGCAGGCGCGTCGAGCGGTACCATTCTCGTGCGACGGTGGGCAGCAGCTCGGCGCCCGCCGCGGACGTAACATGGTGGTCCCATGTCCTGCTGCCCGGCGGCCGCTGCCATTCGCGAAGGCGAGGAGGTTCATCACCGCGATCCACAGGACTGCGACGCTGCGGGTCGATGGCCCGACCTGCCCCCTCGTGCGTGCCCCTGCCTTCGAGTTCCCGTCTTGGGAAGGCAGCAGTTCGCGGCAAGGGGTCCTGGTGTCTACCAGATTGGGGCTGCTGCCGAGGAGGTGTGGCCCCAAGCCGGCGCGCACTGTCGGGAGTGGGAGACACGTTCGAGAGGCCGTCACCCGACGACGCACCACCCACGTCATCATCCGTCCCGCGGCGAGGCCGTCGCGCGGAGCCGCCGTGAGCGTTGGGGGGAGAGCGACGAGCTGCTGCGAGGCCCGAAGGCGACGATGCATTGGCGAGGGCGGAGGATGCCGGCGATCGCGCGGCGACCCCAGACGAGGAGGAGGAGGCCTTTTGGTGGTGCGATCGCCCCGCGGTCGGTGGCGACGCGTTGGCCTTCTCATGATCGTCCCGTCTGAAAGGGCACTTCGCGCACTGCGCCGGCACTCCCCACACCGGCACAAACTTGGAGCAGGGCAGAACGTCCACTAGTTTGGTGGGTGTCGCGCCAAAATCCTTCGGCGATGGGGATCGACGCACCGATGACGAACCCAAGGAAACGGGGCCGTGATCCGTCGGAAACTGCTGTCGTCCGTGAAGCAAACCGACGAGTCCGGGCGCGCCGGAGCCCCCTGCTTTGCGCGTCGCCGACGGCTTGCGACGGAGCGGCGACGTTGCTTTCCCTGGCGTTCCCGGTCGGCTTCGCGGCGTCCACAGTGGACTGCGGCCCATGTAGCGCGCATCGGCGAGCATCGCCGCCGGGCTGACGGCACGCTTTCGTGCGTGCGCGCGCACGATTTTGTCCTGCAATTCGCATCGATCCTTCGGGAAGGAGACATGGCTCGCCCGGCTGAGGTGGCACGTGGCACACAGCGGCGATCCCCATTCGGCTTGGAACACACATCGGCCAGCGCTCAGGGGGGACGACGTGCCCCCAGCGGGCGCCGAGGAGGAGGATGGCGAGTGTCCCCTCGGAGCGGCAGGCGCTGATGAGGCTAGCGGAGCGGCAGGGGCGCCCGACTTGAACGGAGGTGACCCAGATCTGCCGCGTTGTTGACGCTGAAGCAAGGCTGTTCCGGCGCTCGAAGCCTCCGCAGGGCTTTTCTTTCTTGCCGTTCGTCGCGTGAAGCGTCGGCGGACCTCCACAACCTTCAGCGACCGCTTGGACGGGTCTCCGTTAAATAGTTCTGCAAAATTGCCCACGAAGCTGGTATTGTCAAGGGCGACGCCGTCGACTGCCAGCTCGAGCTGCGGCAGACTCTCGCGCGACACTTTCGAGTACAGCGTGGCGTACGCCTCTTTCAAAAGGTCAAAGACAGTCGCCTTTGGTCCGACTTGAAATCGACAAGCTTGCGCGTCACCCGTGCCACTTTTCTTCACCCAAATCGAACCCCCGACGAGAAATGGATCACCGAGAAGCGCTTCCCGCTGAGAGCCATCTTCGATCGCCCCCACGGTACCAAGCCGCTTCTTGATTTCTTCTGACTGCGCTGCGAGATTGGAGGTCGCGTCGATCACCTCAGAATACAGCTGCGTCGTCATCCGAACGAACGAACGAAGAGTAAAGTGAGTTGAAGCCCTCTGATTTTGGAAAACGATGGCACTGTGGGTTCTTTAAGGCACGAAGAGATGACCAAGTACCAGACAAAACAACGACTTCGTCAGAGCCGCCAAGCAAACAAATCTTTTCCACTTACCCATTTGTTTTGTTGGGCGCCGACACCGCCCCTAACAATGGGGAGGCGCCAAGGAGGAGAAGCGAACAGAGAGAGTTGCCACAAAAAATAAAAATTGTCGTCGGAAAGCGCCGGGGAGGCGCCGGCCACGCGAAAGAAATGGGAGAGCCGACGACGACGGGTACCCCCTTACTGGGCGGCTTTCCTACTCCTTACTTCTTTGACACCCGCTCGTGGATCATGTCCAGCCACCGCGCAAAACGGGACGACACCGACTCCTGAATAACCTGCAACATGTACTGCGTCGCCTCCGCGTCGCTGAGGTCCGTGCGAAGCCGCTCCTGCACCTTTGAGATGGCCGCCCACGCCCCGCGGCTCGCACTACCCGTTCCGCCGGAGCCGCCGCCGCCGCCGCCGCCCGCCGGATTGGGCCCACCGCCGCTGCCATCCTCCGCGTACGTGGACGCGGAAATGTTCGGAATCCCCGCGTCGATCATCAGGGCCCAGAGCGACATGATGAGGTGCCGATGCTTCCGGAGGATGTTGTAGGCACTCGAGCAATACCCTTGAAACTTCGGGAACTGGTCCTGTCCCATGGTGTCCATCATCTCGCGGTTAAACTTCATCGGCGGAGGGAACGCCCCCTTCAAAGGCGGCTCATTGCCCAAAATGAAGCCAAAATCGATGTGCAGGAGAAGGCCATCCGCGGTCACGAGGAGATTCTCGAGGTGCCGGTCGCCAATGCCGAGGATGAACGTAATCACGCAGTAGCCCGCGCACGACTTAGTAAACCTCTCCAGACTCCGTTGCAGCGAATTCGCCCCCCCAACGGCATCATCCGCCGACGCGTGGTCGCACAGATACTTGGGCACGTTTTGCCAAATATTTTGAAACGTCTCGACCTTGGGAACGACCTCGACGAAGCCGTCGTTGACGGACGTCGCGATGACGCGGTACGGCGTAAGGCAAAGGTCCAACCCATTCTGCTTTAACAGAATGTCCATGAAATCGATGATTTGGATGACGAGCTGATCTTGCCGCACATCGTCGCCGTACTTGTACATGATCGGAAAGGTCGTGATGGTCTGGCCGTTGGGGAGGGTGACCGACGAAAATCCCGCGGGCACCGCGGGCGCTGCCGCCACGACGACGGTGCTCGGCGCGATCGACGAATTGCCATCCAACGATGGTGTGGCCGCGGCTGCGGCCGTCGTGGATGGCACCCCTGTGGCGACACCACCACCGTTCCCTCCGCCTCCTGGGGTGCTGCTGCTGCTGGCCAGCAGGGCGGCGACCAAACCGGGAGGCGGCGCAGCGAGCACGAAGGTCTCTCGCCGCGGCATCGCGGCGAGGAAATTTGCGACCGAAGGCTCGTTGCCGATGGGGCCACCCCCAGCAAATCCGGCTGCGCTTCGGCGCGTCTCACTCGGTTCGAAGGTGACGGCACCCCTTCGCGGTGATCGCTGCGGCTGCGACTGCCCCACCCCCCTCGGCGACTTCAACGCCGTCAGCAGGCCGCTGCTGCTAGTGTCCAACGATCCGACCAACGGGACGGCGGACAGCTGGTCGACGACGACAGCAGCAGGGGGATTGCCCGGGGCCCCCGTGACATGTAAAGGTCGGGAAGGGGCGGCTTCCGACCCGGCGCCGAGAAGGCTGAGGCCGGTGGCCCCTGCCGTCTCCGCCAGCGATGCATCGGCGCCAGTGCTGCTGGTAGAGGCCCCACCGTTCTCCTCAGCGCAGGCGTCGAGCGCACGTTGCACGTCCTCCGCGGTCGCCACGATGAAGCACACCTTGACAGGCATCTTGGCCGACTTGAACTGATAGATGCCTTCGGTTGACAGCCCCTTGACCGGCACGTCCGGATGCGAAGGTAGGAACACGATCCCATGTGTGGTCGGATGACCTGGGTCAAAAATGGCCTTCATGCCGCACTGCCCTTCCTGAATGATGTCGCGGAGCTTTTTCATATTCTTCTGCTGCGCGTCCTTGTCGCGAATGAGGTGGCTGTAGATCTCCTGGAACATCGCACGGAAGAGCTCCTGAGACTGAATTCGGTCGAAAAGGATGCGGTTCGTCTCTTGCAGGGTTGATTGCAACGTCGACTTCATGTCGCGATAGCGGCGGTCGGCCGCTGTTTGCCCGGAAACAGTCCCTCCTCCGCTGCTGGACGAGGCGCCGCGGCGCTGCTGGGTACTTAAAATTTCGAGATCGGCCTCCACGTTGACATACCAATACAAAAAGCTGCACAGCGGCCAGCACCGCATGGCCCGCTGAAGCAAGAAGTGGAACAGTTCCTGTTGCTCCGTCGTATCGTACCGCATGGCCTGCACCAACTGAAGCATGAAGAGGCACAGCTCGGCGTCCGTGGAGCGTTGCAGCACCGAGATGGCGTACTCGCGCACGGGCTTGAGGCCCTGAAACTTCGCCGAGAGCAGCATGAGGGCGTCCTCGCGTCCCACGGGTTGCCACTCCCGGAGCATCACCTCGGCTTCGACGCGTTCTTTCGGATCGCTCCAATCCACATACCGTAGGAACGGCAGAAGGTATCGCGGCTCCTTTTTAAGATAGTGCCGGTACCGCCACAGAAGCAGACTATGCTGCGTTTCAGTGGAGGACGAATTATACGTTGGCCAAGGGATGACGACGGACAGGGGCGGCTCGGCGAGAATCGACTCGAGCACCTTCTGCTCGCTGTAGCTGGGTCGGGCCCGCTTGTCATTGACGAGGTGGGTCGAGCGAGCGAGCGCGGTCGCCTTCGCGTCCGCAGGGCTGTCGAAGCCCATGTTGGCATCACGCACCGGCCGGAAGGGGTCAGGCTGATAGGAGATCCAGTTGGCCCAGCGGGATTCCGCAAGGCCCGGGGTCAGCGCTGGTGGGATCGCGGCATGGTATACCAGTGAGCCGTCCCTGGGCATCGGCAGCTCCACTGATATCGTGAAGGGCGGTTGCGGGAGGGCCGAGGGGGACGTCGTGGCCGTAGACAGGTAGGTCATGGACGGGCAGGTCCCCTCCCCCCCCCCTTCGGGTCGCTCGGCGGCGACGACCCCCCTGGTGGTCGGGGAGGCGCCTTTCGGTACGGGCGCCTCGTTGATAACGTACGATGAGGTCATGTCGTTCGCCACGGAGCCGTCGTGGGAGGCCGACGCCGCCAGCAAGGCGTCGCGAATGCCGCCTCCGCTCTGAGCGACTCGCTGTCCACTGACGAGCCTGGCGGCCACGTTTGGTCCTCCCACAATGGGTTCCTCCTCGAACGCGGCTGCGGCTCTGGCGCCACCTCGCAGCCGTGCCGCGGCCAGGGAGTCCAGCCACGGCGACTTCGGCATGCGCCCCGCTTCAAAGTCACGCGCGAGGTAGACCGCTGTCTCGGTGGGCATCCTCGACTTGGTCGGCCTCGTGCACGGCCCTAGGGCATCGACCGTCGGAGAGGATGAACATCCGCTTGGCCAGCAAAGCGGCTCCGCCTCCGGCGCTGACGCCCAGCCGATGGTGAGGCCTCCGCTACTGCCGCTACCTAGCGCCGCGGTCGCTGTGGCCATGGTGAGAGTGCGGCCTCCCCCCTCCTCACCTCCGCCTCCGAGGGTCGTGGGCGGCGGCGACTCCGCGGGGTATCTGCGAGAGCCGATCTTTAGCCGTCCGCGGCTTGTAAAAGGGTGGAAGGCGCAATGCCCGACCACTCGGTCGAAGCGACGGATCGCCAACCGCACGAGGCAGTCCTTCGGCAGCTCTGCATAGCTCATTGGCCAGATCAGCCACTCGCCTATCGATCCGGCGTCGCTGTGCGAGGTCGAAAGGGGAGGGCACAAGAGGACGCCGTACGCCCACAGGGACGCCTCCAATTCATAGTCGTCGAGGCGGCTCGTTGAAAAAAACTGAGGTTGCTCACGGCTTCGGTGGACCGACGACGCCGTTGTGCAGGGCCCCGGCGGGGAAAGCCTAGCAAGAGCATTAAAGGTATCATCGTCCTTTGTCGCCCGAAGCCGTTCGGCGACCGCTGCCGAGGAGGAGGCCACACGATCGATGCGAGATACGAAGAATCGAAACGGCTCGTCACGGAGATCGCGGGCGGTGAGGACGCCGTCTGCGTGAGCCGCCGCCGTCGTGGCCTGCCCAGCGCGCCCGAGAATGTGTAGCGCGTCGTAGTCGCTGTGCCCCTCGAGGTCGGTGATGAGAACGGCTTCCGTTGTGCACATGAGAGACGGTGAGTGTGGGGACACGACGCAGGGAGAGAGAGCGAGATTGAGAAAGAAAGACGACAGAAGACAAGAAGGCGTCTGAAGAGGGCCGAGGTATTAAGGTGTGTCTTGATACAAGCGTCACACAGAAAGGTTTTGGATCCAAAAACCTTGCGGTTACTCACTGGAGAATATCTCCAAGCCGGAACGCCGCGGGGGACGTTCCACCCTCCCTAGCATGGGGGAGCCGTGGGCTCTAGGGCCGGTATCTGTTCACGGTAACGCGGACGGGGGATGCCGCAAGTCCGGAATACAACTCCAACCCATGAAAGAGTCAATTATGGGGACAACGGGGCGCAGGTGGTCGTGGCCGCACGAACGGAGACATCATCAGCAAAACAGGGGTATCAAAATATCGGGACAGGAGATGGAACCTTGGAAGGGCAGCAAACCACGCGAATTTGTACATTGCTCCTCCCTCCTTTGTGTGCAACACCACTTCACCGGTGACGCTTTGTGCGTTGTGCTGAACCAACTCACATCCCAAATGCGAATAAACTGAACAATGCCGAAATGAAAATCGCATGGCGCGAAACGGGACTATCCGGGGAGGAAAAGACTACCAACGAGAGGGACCGACCACATCACAGACATCTTGTCAAGTGACGACTAAGACGATCAGCACGACTAAGACAATGAGCAGGACGGCGACGAGCGTGCAGCGCGACTTCATCGTCATGCGCTCCAGCATGCCGTTGACGGTTCGCAGCGATGCGTCGAGGCGACCTTGCAGCCGCGAGACATCCTCGGACACGCGGTGAAGCCGCGTGTGGTCCTCCTCGATGGCGCCGCCGATGAGCCGACCCTTTTCTTCGACGTGGCGGAGATTGTGGCTGATGACGTCCAACATGCGGTCTTGCTCCGCCTGCTCCTCTTCAATGGCCTGCTCGTGACCTGCGCTGGCGTCGTCGTGACCGTCGTCAACTGGTCGCTCCGGGAGGGGTGTTGTTCGAGACGTCGCGTCCGCCGCTGACGTCGTCGTCACCGTCCCTCTGTTGGTCACGGGGTAGCCCTTCTCATCTCCAGGTGAAATGGGAACCGCCACGACGCTGCTGCCGCTGCGGCCCAACGCGTTCAGAGACAGGATCATGGCGTCGAGCCTTTCCTGCGCGTCCTCCACGAAGTCGTCCCGCTCGCGCAACGTCTCACGGGAGAGGTGATATCGCTGGGCGGCGTTGCTCGTCCTGCGCAGCGTGTCCACGACGTCCCGGAGTAGCGCGATATCCTCCCTCGCCTGTTGGATGACGGCCGCGGCCTCTTGGAGCATCGCGCGGATGTTGGCACGGCGGCCGGTGCCGCCACCACCCACGGCGACGTCGACGTCCCTCGCGGTACCCGACGAGGACGATGATGAAGGCACAGAGCAGTGGTGCTGTCTCAGGTCTGCGTCGTGGGCATCCGAGATGCGCCGCAGCAGCTTCGTGCCCCGCTCCAGCAGCTGCCCGACGTCATCCCTCGTGGCATCGAACGGATCGGACGGAGGTGGGGCGATGGGAGGCGGCACGGTGGGACGGAACGACGAGGACGACGCTGAGATGGCCATTTTAGGTATGAGTTGTACATCACGGAGAAGGATGAGTATTTCAAGCCACTCCACAATGCAATGGAACGCCAATACGGTACGCATGACACGTTCGAAACAACAACAGGACACTAGTAACGAGAATAGCCCCATCCGGATAAGTCCCAGTAGTCGTACGGTCCTCGAACGGCAGCTGGCGCCTCCC
>ERZ1292630.3415-Hain-H41-02um-R3-3415-length-13963-cov-7_pt1 | contig 13963 bp, 10 predicted proteins | sample MGYA00564408_ERZ1292630 | MGnify/ENA primary metagenome ERZ1292630 (study PRJEB36523, sample SAMEA6512641) | groundwater metagenome | collected 2019-01-08 | study: AquaDiva: Metagenomics assemblies of 32 groundwater samples | reverse complement strand
CATTGACATAGGCCACCGCGGATCCGGCGATGAACGCCTCGGGCGTGGCCGACGTTGACGCGGCAACGCGCGAAATGACGAAATCGATGTTGGGGTCGTGATTCACAGTGGCCGTGGCGTTGACGTGCTGTGCGGTTGCCCTGCCCAAACGGATAGGCGCGATTCCTCCCGCGAGTAGTAGCGCAATGACGAGGCAACAAATCCGCGGCGTCCGAGCCGCGTTCAAGGGGCACATCGCTGTTTCAGATGTGCGATAGCGAATTCAGAGTTTGCGTGCAAAATTTTGGACTAGACTTGAAATAAAGGGAAAAATTTTGCTACCGCGAGTTAGAGTGTGCGCGGCGGGAATCAACCAACATGCAGCAATATGCGAAGGCGTGCCCACTTGGCATCTGCGATCTGTGTTGGAGGCTAATCCATACGCCCTAGTTCAACTCTCACTGCTTCGTTTGGCGACCCTTCGCCAGTCGTTCCCCTGTGTCTGCTAGCTAGTCGCCCGAAGCGTCCATTGGCGTGACCATCACGGGCTTCCATCGCGGAAGGATTCGAACTAGAGACCACCGCGACGTCTGGACGGCTTTCTCGAGCAACTGAGGCTGTTGACTCATTTGGAGCAGCACAGACGGCATTCCGACCACGTTGGCGACGACCGAGCGCCAGAAAAACACCGGCCCAGCCCCGAAAGCTTCATTGAAGCGGTCATGGGCATCGAGTCGAAGGGTGTTGTCTACCCATTCCCCGTCAAGGCACGCAACCTCGTCCTTCACCGTGGACGCAAACTGCTCGTACTTGTAAGCGCGGGCCACTGTTTCGTCCGCCGGGACAGCATCCCACCACCGACGCATGTCTGACTCGTCAATGTGAAGTTTGAGGTGATGACCTAGCCGGGCGTAACTACCAAGCGCCGATGCTGCCTCCTTCACGAACGCGTCGTGGCGAAACACGACGACGCGAATGCCGTTGTCTCGGGTGGGGAAAGGCGCCGTTATACCCCGTCGGTCCCGAATCAATCGATCTTCTTCGGGAGAGCGGAACAGCACGCGCTTTGAGAACAGAAGGACAGAATAGCGAGAAAAGTGGGGGACGAACCAACCGTGTGCCAACGTCGGGAACTGATTTCGTCCGAAAAGTTGCAACATGGGAAACACGGACATGGCGGCAGCGGTTCCGAAGAAAAAGACGACGACCGTCCAAGGCCACAGCGAAGCGGACGAATCGTCCCACACAACGGCATCATGATGACGCTGTTGGTGCTCAAGCACCGTGGCGGTCAGCGCCATGCACATGAAGTTCCAACTAACGAAGGCGCCCACGCGCATGCGAACACCGATGAAGAAGACGATGTAAAGATGCATAGCCGCGTTGAACAGCATCGTGCTCCTCACGGTTGCCCAGGAGGTGGCGACGTCACCGACGTTCATGCGTCCCACCGAGGCACCGGTGCCACGCGACAGCAGCGTCCCATGGAGGGTGGTCGTCGTCGTCGCGCTGCACGCTAGGAGCACGACGCCCATGCCCATTTCAGCGGCCACGGCGATGCCCGCTAGAACGTGCCGCACCCTCGCTGGAATCAGTAAATGCAACGGCGACGACGGCTCACCACCTCCGGCGGCGACCGAAGGAGCAGACGGCGACGCAGCAGCCACACCAAGCGGAGTGGGGGCAGGCCGACCCGTCGGCAACGGCTGGTGATACCGCTGAACGAATGTTCCCAAGGCCCACGCTGCCGTGGCGAATACCGGCGCGAATACCATGTCCGCGGTTGACTTGTAATACGCCCTGCTCGTCAACTTGAATAGCCCCGCCCAGAAGTAGAGCGATCCTAGGATCAGTTGCGTTATCCGGACGAGCATTTCCAACGCCAGACGAGGGCCCTCGCCCCCAATATCACGCGGGACGAGAACACACGCCGTTCCCGGAGGATCATGCCATGTGGTCGCACTCCAGTGCGATGCTGCCACGGCGCTAGCGGCCAGCCCCAACACCCAATATGACGAATACAGCGCGCGCCAAAGGTCCAAGGCCGATGCAAATAGGAAAACAACGACGACCCACCACAGCTGTCCCGTCACCGACCGCATCAGGACGGCTATTTGAGCTGGGGTCAAATCCGGGGTGGCGTTCGTGAGCGGCCAAACCGTCCACGAGCACGAGATCATCAACGCTAACATCGCGAGGGTGACGCTATTCAACAACAGGGGCCGCGATTGCAATAGCCGTCCGGCATGTCGCCCGAAGCCACACCAAAGCGGCAGGCGTCGTCCTGGCTTCCACAGCCAGGTGTGTCCGAGCCACATGACAATCTCGGCGACGGAGCCAGACAAGAACGCAAACACGATCACGCTGAAGCGACGGACGCCTCCACCTCCCGGCATCACCTCTCCTTCCTTCGGTGAGGGGATGTCACCTGACATCACGACACGTCGGATCGCGGTGACCGTAATGTAGGTACACCACAGCCATTGCGCCGCGTTGAGCATTCGCAGATAGCTGAAGAACAGATTCCAGCTTCTGTTCTGCATACCGAGGGCAGTGGCGGCTCCTGTTGCTGTGGACATTGCACGCACACTACGACGCGACACCCCTAAAAAAACCTACGCTATGGTCCAACAAAGAATCGCCAGATACTGTTCCGCAAAAAGGCAACCGTAACAAAAAAAGGCATCCCCGGTGGTGCCCGTGGACTCCGTGAGACCCTCTCGAAACTTTACAGCGTCCCACAGCTGTACAAGCAGAGCAACATGGCATGGTCGTACCTACTCTTGGCCGGATATCATAGCGAACGCATCCCAATGGGTATCTGAGAGCGGCTTCCGAGCCCGCCTGGGGAGGGAGGAACGACTGGGGGGGATCCAGAAGAGGAGATGGAGGGGTGAGGTGCCGCAAGAACGCCTCGACGCGACGACTCTCGAATCGCGAAATACTACCGCATGGCATCAGTGGCCACAAACCGGCAGCTGTCACGCAATTCTCGAATGTGGGCGATGCGCGACGAAATGGTAAGATCGTCCTCGTGTGGGGCCACGTCTCTTGCGACTAAATTGGACTTGACATTAGCAGGACGGGTGTTGACTCTATGGGAACGAGCTCTCTTTCTCTCTATCTCCCCCCACAACAAAAGAAGAAGAACTCGTTGAGGCCCACCCACATCCCTCCGTTTCTCAGACCTTGGCTGCTAAAGGGGTCAATTTCACTGAGAAGAGGGCCGTCGCGGAGGAGCGACAGAGCAAAGGGCCTCCATTTTTCCAGAGGAGCGAGAGATGGGAGCATCCAATCCATCCACAGCACACGACGGGCGGTGCGTCGTTAGTCAAATGGGGTTCAAGCCCAGCACCGATGAGCCGGCGAGGCATCGTTGACGCAGAAGTCACGATCGGAGAACCGTTCGTCCGTGCAAACCTGTTCGGCCACAGGATAGACAACGAGGCTGCTCCCAGTGGCGTAGACGGCCATTGTCGCCGCACACGCACTCGGAAGCCAATCGCAAAGCCCACCACCACCATTGTCGTGCCCGCGGCGGGTCTTATGAGACGCAGCTCGTCGGCGTACCTGCCAGTCCCAGTGCGCCACGAAGTCCACAACGGCAGAAGCCCTCGTGCCCAGCGATATCCACATGATCGCGGGGTGAAATATCATTCGTGCCGGCCATACTCGGCGGCCCTCGATGGATGCATTCTGGAGGTTGGTTGTGGTCACATCGACACTCCAACGGGCCATGGCTCGCAGCGCCGAGGGATCGTCCCAGCGCGGCAGGGCGCGCATCAGCACGTCTGCATGGCGCAACAGCGGCCAAAATTGGGCCACCGACGGACCCTGTGCGTGCAGCGCGACGGAGCGATTGAGTACGGCGACGTAGTCCAATGGGGGCAAACGGACCACGGCGATGGAGCTGCGACGACGGTCGCTACGGCCGAGGACAGATGAGGCCCCTCCACCGCCAGCTGGCTGTGGGTGCACCGATGCGGCAGGGGGGAAAATTAGATCGGTGACGGCTGTGACGAACATCGAGCCCCTCGTCCCGTCCGTCAGCCAACGTAGCGCCTGGAGGACACCGCCGGCACCTGCCCCATCCAAATCAGGCGTCACCGCCAACCGAAGTGTTGGCACCGACAATACGAGCGCGCAACCAACCCAAACTGCATTGGCCTCGTCTATGTGCCTGAAGGCCGTCGTCGCGTTGTCTTCGACATCGCTCTGACCGGCGGTTGCGGTAGTGGCCGAGAAAAGCGGTATTCCACCGAGGGCCGCTTCGTGGTAGGTCGCCGTAGCGGCGCCCATGCGAACGAAACCGGAATTGTCCAGAGCCTGCAAGAGGGGCCCAATGGGCATGTCCACAAGTACGTAGACACCGTAGAAAGCCACGTACATGTCTGCGCAAAGTGCTGACAACAATCCGGTCCTGCCGAGAAACCGTGCCAAACTCGTCGGCGAAACAGAGACGACGACACGGCACTCCCCTGGCACAGACGAGGTCACATGAGAGGACGCCTTCCCTACATCCGTCGGTAGCGTCGGTGGGCACAGCAGCCCGGCGTCGTCGTAGAGCGACGCGACATACTCCCGATGGTCCTCTCGGTAACGTTCGGTCGCGTCCCGGTCGCCCACCGACGGTGGGGGAGGCGGCGGCAACAAGGTGCGATCATCGCCGCCAACAGCGGCACGACCACGGCGGTCCGCCGACAGCAGTCTGCGGTTCGCTACGGCGGCAATGCCTGCGTTGGGTTTGAACTTTCCCTCTGGATGTGCCAACGATGAGGAGGATGGGGCGGTGGTGGGGGTGTCCACTTGCCGCTGCCACGCCTCATCTTCCATAACAGTGAACACGAGAAACGAAAAGATGAATGACACGACGAATGCGGACAGAAACGTCGTCGCGCTGCCGCGAAAACAGAGAAACGTGCTTGGCCGCCGCCGAGGGGAAGTGACATGCTCCATCAAGAACTGCATGTGCTCCAATACTCCACTGCCTCCGAAACCAAAAGCTTCTGCTGCCTCCGGCGGCCGACGGGTCGAACGTCGTGGCAAATCAGTCGATTTGGTTCCTCAATGCCCACGGGAAACAAACATCGATTTTTCGCCCGTCCAGTTGTGTCCAGGAATGTTTAGAAAACCATGTGCCCCCAAACCGATCTGTGTCTCACTGGGAACAATGCAAAAAACATCGATTCGGGGGCCGGAACATAGTCTCCTTTGCGTCTGAAAACAGTCTCATCACAGGAGCGGGGTCGTAAGCGAGGAGTTGGCGTGTACACGAGAGAGAGATGGGTGGGGAGTACTAGTGGTTTAGAGCCACCAGGGGATGTGCGGCGAGGGCACTGCGGACGGCATCCACACTCGAGAATCCATTCGCCTGAAGCACCTTGCTGCAAGGTTGAACAGCTGTTACCCGAGACTGGGCACCAAACCCAGTGTTTCCAGGCCGTTGCTGGGTGTCGACGGCCGCGGCCGCGATTATTTCGGTGCGGTGGAGCGCGGGCTGACGAGGGGATGCCAAGGCTACACTTGGAAAAACGGGCGACCGAATGGGAGAAGAGGCCACCACCGCCCGTTCTGACGCCGACGACGCATCAAGCAGTGCGCACGCAATGGCGCGGCCCAACTCGCAGTACGAAGTCCGTGTGAAGAGCATCCCATGAGCAATGCGTCCAGCGGTTGGGTTCACGATATTATTGCTTCTCGTCGAGGAGGAGGTTGAGCGCGACGCCAACGTTGGCAGCGCGAGGCACGAGGACGCTCGACTACCGCGGCGTCCGAAGGATTCCCCGTTAGCGACCGTGCACCTCGAACCCCCTGATGAGGACGACAAGGAGGAACCGCTAACCGGTCCGCTCACTGCGACTTCAAACGTGTAACTTCGCAACAGCCCCACTAAGTTTGCGAGTGCCACGCGAGCGGTCCCGCGTTTCGTACGCCCGTCGAGGTAGCTTCTCGTCGACATCGACGCCGAGGTGAAGTCGCACGAGTTGAAATCGAATCCGTTTGGACAGTGCATCGCGATGAGCTTCGGCAAGAGCGCGTTGTCCACGCGGTCCTCCGCATCGGCCACAGCGTTGGCGAACACGAAGGCCCCCCTCATGGTCGAGTGGGCGTGGAAGTCCATGTACAGATACATTGGAGAGGGGAAATCCGACGCGACGGAGGCGAGCCGGCGCTCGGCACCATCACACCTCGCTGCTGAAAGGGGGTCGCGATCGTTGACAGCGGCGACCGAAACCCGTCCCGCAACGGCGTCCCTTGTCCTTGATTCGCCTCCATCATCATGCCCCCCCGATTTGACCCGCCCCCGCTCCATTAAGGGGATGATGTCCCTCCTTTCCACCGGAACCTCCTTCGTGGCCACGCCATGTCCTCCCCCACCACGACCTAGTGCAGCATCGCTGTTGTCGTTTCCTCTCCCGTAACGAGCGAGCGACCCCATCAAGCACTGCGTCGCGTAAATCGACGGATGCAAGTTGGGATCCGGTTGTTCGTAGCAACGATTGAGATCCACGTCGGCCGCGTCCGTGCGCTGGCGACCGAGCGCCACGCCATCGGGATTCAACATGGGCACGATCTTAAACACAAACCGTTGCAGCAGCTGCCGCGCGCGCGGGTCGCCAGACAAAAGGAATTCGATGAAGCCGTGAAGCACGTGGGATGCCGGCGTTTCGCCCGGGTGCACGCGCGCCGTGAACAGAATCACCTGGCGACCAGGGAAAACCGGAGGGCGCGACCATCCGACCGAGGCCGCGAACCGAACTGGAATACCGGCAGCTATCGGGGGTTCAACTAACAGGGCAGCAAGCGGATCCTCCGCCTCGCTTGTCCTTACATGGGAGACACGTTGCTGTGTGCCGGTGACCGTTTTAATGTCTGTCGCCTGTTGCTCCGAAGACGAGGCCGAAATCGTGATGAGTTCGACGAGGCGGTGCTGAGCGGTGTAACAAAGGCCCTCGCGGCGTAGAAACACGCCACCCCCACCCTGAGCGACCATGGTTTCCCAGCGGGACAACGAGTCCGTGAGGTGCTTGTAGCTGTAGGGAAAACTCGACGCGAAGAAGCATCGCTCCCCTCCCTTCCGAAAAGTGTGCTCGAACACCACCCATCGCTTTGCACCCCCAAATCGCTTGCTATGATGAAACCACGGAGGAGACGGCTCCCCGGCGGTGGGCGGCGTCGTCGTGGCAGAGGCCGAGTGCGACGAGGCCACGGAGACGGATCGGCAGTTTCGCGTGCGCTCCCAATCCGTCGTTGGCTCGGAGGAATCATCGGCACCGGAGCTCCCCGACCGTCGCTTCATACCCTCCAGCATGACGCTGCTGCTGCTGCCAGACGGCGAGCGCAGCACCACCGGAGCGTTGTAGCCGCCGACTGCCTCGTCGAACATCCTCGTACCCGACCCGATGTTCATGAGCACGAAACGGACCGTCAGGTCGTCGGTCGGGGGAGCCAAGCCGCCGCCTCGGGGAACGACCATCCCCTCGCCATCCTCCTCGCTATCCTTGACACCATACTCTGCGGAAAAATGAAACCACGAACGGTGGTGCGCTTCCGTCGGATTGGCAGCGGAACGGCTACCGTTGTCTCCATCCGAGACGCTGTTGTTGCCACTGGTAATGCCCATCCAGATGAGGTAGTGCACGTGCACGTGGGGCATGTCGCGCAACACGGCGGGGAGCCAATCGTGTGACAGCACATTGCTGCTGTGCTGCCGCTGAGAACCGCCGTCGCTTGGACGCCGCAGTGCCGTGGTTGGCAGTAGAGACGCGCGACGGCCGTTCGCGGCAGGGATGGCGACCGCCGCCGCCAAATTGCCACTGTCAAACGTTGACGTGAAGGTCAACTCGCCAATCCTCTCGTTTTGCATCCCGCCGACGAAGAAATATGCAGCGCCCCCTACCCCTCTTGCGTGTTTCTTTTTTCACACTTTATAAAACATCCAACGGTGTTCACAATGGGGTGTTACTGTATCGTGAGAGACCACACAGCAAAAAAAAGAACGAGTGGTGCTTCACACCCCGAAACAGGATGGTTCGATTGCTGCATTTTCACGAAGAGCCGCCTGCGTCGGCGGCGACCACCGACGGCACGGTGCTGCTTGGGGCGTTGATCCATGCGGACAGCGAGAAGCACAGCAACGCCGCGGTGTAGACCGAAAGCGGGACGCCCAGGATTCTCGCAACGCCCAGAACTTCCGACCCTGACGATGCGCCCTTTTCGTACTGTTCGACGCGGTGTGCGACGACGACCGTGACGTATGCCAACAGGAAGCCAATGAATCCGCCAAATAGAAGTAGCAACACAAGGCCCACGATGAGTACAAGGGGATACAGGCACGCCGCGAGAATTTTCCGGCGCATCGATGACGTCGCTGCAGGCTTGCCGATGATAGGTGACGGCGGGAGAGCCGTCGCGTTTAGATTCGACGGCTTATCAGCGACGGCAGCAGGGGCCGGGCTCGGGACGTTGGCGGCCGGGCTCGTGGTGGCCAGTAACGATGGAGGCAACTGTGAGGCGACCGATCGCGCCGAAGGGATGGGCCCAGTATACAACGAATTTGGGTTCGGCACCACAATGGCGGCCGCCGCCGCTGCCTTCGCGGGGTCGTCGAACGACGAGGTCGACCCCCCGCCACCGGCGTGACCACTGGCGGCGGCCGCCGACGATGCGATCGCGGCGTCGGTTTCGATGCCACGCAGGATGACCGACGCCTTGGCGCTCCGTTGGAGCTCGAGGCTGCGGCGAACGAACGCCGAGGCGTCCTCATAGCGCTTTAGCACACGCAGAATCGACCCCACACGCAGGTAGCCAGCGGCGTTGACCGGAGCGTGCCGAATGATGTCGAGGGCGTCCTCCACGCACTCTTGCCATTTGCCGAGTGCGGAGTAGGCGTCGCTGCGCTGCTCTAACATTTTCTCCCGAAGTGCCGCTTGTGCCGTTCTCTCCTCAATGGGAAGGTCGGCGAACGCTTGCAACGCCTTGGTCAGCGCGGCCACGGCATCGGGAAGCTTCTTTTCCGATAGCGCTCGAGCCGCGTCCGAGGAGTAGCTCGACACGCGCAACATTCGATGGATCGATTTGAAGGACCGGAGCGAGAAAGAAAGAAAGAAAGAGAGACTTTGTTGTAGGGGCAGTGGTACTACTCTAGAAAATGTTGCCCTTTGCTCTGTGCGAGATATTCATGCAAAATAACACCAAGTGGATTCATTTTGTGAAACATTGCATTCCAATCCCAGTAAACGTATCTATTCGGTACGGCGCCCACCGCAGCGCAGTCGGGACGTCCAACGAGTTGACGTAATGACAATAGCGCCGATGTCAAAGAGTGTGTGGAGTGGACGTCCAAGTGGAGTGTGGTGCTGTTACCGCATAAATGCGAATCGCGCTACGAACGCGATCATCACCATCGACACGACGGCGAAAAAGAGGGCGTCGCCGCTCTGCCACCACGGTGTAACGGGCGAGTGGCTCTGCGCGATGAGGGAATCACCTGGGCTGAATTCAGCCCGGGACGATACGACGTGCTCGTCCGACCCGACACGGTCCACCGATGGCGTTGCTGTCGAAGAGTCCACCGTCACTTTCGTTGCGAATGGTCGTGCGCCAGAGGTCATCGGAAACGCCTCGGCGCGGACCGCAACACCGTCGGCACTCGTCGCTTTATCGGAGGGCGGCGGATCGACCGCGGCCGCGACGAGGCCGCCAAACTCGCGACGCCAGCGGTGATACACCGCCTCGTCCTGAAACGACTGCGTGTGAGGAAGCAGCCGCGCCATGACCGGTGATGGTGTGGCCGAGGGCCTCGTCACCGGCAACTCGGCGGTGGTTACCGACGCATCGTTTGTCTTCGCGGCCGCCGGGTTGGAGGCAGACGCTGCAGCGGCGGTGACGGGGGGCCCGAGCGCACCCACGCGCCTCGCCGCCTCGAGGGCCGCCTTTCCCTCGCCAAAGCCTTGCACCACACCGCGGCGCGTCATCAAATCGTACACGTTGAACATGAGCTCCATCTCCAAGATGTTGCACTCCTTCGTGGCGTGCAGTCCGTCGGGAATTTCGCAATACTTGAACAGCGTCGACATTTTCGACGGTGCCGATTTGGACGACGATGCCTCGTCGCCATCGACTTGAACTTTGGCGCTCGGTCCAAACGTGTGCTGCAGCATGCGCTCCGCGTCCGGCCGGCCAAAGAGGAAGTCGCCAGGCACCACTGGGATGTTCATGGACCACGCCAGCGGCTCGACCACGCGGCGGTAGAAGGGGATCAGCACCGGCACTACGAACGGCGCGCACTCGCGAAATTGCCGCTTGGGGTGGCTGAAGCGGGGCGTGTCGCAGTTCGGTAAGTATTGTTCCCGAATGAGAAGGGTGGGCAACCGGCGACGGGAGCCCACCGCTTTGGCATCACGACCGTCCTTCCCGGCGGCGGCGACGGTTGTCGGGTTGGCGTCACCGGGTGCGACACTATCCTCCATCATGCCGACAGCGGACAGGGCGACCGCCTCCTGGCGCGCATGACGCCGCTCCCGCGCGGCGACAAGGTGCTTTTGCTGCTCCAAATACTCACCGACGATGCCAAACATCTGATACACATACTTCAACCAATATCGCTTCGCCGCCACGTAGTCGCCTTGTCGACCGTCGAACTCGGGTGGCATGTCTTTGCGTTTGCTTTGTAGCTTCCAGTTGAGGTCCCAGTTGCCTACCGTGATGATGATGAAGCTGTAGCTGCCTTGCTCCCAGTAGGCGGCGTTCTCGAGAAACACGTGGCGGAATTCTTCCATGGCCTTGGACATGAAAACGAACCGGAAGTAGCAGAACCGAGCTCGATGCGCGGAGCCCGTCGTCGTCGAGCCGGATTTAGTAGTCGTCGTCGCTTTCGCGGCGGATGTGACGGCAGTGGTGGTGACCGCAAGTGTTTCCTCCTCCGTCGTCAGGCCATCAACTGAGGTTTCGTTCCTCTTGTGCTCCTCGCTAGAGCCGGAGTTCGGCTCGCCTCCAGGAGAAGACGACGTGATGTTTTTTCCCGGTCTCTCAATGACGTCCACTAGGGTCAACGAGTTTTCGCGACAGATTTTTCGAGGGGCGTGCGCGACCCGAATGATGGACATTTCTGGCTCCCCGGGAAACAAGACGACGTTGCTGCCCACGATGAAGGGACGGAGCGCCGTGCTATCACCCATCCAACCAAAGGTGGGGGGAACGAAGGCCACCGCAGGCGCCACGGTGGTCACAGCAGGTGCCACCGCAGGCCGCGACGCCCCCGCGACGTCCTTCACGCTCGGCACGCTATTCACCGCAGCATCGGATCGAGGACTGATCTTGGGCGGTGGAGTTAACGCTGCCGTCGATGGGGAGCCGCGCAGCTTCCCCTTGCCAGCGTCCGCCACGAGGTGGCGCATACCGGCGAGACCGAGATTTCGAAAACCGCACGACATCATTTTAACCCGTAGCCGTTGGGGCACGGATGGCAGGGCCGTCCAGGTGAGATTGGTTCGGCTATGCAACGTGACAAGCTGCGGAATGCGCAGCACACACTCCTCCCAGGACGGCCAACCTGGGCCGCCGGGGTCCGTTGCCACGGCGGCGTGCATCCTTGTTCCCTCGTTGTCCTCCGCAGCGGGTGCCGAGGTGGCCATAGAGGTGGAGATCAAGATTGACCACAACGACCACATGACGAGAAAAAGCCGCGGCAGCGACACATTTCGCGTCGCGCGATACTGAGGTCGAAACACCATTCCCCACCTGTGGGTTCGCAACGACTGTGCCAATTGTAACACAGCAGTTAACAGCAAAACAACAATTCAATAAAAACGCAGTGGGCCGTCAACCATATTCAAAAAAAAAATGTGGGAACACAGACGCGATAACTGCGTTTCTCAGGGTGTCAATTGGATGCCGGTGCGCCGTTTTTTGCGAGAAACGATTTCACAAATTTGCGGCAGCTTGAAGGCACGACGTGACCGCCAGGGTGCCGAAACACATTTCCATGGTCCCAAACGGCGGAGCGCGACGAGGTTGAGACACCGCCATCCTCACCGGTCGAGGAGCCTGGCAACAAGCACGCCTCCGCCAGGTCGAGGCTTCTCCGCGGCTCGATGATGCTGTCCGTCTCGCCCAACACGTGAAACGTTGCAAACCTCAACGGTGGCGTACTCGTGGACTCCGCGCCGGCTACAGCACCGACATGCGGCACGCGAGGAGGTGCCACAGACCGCGAAAGCGCCGTCCTGACTTCACCTCGCAGCTCCGGGGCGGTTGGCAGAAGACCGGAGACAAATCCCGCAAATCGTATCTCCATCGACCGAGGTAGCGTCGCACGTCGCGCAACCCAGATCGCCGCGACGACCGCCCCTTGCGAAAAACCGATGACACCATCAAGTGGACCGCCTTCGGCCACCAGCGCGTCGCAGTACGCCGCGAGCGCGGTGAAGCAGGCGTCGATGCCATCATAGGTCGCGGACTCACCCGTTTCCAGACGTGAAAAGTCGTACCACGACCGTCCGCCAGGGGCGACGGGCACAAGGGATGCCGTGCGCTGTGACAACGGCACGGGGGACGAGGACGACGACACAGGAGGAAGGGCAGCAGCTGATGCGAGACCGTCAGAGCGCGTGCCAACGGTGTCCAAGGGCTGATCGCCACCTCTGGGGTGAAGGGGCGGCGGCACCGACAAAGGTGGCTGCGACAACTCAATGGGCCCATCGGGGAAGAAAAAGTCCGCTTCGTGCTTCAACTCCGTGCGCAGAGCACCGATTTTCGCTGAGAATGCGGATCCGTTTGTTCCCCAGCCGTGCAAGGCCACAATTCTGAGACGCCGCGGTGGCCCTGCGGAACACATATTTTGGGGAGGGGATCCGAATAAGTTATTATAACACTATGTGAGTGACTCTTATTCTTGTAAGTAGACAAAGTCGCTAACATGGTCATGATCCGCACCTCGTTCCCAAGTTGAGGGGTATACGGGTGCCAGCACACAGCAGGCAGTGCACGGTTACCGTGCTTTCACACAGTCGGGAAATCCATTCAGTCGAATCCATAAACCTTTTTTTTTCCCCATGGCGCAAAAGTATGTCAGAGAGAAGGCGAAGCCGCCCGGGAAGGCAGAGGGCAAGGAAAATGCGCCCACCAGTCCATCCGGCAGCGAAGCGAGCAAGTGGGCCATTGACGCCTGAGGGCGCCGGACGGTTGCTGTGCCTCATTGAGGACACCTGGAGCATGAGCAACAGAGACCTCGCCGCACGTGCCGGTGTGTCGGAAAACGAGAGGCGCCGCTGGGTTCCCACAACAAGCCGCAGTCCGCGGAAGCCGACGCCACCTTCGCCAGAATTGGAGAAAACGACGCATGCTTGTGGCACAAATTTCGGAGGACCCACTTTCGACGGCAAGCAACGTGTGCCACGACGATTGCTGGACGAACACGACATCGACGTCTCCGAAACTGACTGTGCCCCGACATTGAAGTCGGTCTCGGACTGGTTCGGTGTGATTACGGCTGAAGATTTGGTACGGGAGCTGTCTCCAAATCCATTAACGGGCAGCGTCGCGAGCCGACTGTGACCTCGGCCGCCATCGCGAGAAGGTTCACCGTCGGTTCGCAGCCCTCTTGTTTAGCCGCAGCGGCCCACCTTGCGCGCCACACCGCTCCTTTCTTCATCCTGTCTGCCTCGCTTTGCTCGCCTCGGGTGCGGGAGTCCGACGAAAGTTTCTGCTTTCCCGCGCGTGGCCGTCGGGGCGGTGTTTCACGGTGCGGCTGCGGATCAGCTTGCGCACCGACAGTCCCTTGACCTTATCGCGCACCCGAGGTTCGGTCCTTCCCTTGTCCAGCAGGCCGCACAGCATTCGCTGCGTCCGGCGACGCTTGCGACCCATCGCCTCCACCACCTTTTTGCCGGGGCGCCAATTAAGGAAGCTCTGAGGCTCTGCCAGTTGGTGAACTGCTAGTAGCTGGCGGATTGGCGACCGCCCCCGGATTGAGTTCGTGCCA
>ERZ1292630.3414-Hain-H41-02um-R3-3414-length-13966-cov-7_pt1 | contig 13966 bp, 9 predicted proteins | sample MGYA00564408_ERZ1292630 | MGnify/ENA primary metagenome ERZ1292630 (study PRJEB36523, sample SAMEA6512641) | groundwater metagenome | collected 2019-01-08 | study: AquaDiva: Metagenomics assemblies of 32 groundwater samples | reverse complement strand
TTCGTGAAACGTGAAGCGTGAAACGTCCGAATCCGGAAACGAACGACGCTTCACGGATTTCAATCGACTATTGAAGCGCGTCGTGACAAGTCGGTGCTGCTGCTGACAGCACGTCTCTTTTCTCCTCGGTCGGGCGTGATCCGCGGCGCGGGAGATCGAGCAATAAATCCCCACCCCGCTCTTTCCTTCTTCTGCTTCGAAGTGTTAAGTCAGGCAACGACCCCAGGGGCGCCATTGGCCTCTGCCGTCTGCAGAGAACGTGTTGACACCCCGCAAGTCCTCTGCTAGCGTGAACCCGGCTCAGATCCTGCTCAAGCAAGCTTCATCCCGTCCAAGGAGTCCACGCATGGCTACGATTCAGATCAAGACGCCCTCTCCCGATCAAGCGATTCCCTTGGTCAAGGACGCCCTGGCGATGGAAGCTAAACTCACACGCGACAGCCTGCGTACCACCGAAGACCGCATCGCCACGCTGACCCAGCAACTCGATGTCACCCCCGAGCAGGTACTGGCGGGCACCGTCCGTCGGACAGAGGACAACGAAGCGCTCCTCCTCGATCTGGAAGGCGAGCTTGAACTGCGCCGCGTGCTGCAGGACACGCTCCGGCATCTCGAACAACTCGAAGTATGCCCGTAGCCGAATACGTCGAGGGGATTCGCCGTCAGATCCTCGACACCCCGCACGTCGTCTCGCACTCGCTCGGATATGAAGACCGCCCCCCACTCGCCGCCATCGTAAGAGGCTCTGTCACATTCGCGGATGGATCGTGCATCCACTTCAAAGAGTTTCTGCAGCTTCGACCTGTCATCACGAGACTCAAGTATGCATATCACTACGCAACCTCCACGCACGCACTGATGTTTCGCTACGACAACGCCCGGGACCCTGCCGCGCGGCACCTCTCCACATACCCAGACCATCGGCATACTCCCGAGGAAGTCCTTTCATCTTCCGCCCCTGCACTTGTCTCTGTCTTACGCGAAGCAGCGGCTTACGTGAAGCGGTATCCTTGATAGTCGTTCGCCCACTGGACCAAAAAAAACATCACCCAAACGACTGATCTGGCGATCAGTGGTTTAGATTGCGGAGTACGCTTCCCCTTCGAGGGTACAGTGTCAAAAGAAAACTTCCGGCGGGAGAATGCTGGACGAGTGACGCGGTAGGCTGCTGACCGGCGTACGCCGGTCGGCGGCGCGGGAGATCGAGCAATAAATCCCCACCCCGCTCTTTCTTCCTTCTGCTTCGAAGTGTTAAGTCAGGCAACAACCTCAGCGATGGCGACCATTGGTTCATTGTTGCAGGGATCTCGGTAATGACGTAAAGTATGGGGGTGCCTGAGCTTTGCCGGTTTCTTGGAATTGTCATTGCGATGTTTTACCGTGAGCATGGTCCTGCTCATTTCCATGCGGTCTACGGTGAGTTCGACATTACGGTAGAAATTGAAACGGGCATCGTGAATGGGAAGTTCCCCAAAAGAGCGCTGACTCACGTTCTCGAATGGCATGGGTTGCATCAAGAGGAACTCATGGACAATTGGAACTTGATGCAAGAGCGAAAGCCTCTGAAAAAAATTCCACCGCTGGAGTAGACGTATGCACTTTCGCCTAGTGGACGCACGGCAAGTCCATGATTGTATCCTGTGGCTTAAGTTTAGCGACGGGGTCGAAGGTGAAATTGATCTCGGAGACGAACTGGACGGTCCCATCTTTGAACCATTAAAAAATGCCGAATTGTTCAGGCAGTTCTGCATCGATCCCGATCTCCACACCCTTGTGTGGCCCAACGGAGCCGATTTCTCGCCAGAGTTTCTACATGACAACGTCCGTGTCACAACCCAACGTTCATAGGTAACTTCTCGCAGCCTCTTGGAGGCTACCCTCTTTTCTTGCCTGTTCCAGCACCCGTGCAAACGCAGCAGAGTGCCCGTCGTCCCCGAACAGCGTTCTTGCGCGCGTTCGACCGATTGAGCACGTGAGAGACCACCTCCGCGGACGTGGGACGCCACAGTCCCCCCATATGCAATCCTCACCTGCTCCCTCTACTTCAAACAATGTCGTCGACACACGCTTCTCCTCACCTTTTTCTCCCCGCATCTGCATGGCGTACACCGGTCGGCGGCGCGGAGGGATCGAGCAATCAATCCCCACCCCGCTGTTTATTTTTCTGCTTCGAAGTGTCAAGTCAAGCAACGACCCCAGCGGTCGCGCCTGGCGCTCTGTACCCTATCACAGACTTTCTACCCTATCAGGACAATGAGTAGTGAATTATCAGAAACACCTGCGCGCTCGCTGTGCGCGTCAGGACTTGCGGCGTCCCCGGGCCGTCCTGTGGGGCGGTCAGGGTGAAGGCCAGTTTGGTGCTGTCTCTCAGGGCTGTCGTCGCCCCGCCCGGATCGCCGACTGCGTGGTAATTTGACACGGCTGTTCCATCATATACGTCGAGTCCGGTGATCGTGATCGTCTTCCCCTGCGTGAAGTAGGGAAAGAAGTCCTTGCGAATCGTCGAGGTGAAGTCACCTTGACCATTCACAAACGCCGACCATTCGGTCGGGAAGTCATGGCGCAGGCTGAAGACCAGCGCAAGGCCGGCTTGGTCTGCCTGCCCGAACAGGGCATCCAACGCCGACTTCACCTTGGTAGGGTCCACACCCTGGCGCGCAGTATAGCGAACGTGCACGATAACATCCGAGATCGTCGAGTAATCGAAGGCAGGATAATCCTTCGGCAGATCCAACTTCCAGGTGCTCTCAGCGCCTGCGCCCTCGAACGGCAGGAACCGTTCATCGCGCAGGTTCGTCTCGAACAGTCCGCTGTCGTTCTGCCCGCTGCTGGTGACGATAGATTGCACCGCGCCGATGTAATCAAGAAAGCGGTCGTCCTCCGAGCCCTGTCGCGCATACTTATCGCCGGCGTTTGGAGACTTGCGCAAACTGCTCTTCTGCAACGAGAGGGTGCAATTGACGCTGGTATAGGGTCCGACGACGGATGGAATGGAGAGCGCGACGCTCTTGATCCGGCGCATATAGTGACCGGGGCAGTCGAGATCATAAAGCCATTCAGGAATCGTCACCTCGCATTTGCCGGTCACCTTGAGACTAAGTAGCTCGACTGGGTTGAGCTGACGCAGCGAGACGTGTTTGGTCAACTCGATCTCCCGCTTGTTCTGCTCCAGATAGGCCACTTCCAAGCGTTTGAGATCAAGGTTCAATTGTTCGCCGGCCAATAGTCCTTTCTTTAAGTTGTCCCAATAACCCGGATGGATAAGGCCTGGGCTATCCACGCCCAGTTCATGGGCGAACGCCCTTTCGCATTTCCTCGCCAGATCGAAGGCCAACTGATAGGTCTGAAAGTAAAGGGTAGAAACTTGTGACACCATCCAGTCGTACCGTTCCTGGTTGGTGAACTTCTTCTGCATGAAATCGTTTGTTTCCTTGCTGTGACGGATCTGTAACTTGTGGTTGGCCAGGTCTAATTCCGCGACAGCCACACGGATTTCGGCAGCGGCGATCTGCGTCTCCAATCCTTCGAGTTCCTTATTGGCCAGAGCAATCTGTAAGAGCCAATCTTCCGCTCGACGGCGGTAGCCGCCCATGGTTGAGATGAGACCGCCTGAGGAAGACAGGATCCCGGCGAGATGACCGAATGCATCGGCGACACGCTCGGCTGAATCCCCGATCTGTTGCCCCCCGAACATGGCCCCAAGAGTCGTGACAAACCCAGCCTTGATGTTAGGCACCAAACCGCCTGCGGCAGCTCCAGCTTTCGCTCCGGCCTGCGCGACCTGCAGCAGCATGCTAGCAGCACCAAGCGCAGCACTGGCAGCCTCCTCCGGATTCATGAACTCCATCAGTAGACGCTGATGATGATCGCGTCTGATCGTCGTGGCCTCCTGAGAGTGCTTCAGCCCTTCCAACCCCAGCGTTGCTTCCGTAATCTGATGTTCCTTGATCGCTCGCACTGCTTCCAGCAATCGGGTTTCTTGCGTGTTCCGTAGTAGTGCCAGCGCTTCCCCATCCCGCTTCTCGAGCGCCGAGAGCAAGGCAGCGCCCAAAGACTTGACCTCGCCGCAGAGCTCGGTAGCCTTCTGGGCCAACATCTGAAAGCGGTAATGCGGCAGCGGCGCGTAGAGCTCGCTCAGCACGCTGTCTATATCCACCCCCATAGCCTTGGCCCGCACCAGAATGGCCGGGTCAATCGGCGGCGCCAGCAAAGCCAACTGCAAGGCCTGACCTTCGATGTTCTGGCAATGGCGGATCTTGAACAACCGGTCAGCCACCCTGTCCCAATATTCCAGCAATTCGGCATTGGGCGGCACACAAAAATAGAGGGGTTTCACATCAGTCGGTTTCTTGGTGACATCTTGCAGGGAGGGGCTTGTGAGCAGACTCCGCCCGGCCGTATCAACATGTGCCAGGGCTGCCCGATCAAGCCTACCGCGGTCGGCAACAAAAACCCTTCTAGGCAAGATGTCGCCGACGCCCAGCGCTGATCCCGTTGCGGGCAGATAATTCTCGAACTCCACCAGTGCATTGGAAAAGGCATCCAATCCTGGCTTGAGCTCGTTAAAACTGCGCTCCGGCCGTTTGGTCGATCTGGGAATGCGCCGGGGGCGGGGACCCAATAGTTTGGCGGCCAGCAGGTAAAGCTGAGTGGCTTCGTTAACCGCCTCCCGTGTCTCGCGGTGAAACAGCGAGTCTCCCCAGGCAATCAGGTTATCGATGTACTTCATCACCACCGTTTTCTGGAAGGCAGTGGTACGAGTCCTCGCCACTAGGTGGGGATTGAAGGCATCCTGCCGCCACTTCCGCACCGCCCGCTCAGTCTCCTGCCAGTCTGGAATCTCCCCCTCGGCATTTAGCAATTGCAAAAGCTGATCGATCTCCCGCTTCTGATAACCGTCCGCCGAAGGCTTCACAAAAGGCCGGGTGCGCCAATATTTTTCAGGCGCGCTTCCGCGGGAAGCGTCTGTAGGATTAAAGATATAGTGGAACCAGTGCTGCGCCTCCCGGAACTTCTGGTTGGTAACCAGGCGTGTTGCGATCAGTAGCGGAATATGAAAGAAAATCTCCCAATTGTACTGAGCATACGCGCCAATGTTCGAGAAGTTGAATTCTTCGATGGGCCGCAATGCGGGATCCCCGTCTGACGGGTTGTAAACATTACCGGCTGGCGCGTATTCGTCTTGAAAGAAGCGCTCATTCTTTAATGCGCTTTGCAACGGCTCCCCGGTACTGTTCTTTTGCGGGCGACCGTGATCATCTAACTTGTAACGCTCATGGTAAATGCCAGGAATGCCAGCGCGCTGGATGTTTTCCAGCAAAGCGCAGGTGTAGGGGTGGTAGAAGGGAAAGAAGACGTAGCCAAAAACGTAGCCAAGTGTTACGTTGTTCTTAGGCAATTGCCTCACGTGGCAATAGAACGAACGGTAAGCATCCTGATAGAAGAATCCTCCAAATAGCTTGAGGAAATCATCTGATTGGTGAAGTGCAAGGATACGGTAAATATCCTCCTGACGTTGGGGATTTTGCTCAGTTGGAGAGGGTGGATAAAAATGAAGTGGGAGGGGTGGTATCCAATAATATGGCATCTGGAAACCTTCTTGAAGATGCCTTCGGAAAACTGAAGGCCGCTTCGGGTCGTCGTCCGGCGTTGCTGGTTCACCGATCCGGAAACTCTGGATGCCTTGCAATTCCTTGGTCGCGTTGTCGTTTGTTGCCTGAAACGCATTCTTCAGATCCTCGAAGAACTCCTGAAAGACTCCCGCCAATGATTCATCATGCGGAAGATCAACCGCCTCCATCCGGCCGTTACAGCTACTGTATCTGAAGAGTCCAATATCTGTCGGAACATAAGTACCTGGATCGTCTTTATCTTTAAAAGACATCCGGCATCGTATGGTTAGTTTATTGGTAGTCTCATCGATTTCACCCTTGAAAGTGAAGAGACGCTTCGTTTCCAGTTTACCCGCCCCCGGCAATCTGGGCAGGGCCTCGAATAAGGGCGCGATTACATCCCGGAAAGAAACCAGACCGGAAGATGTTTTCTTTGCCGACCAGCAATCGTTCTTGAATTCACTCCAGGCGAGTTGCACTTCAAGCCTTTTTGCAGGAACCAGGCTTAGGAATTTCTCCTCCAATTTTGTAACATCCAATTCAGGGCCTATCATTTCGACTATCTGTTTGATAAGGCCCGATATCTTGCCAACAACGACAGAGGGATCCGTATAAGTTAGATCTGAAGGAGGCGTGAGAGATGCAATCTCAGGGAAATTGGTCCTAATACCCCTAAAGATATCATCCGCGCTACCAGTAGCCCCATCGACTAGTTTTTTTATCTCACCCAATAGATCATCAAACCCTGGCCATTTTCCCAAACCAGCCAAATTAGGCTGTGAATCAATATTCAACTCTATATGTGCATTTATGAAGGTCTCTCGAATGTCGTTAAGACCTCCAATAATACGATTTATTCCGTCAAGGGCAGCGCCTACTCCTTCCGATACGATCATTTGTACAAGTGACTGGACCAGCTCCGCTATTTCCTTTCCCAGCTCAAGCAGCTTTGGGGTGATTTGATAACCAAACTGAAACAATTTTATGATCTGTTGGTCAAGCTGGCTGAACGGTGCATCATCTTTCTCCGAGAAGATCGGCCAGAACAGATACACCCGTCGGTTATAAACCATCGGGATCAGGTGGTCGCCTTCAATATCCACATCCACCCGCTCCCACGGTGTCCAATAAGAATCCGCCGTGGCATCGCCGGCAAACGCCCCCGAAAGATCATGAACGCCATCGAGAATTCCTTTCCGGTAGTAGTAGTGATACGGCACCTCACGGGTGCGGGCGAAGACGTGCACGGTGGCGGGATTGGATTTCATATCGAGATACTGCCCGCAGACTTGCAGTCGCCCTACTTCGTGCAGTTTCTCCAGATAGTGCAGAAGTGCGGTCTCGGCGGTTTCGTTGGTGATATCGGCCTGCCGCAATTCATTTTCCAAGTCCTTGAAGAACGGAGTCTTGTCATCGCGCAGTTCCGGTTCGATCCAGTTCTCTGGATAGAGAAAGATCTTACGGTTGGCTTCCCACACGCGATAGTTCTTCATCCAGTCCCATTGCTCGACGGCCTCGTCGCTCAGAGCCAAACCAGGTTCGAGATTCATCAACACCCGCTGCACGAACAACTGCACCGCGCTGGTGGCCTGGATGAGCCGCGAAGTCATCATGCAGGGGCTCATTTCCACATCGATGAGGAAGTGGTCGTACAATTCGTCGGCACCTTCGAGCGCCCATTTATGCATTAAGTAGGTGACAAGCGCCTGGCGCTGCTGCTCGCGCAATGGATCACACAAGGGCTTGAGTACTTCAGGCCAAGACTCACCATGGCGAACCGCCACCAAAGCATTCTTGATCCCATTGACCTGGTCGGATCGAAGCTGCGGGTTCTGGGCTGGCACTATCCACTCGTCGACGACGTAGGCCGTCGTTCCGAGGCGCTTGAGAAGTTGCATCGCGGCTGTCAGCCGAGCAAGCAGCCTTTCGTCGCGGAAATGCTCTGGAAAGATGGGCCGCAGCATCCCGCCGCCCCCGCCGTCAGAGAGAGCACCTACGTCGAAGAGGCCGAGTAGGGCGTCCAAATCAGACGCCTCCCAATGGGTAAGAGATTTGAGCTTGGTCTTGTAGGCCCGCCTTTCTTCTATGGCGTGTGGCCTACTAGGGCTCGGACTATACTGCGCGGCGATGTCGAACAAACTAAATAGCTGCTCCCGCTGGTCTTCGGGAAGTGCATCACGAAATTTGAAGAGCTTGACCGACCGTGCCCAGGCATCGAACGATACCGCAGGGTCGGCAGCACGGGGTGGTGTAACGGTTTGATCCGCACCGCGCACCGGAAGGGTTGCCAACTCCAGCCACCCGACCTTGTTGCTCATGGTCATGAAGAGAGGCAATTCCGTATAAGTAATCCCCAATTTGGCGATGACCAGGGCGGCCTTGTGCAACCGTCGCAATAGCTCCGGAAGACGCTGTGCTGCCGGATCTTCTGCTGGAAGATCAAACGCCTTCAAAAACGCATCGCCGGCGATGATGGGTGGGACAGCCGGCAGGGAAATCTGCTTTAGCAGCACTTCACAAACGGAGACGGACAGACCCAACACATCGGCTAGGGCAGTTGCAAGCGCTTGTACCAGCACCTTCTTGCGGATGGCTGCAAATTTCTCCTGCGCGCTGGTGAGCTTCAGCGAAAGGGCACTTGGCTGAAGTAGTGTGCCGGGGCTGACAAACGTTAAAGCCTCCTGGAGCACAGTGCGCAGCTCCTTATCCTCGTTCCCTCCGTTCGGATTTACCAACGCCAGCGTTTCCTCTATCAGGGGACGAAGATCATCCCCGGTTGGTGTGGGTGTGGCACCAGGTGCAAGCCTATCCAGTGCTTGCTTAAGCAGGGTGAGTGGTGCTGCCAGGACCGCTAAAGGCTTCTGGCTTTCTCGAAGTGTCTTCAAGGACTCGTCCACCCACTTATCGGTCGGCGCCACAGTCTTACCGTCGAATGGCATCGTTTGTCGCAGCAGGTAATCCAGTTCCATAATCGAGAAGCCGGAATTCTTGACCGCTTCCACGCGCTCCACGAAACGCAGCGTTTGTAGCGTTACGTCAAGGTACTCATCTGCCTGTAGAGGGAAGTGGAGAGTTATGGAATTGAACGGTTCGAAATTGAGCAAGGTCTTGAGCGTCATGTAATCTTCAATCGTCAGACCAAGTGCCCGCGCCAAGGACGCATGCCGATACAACGTGGACAGGTTTGCACGGTTCACCTTTGGATTGGTGTCGCTGAGCGTACCCCTGATCATCAAAACCAAATCAGGCTGCGAGATGCGAAGCACGCCGCTGATGGCGGGTAGTTGCTCACTCAGAGCTATGCTGGTGTTGCTCAATTCGGTGCGCGCGGCGTTGAGCTTGAACGCTTCATATTGTGTATTACCTGGGCTCCCCGGCTGAAACAGGATTTCGTACCGCGATCGGTAAGGCGGCTGATGCGGCAATTGCGGCACACTGTAGTCGGCGGTGTCGAGCATCGACCACCAAGCCAGCACTTCGACTACTGGCAGGTTGAACTTCTTCCGCATACGGATCAGGTGCGAGATTCGCACCAACAAGTCCTCATTCAGCGATGGACGATCACCGGGAGCGTTCGGCGGTGCCAGGCTCATCAGCGCCTGATCCAGCTCCTGCAGCGACCATCCCAATGCACGCTGAAGGCGCAAGAAGCGATGCAGAAATTCCAGGGCAGTCTCATCCAGGCCCGAAAGCCGAATCTTCTTCGGGTCACACTTACCGACGTCGCCGGAGTCAATCGCGATGTAGCCTTGCGGGTTGAACGATCTCAGCGTGAGCAACTGCAGCAGGTCTTCGTAACCCAGGCCGCTGCGCTCCATCAGCTTGTCTGCAACCTGAAGTGGGTGCCACCAGTTGGCACCCGACAAGAACGGGAAGCCCCAGGTCTCAGACGCAAACCTGGCATGCGGCGGTGCCGACGCAAGAGGCCCGGTGTTGGGAAGAGCCTGACCGCTGATCAGTTCCCATTCGAGATCGGTCAGCCCGAGATAAGCAGCCGCGATGCGCCTATCCTTCCATCGGCGTATCTCAGTCAAGTCGTGGGGATCGCCTGAAACATAGGGGAAGAAGGTCTCCAGTAACTCGGCCCGGCTCGTACCCAGCTTCTCAAGGTAGATTGCCTCCTCTTCATGCCATAGGTCGAACGGCAAGCTGAACGGGAAGATTGACGTAGCGAACGTTGTGTAGGCATCTTCCTTCACGTGCTCGGGCTGGGCGGACAGCTGCTCTTCCGTCAGCCCGGTCTGGTAAGAGTGCCCTGAAGGATTTGGCGGAACCGCGTTCTCCAATATCTCCAGCACCAGATCGACATACGGCATCAGCGTTTCCGCGTTGCGGCAGGAAAGCTTCACGTCTAGGATGTCTGGCCGGCGAAACCGCTTCGAGACCAATTGGCTGTCGCGATCGCAGAATGACCGTGTCTTCAACGCCTCCAGCCCATTGACAGGCACCACTGACTGATTGGCATTGGGAGCATGCTCGATTTCCCGCTCCAGAAACGCCAGCAAATCGGTCAGGTAAGCGGCCGGGCTATACACTGATTCGCAGGGTTCGCACTCACAGCCGTCTAGCGAGCCGAATAGCGTGGCGTAGTTGGGGACGCCTTTGAGTTCTGCAGGGCATTCTCCGAGCACCGCTGGCTCGTGCTGAGTGTTGATAGTCGGGCTGAAGTGCGCATAGAGACCGAACGCTTTGACGGCAATGACTTCCGCTTGTTGGTAGATCGCGACAGCGGTATCCCGCCCCATTGCGTCATCCTTGCCATAGTTCGCGACAAACTGCGCCTTGCCTTTGTGAAGAATGGCTGCGGAGGAATCGAGCTTATCATGCAGGAGGCGTGAGACCACGGCAAGATCCGGCTTCAAACGGTAAACCCGTTGTACTCGTTTTAGGTCTTCTTTGACCGCCTCAGCGTCGTTCTTCGAGATACCAAGTTTGGCTCCTTGTTCCCGGACAAAGGCATCCAGCCGGGCGGTGGCCAGATCGAACCCTTCGTGGGCATCAACGATGCGAGGTAACCATTGCGCAGCGTGGGTCGCGGCCAGCTCCAGCTTGCGCGACAAGCCATAGGCCATGGCCACGGTGGGATAGACAGTGGCAACCCGCGTGTAGATCCGGCGGGCAAAGGTAGCGCGACGCTCCGCCACGGTTGCGCCAGAAATATCCGCGGGCAAATCGCCGCCGTCCTTCTGGACTGTCTGGGTGACGAGGGCCTGCCAGGTTTCAGGATCGTAATGCTTAGCCAGGTCGCGCACGCTGCGCACCCGTTCGTCCCGATGCAAGGCTGTCAGCGTCGCGAGATGATCATCTGCTAATTCGGCAGTCCGCAGGGTGAACTGCACCCGTTCGAGTACCGATGCGGACAATCCGGTGTCCGCTTGCAGGCCCGACCATAGATTCGGGCTGTGCAGATCCTTGCCCGCCAGCGCTCTGGCAAGGGTGCGCTGTGGCTCTGTCTCCAAGCCGGCGACTTCCAGCACCTGCCGTACCTTGAGCTGTCGTCCGGGCAGTGGCTTGTCGAGCACCCGGTCGATCTTCCGCTCCTCATGCAGTTTATCCAGCGCGGACAGGGCAGATTGTTTCTCGTCGGCAGTGAACGAAGAAACAAGGTTCTCCACGATTGCGGCCTCCACAGTCGCTGCACGCTGCTTAGTGGGAACATCAAGTAACGCCGGCAGATCGACTGGAAGTCCCTTGCGGCTGCAGGCGTAGAACACCCGATGATCAATCCGCGTTTCGCGCTCGAGCCGCGCGGCTTTCACCAGAAAGTCCATGTGTTCCCGCGCGATGCCGGTCTCACCGGCAATGAAGGCAATGTCTTCATCGTTGAGATCCGGCACGAGAACTCGTGCGCCTTCGAGCAGGGGCGCAATACTTACCATATAACGGTCGAGTTCCGAGGGTACGCGGATTGTAGCCAGCGGCACCGTCAGATTGACGGTTGCGACCGGTGGCGCGTTGAACAATACATTGGAACCGACAAGAAATTCCTCGCCGACCTTGGTTTCACGAGAGACCTCGACCACCAGATCGGCACCGTCTTTCTCAGCACGCGTAAACTGCTCACGGGAGTACTCAATGTGGTACGCGCCATTTCGATCCGTGTGTGTGTCGCCGAGAGGCTGCCTGCTCCGCAGGTCCTTGTCAAAGGCGCGCACGAGACCGCCGGCAAACGGGCTGCCATCGGAAAGGGTGACCCGCCCCTTTACAACGAATGGCGTATCTTTAGGCTTGACGACAACCGGGATCTCCACCTCAATCACGATTGCAGCCTCTCCGGCCCGGACATTCCACAGGACCGAATCCTCTGTGCTTGTGATGAGGACATCCCCGCGGAAAACCTTGAAAAAGAGATCGGGTTGCCGGTCGAGGAAGAGTTCCTTGAAGTGGGACTGATCGAACTCGATGTGAAAAGCACCCTGTGCGTCGGTGCCGGCGCTGCCGACGAGATCATTGATGATCAGGTCCTTGTCCCAGGCCTCCACGCGCAGGCCGCTGACCCCTTGCCTGGTCTTACGGTCCACCACACGACCGGCGATACGGAATGTCTTCTTGGGTCTCTTTGCCATGGTTGTCCTCCCACTCAAACGTGATCAGCCCATTTGTAAACTTAGGTATCTCTCGGGGGGTCCGACCCCAATAAAACTTCTCCGATTCGTCACGGCCTTGCCATGGCGTCCTCCTGTGAGAGGCGCGGTGACGAACCACACCAAAGCCGTGCGCCCTGTCAAAAATTGAAATCTCACCCCAGCTACCTCTGTCAAAACGAACGGGAACGGGGACGCCTTGAGCTCGCCCCGGTTTCTTTCCACCCTTGCGAATTCGCACAATCCTTGTTAGCGTTTGCACAGCAATAGGGAGAACAAGGCGCGAGGGCTGGATGACAATCCAAACCGGACATCTCAAACTGACCTACGAAGACTACTGTTTGATCCCGAATGATGGGAAGCGTCACGAAGTGATCGATGGAGAGCATGTCATATCGCCTTCGCCCAATATCAGGCATCAACGCATTTCCAGAACCTTGCTCTACGAGCTGCACCGATTTCTCCAGGAACATCCGCTGGGAGAAATCTTCGTCGCGCCGTGCGATGTCGTCCTATCCGACTTCGATGTCGTGCAACCCGATCTGGTTTTCGTGGCCACCGCACAAGCCGCGATTGTGACTGAAGCCAATATTCATGGGATCCCGACGTTGGTCGTCGAAATTCTGTCCGAAGGCAACCGGAAGCTGGACGAGACGATTAAGCGCCAACGGTACGAGCATTACGGCATCCCCGAATATTGGATCATCGACCCGGCACTCGATCTGGTCAAAATCTACAGACTCACCGATAGCCGCTATGGGCAGGCCTCGGTCCTGACCCTGGAAGCTCACGACATCCTCACCACGCCGCTGTTGCCGGCCCTGAACGTGCCGCTGGCCACGCTGTTCAAGTAAGCCCGTCTGGCCTTCACGGCGCGAGGCATGTTCCATTCCCTCGACCAATTTATTCCGGCCCCATTGCGTTCATTCTTCAAAACTTGCCTCACCATGCTCTTTGCGATACAGTGAACAAATGCCTCACGTCTTGCATCCATATGTCACCAGCAACCCAGCCATTTGCGGCGGCTCGATGTGTATCGCCGGCACAAGGATTGCCGTTCGAATGATTGTCATTGCGGCTCTTCGATATGGGCAGACACCAGAAGAAATCCTTGCGCATTATCCTCACCTCACGCTGGCCTCGATTCATGATGCCTTATCCTGCTACTACGACAACCGCCAGGAGATCGACAAAGAGATCGCGGAGTTCGAAGCCCTCGATCCGGGGTTGCACAACAACTGATCAACATCTGACACCTGCCATTCTGTGAAACTCTATGTGGATGAATCCCTATCGGTCGCCCTGGCAACGATTCTGGCCCAGCATGGCATCGACTGCCTGACGGCAAGAGACGCAGGCCATCTTGGCCAGTCCGATGAATTTCAACTGCGTGTGGCCACTGAGACCGAGCGGACCATCTTCACCCACGACACACGCGACTTCATCCTTCTGGCGAACACATGGCAAGCTGCGGGCCTTCATCACAGTGGTATCCTCTTGTGTCATTTCATACCCCTTCGCCAATTAGCCCGGCGTTTTCAAATTTTTCTACTCCAACCGCCCCCCACCAGCTTCGCGGACCAGATCATCTGGCTTCCCCCGGCCTAATCTCCATCCGGTAGCACTGGGGCTTGAATCCACCTTGCACCCCCGAGGCCGCCCTGCCCAATTAAAGTAGCCTTGTATCTTGCCGCGAGGGTGGCAATGATACAGCCCATCATTAACTGGGCATGATAGACCGTCGTAGCCGAGGTCCATGGAGACCGGGGG
>ERZ1292630.3413-Hain-H41-02um-R3-3413-length-13968-cov-26_pt1 | contig 13968 bp, 15 predicted proteins | sample MGYA00564408_ERZ1292630 | MGnify/ENA primary metagenome ERZ1292630 (study PRJEB36523, sample SAMEA6512641) | groundwater metagenome | collected 2019-01-08 | study: AquaDiva: Metagenomics assemblies of 32 groundwater samples | reverse complement strand
TACCCTGATTACTGAATTGACGCCAGGCAGCCAATGGAATTTTGGCCGTGTATTATCAAATAATGAGTGATTCCCGTGCTTAAGTTCCACACCACCAATCCCTATTCCTGTAGTTATTTGCCGGACAAACTGGCATGCTCTGAGGTAGCGGTGCCGGAATATCTCATTGATACGCAGGTGTATGGGGAGTTGATACAAGCGGGGTTTCGTCGCAGTGGTCATTATACTTACCGCCCCTGTTGCGGTGATTGCCAGGCTTGTCTATCGGTGCGTGTCAATGTGAGTACATTCGCTCCCAAACGCGCACAGCGTCGTGCCTGGAAACAGCATCGGCATTTGACAGCCACGCAGCATGCACTTCATTACAAGCCGGCTCATTATGCACTCTATCAACGGTATCAGGCAAAACGCCATCTGGGCGGAGGCATGGATAATGATGGTCATGAGCCGTATCACAATTTCTTGTTGCAAAGCCATGTCAATTCCAAACTGATTGAATTTCACGAGAGGGATGAATTGCGCATGGTGAGTATTATCGATGTGCTGCCGGATGGGCTTTCATCGGTTTATACTTTTTTTGACCCGGATGTGGCCAGTGCAAGTTTTGGGACTTATAACATCTTATGGCAGATAGAGCGATGCCGGGAACTTGGCTTGACATACCTTTATCTGGGTTATTGGATCAAAGGGAATCGAAAGATGGGCTATAAAGCCAATTTCCAGCCACTGGAAATCCTGATCGATGGCCAGTGGCAGCAACTGGATAGCAGTCATTTCTCGTGAAATTTATTTAAATCCGCAGTTTGTTCAGGATAAAATTGACCGTATGCTCTATACACTCCTTCGTCCGCTACTGTTTAAACTCGACCCAGAATCTGCTCATTGCCTTACCTTCAGCGCTATTGAGCATGCCAGAAAGCTTGGATTGCTGAAAAGCGTTCCTGTTGCCTGTCAGCCGCGCAAAGTAATGGGGTTGGATTTTCCCAACCCTGTCGGGCTTGCTGCAGGTCTTGATAAAAATGGTGAGCATCTGGATGCGCTGGCTGCGCTGGGATTCGGCTTTCTTGAAATTGGCACCGTGACGCCGCGCCCTCAGCCGGGTAATCCGGCCCCGCGCATTTTCCGGATTCCTCAAGCAAATGCGGTGATCAATCGGCTGGGCTTTAATAATCATGGCGCGGATAGGCTGATAGAAAACATCAAGCGTTCGGATTATCAAGGCATACTGGGCATTAATATCGGCAAAAATTTTGATACGCCGCTTGAGAAAGCAGTGGATGATTATCGAATGGGTTTGCAGAAAGTATATCGCTATGCCAGTTATGTCACGATCAATATTTCATCGCCGAATACGCAAAATTTGCGGCAATTACAAGCGACCGATGCGCTGGATCATTTGTTGAATCAATTAAAATCCGAGCAAAATAAACTCGCGCAGACACATGGAAAATATGTGCCTATGGTCATAAAAATAGCGCCCGATCTTGAGGCAGGGCAAATTGAATCAATCGCCGCATTACTGATGAAACATCAGATGGATGGCGTGATTGCAACCAATACAACAGTTTCAAGGGCTGGAATTGAGCATTTGCCGGTAGCGCAGGAAAGCGGTGGAATGAGCGGCGCTCCATTGACGCAACGCGCCACCGCAGTTATTCATCAACTGCATTGCCTGCTGCAAGGCGCTATCCCCATTATTGGTGCCGGTGGCATTATGTCAGCGGAGAATGCGCGAGAAAAAATACAGGCGGGTGCCAGCCTGATACAGTTGTATACCGGTCTGATTTATCGTGGTCCTGATTTGGTCAGAGAAGTTGCGCAGGCCATTTGTGCTGATCAAGTCAAACAGGATGATTCATTATCGATCCAGGAATAAAGGTGGTTGATTGAGATGAGTCAGCAACTCATAGATAACATTGATGCTGTTTTGCCGCAAACCCAATGTGGCCAATGTGGCTTTCCGGGATGCAGACCTTATGCGGCAGCTATAGTGGAAGGACATGCGGATATCAATCAGTGTCCGCCCGGAGATAGGGAAGGCATTCACAAATTGGCGGAATTGTTGGGCATACCGCCCAAACCACTGAATACGTCCTATGGTTTTCCCAAGCCCAAAGCGGTCGCCTGGATTGATGAACGTATTTGTATTGGTTGTACGTTTTGTATCCGGTCCTGTCCCGTGGATGCCATCATCGGCGCAGCCAAACAGATGCATACCGTAATCGCTGCAGAATGTACCGGTTGTGAGTTATGTATTGCCCCTTGTCCGATGAACTGTATCAGCCTGATTCCAATGGATGCGCAAATGGGTGACTTACTCCATTCAACAGCGGGTGAGGCGAAAAAGAAGACTGCGGATGCCGCCCGTGCACGTTATCAATTCAGATTGCAAAGACTTGAACGCGACAAGCAAGCCAATAAAGAACCTTCCCAACACAAAAGCATCGTGAAATCCCAACGGACCAAAACAACAGCGGAGGAACGCAAGAAAGCCATTGTTCAGGCGGCAATAAAACGCGCAGCAGCCTTGCGGACCCAGACGATTAAAAACAATTCATCCATAGAGCCTCATGAACTTAGCTAAGCGCCATGAAATTTTTGCTTGTCTGAAATCAGCAAATCCACACCCCACTACCGAACTGGAATACCACTCGCCCTTTGAGTTGCTGATTGCCGTGATACTATCGGCGCAAGCTACGGATAAAAGCGTTAACCGGGCCACCAGAAAATTATTTCCACAGGCCAACACCCCGGAAAAAATTTTTGCTTTGGGTGAAGCCGGATTGGCTGATTTCATAAAAAGCATCGGACTATATAAAACCAAGGCGAGAAATATTCTGGCGACCTGCCAATTACTGATGCAACAACACCATAGCGAAGTGCCTCGTACACGGGAACAATTGGAGCAATTACCCGGTGTCGGTCGCAAAACGGCCAATGTGGTACTGAATACAGCTTTTGGCGAACCCACCATTGCAGTGGATACGCATATTTTTCGAGTTGCCAATCGTACCGGTATTGCACCAGGCAAAAATGTTCTGGAGGTGGAATTAAAGTTACTTAAAGTAGTGCCCAAAGAATTTCGTCTGGATGCGCACCACTGGCTGATTCTTCATGGCCGGTACGTTTGTACAGCCAGAAAACCGAAATGTGCAATATGTAAAATTAATCATCTATGTGAATATGAACACAAGAACATGTGACTTCGATCACACACATCATGTTTAAACCATCCAGAGAACAGGCGCGACAATTATTTTTTGATGCCTGGAGCAAATACCGCCGGCGGGAAATATTATCCGGTATTGAGACTATTGCACTGGAAGTGATACTGCTTCACCCGGAGTACCATAGCATCCTTGATCAGGCCGATCGCTATCTGGATAAGGATTATTTACCTGAGATGGGAGATACTAATCCTTTCTTGCATATGAGCATGCATGTGGCGATCAAAGAGCAGTTGTCTATTAATCAACCGATCGGAATTTGTGAACGATTCGCACGCCTGCAAGAAGTCGCCGGGAGTGAGCATGCTGCCGCACACCAAATGATGGAGTGTCTGGCAGAAATGATATGGCAGGCTCAGCGCAATCAATCTGCGCCTGATGCGGCCATTTACTTTGAGTGCCTGGATAGGCAGTTAGACTCAATCAATTAAATAAAAACGGGATAAAATCCACTTTTAGATGGTTTTATCCCGTGCTTAAGCTTGGAAACAAAAATTAATTTATTTGTTGGAATTCAGGCCGCCTGATTGGCTTGAATAATAAAAAGCCAAATTCTCAATATCTGCTGCGCTTAAGTTTGCTGTCATTCCGGCCATAATAGGGTCATTCCGGCTACCGGATTTATAATCGTTTAATGCTTTTTCCAGATAAGTTCTGTGTTGTCCACCGATCTTTGGAAAGGCGGGTGCGGGACTATTACCATCAGCACCATGACATGAGGCGCAAACTTCTGCTGCTTTACTTTTACCTGCTTCAATATCAGCAGCCATTACTTGACCGGAAAGTATCAAGGCTGCACCGCTCAAAGCGGCTATCACATAATTCTTCATAATTCGTTCCTTGCGTAAATGGCTCAATTAATTTTTGGCATAGTAAGCAGCGAAATCTTCGATATCTTGCTGCGATAGAGATTTAGAAAGTGCTGTCATGGTAGGATGGCTGCGTGTGCCGTTTTTATAGCCTTCTAATGCTTTAACAATATATTCCGCATGTTGCCCGCCAATTTTGGGGACATGATAAGCGGTAGGGAAAGCTGTACGATAACCAGCGATACCATGGCAGCCTTCACACATTGAAAGCTTCTCCTTTGCTGCAGCCGCGTCTCCAGCCGCTTGAGCTACTCCCGAAAATACCAAAAGCATACTCAAGGCGAGTAATAAATTCATAATAGATTTTTGTTTCATGTAAGCCTCCTTCTCTCAAAAGTTGAACTTTAAACGATGCGTCTAATTTGGTCAATGAATAGTGTGAATAGTGAGCATGTCCATGTTGTTTATAGGGAAATTGCTGTCACAAGTTCTACGCTTTTGTGGTCAATTTTGATTCCAATTCTTCCCATCTTGCAAGGCAATCTGTCAGTTCTTTTTCAATCGTAGCAAAGCGTGTTTGTAAGGCTTTTGCTTCGTCCGGACAATCACGATAAATGGTCGATTCATTCAAGCGCAAAGTTATATTTGCTTGTTCTTGTTCCAAAAGATCAATTTTACCGGGCAGCGCTTCGAGTTCCCGCGCTTCCTGATAACTCAGTTTCTTGGTTCGAGAAAACCCAGGTGATTTGGCAATACTGGCTGGCGAAGTTTCTGACTGCTTCGATAATATCTTTTGTTGATTGATATTATCTTCAAACTGTTTTGCACGTATCCAATCTTCATAACCACCAATATATTCACACAAATTTCCATTTCCTTCAAATGCAATTACTTGTGTGACGACATTATCCAGAAATTCGCGATCATGGCTGACCAGAAATAATGTGCCTGTATAGTCCTGTAACAGGGCTTCCAGTAGCTCGAGCGTTTCAATATCCAGATCATTGGTGGGCTCGTCTAACACCAGAACATTGGCGGGCCGGGTAAATAAACGTGCCAGCAGCAAACGGTTACGTTCACCTCCTGAAAGCGATTTGACCGGAGAGCGGGCGCGTTGGGGCGGGAACAGAAAATCTTCCAGATAACTGATGACATGCTTACGCTTACCATTAATCTCCACAAATTCGGAACCCTGGCTGATCGTATCCGTCAGAATCATTTCTTCATTTAGCTGTTCGCGCATCTGATCAAAATAAGCGACCGATAGCTTGGTGCCTTGTTGAATCTTGCCGGAATCCGGTTGTAGCTCGCCCAGAATCAGTTTCAATAATGTGGATTTCCCAGCGCCATTGGGCCCTAATAGCCCTACCCGGTCGCCCCGCATAATGCGACAGGAAAAATCTTTGATAATAATTTTGTCGCCATAGCTTTTACTGACATGCTCCAGTTCAGCAACTAATTTACCCGAGCGCTCCCCGGTGTCTACGCTGATATTCGCTTTACCCACTTTTTCTCGTCTGGCTGCACGTTCTAACCGCAAGGCTTCCAATTGCCGGACTCTGCCTTCATTACGGGTACGTCGTGCTTGAATTCCTTTACGTATCCAGACTTCTTCCTGCGCCAGGACTTTATCAAATTTCTGATTGTGGACAGCTTCAACTTCCAGCATTTCTGCTTTTTTGTGTTGATAATCTGTAAATTTGCCAGAGAAACTTTCCAGATTTCCACGGTCCAACTCGATAATTCTGGTCGCCACATTATCCAGAAAGCGCCGGTCATGCGTGATTAACAAGACGCTGCCAGGAAAATCCTGAAGTAATCCTTCCAGCCATTCAATCGAAGAGAAATCAAGATGATTGGTGGGTTCATCCAGTAATAAAACATCGGGGGATATCACCAAAGCACGCGCCAGCGCCACTCTTTTCTTTAATCCGCCTGAAAGGTGCTCAATCAGGGTATCTGCGGGCAGATTCAGTTTATCAATCACTGTTTCTATTTTTGCTTGTATGCTCCATCCATCCTGAACTTCCAGTGCGCCTTGCAGATCTTGCAGGCGAATGAGCAGCTCATCCGTATTGTCTGCATTTTCACTTAAAGCATGCGAGATCGCATGATAGTTCAGCAATATCTGACTGATATTGCCCAGGCCATTTGCAACTTCCTGATAAACAGTGCTGACAGGATTCAGTATGGGCTCTTGTGACACATAAGCCAGTTTTAAATTGGGAGCGCGCCAAAGCTTGCCATCGTCCAGTTTAATTTCACCGGACAAAGCGCGCAGCAAACTCGATTTGCCACCGCCATTCCTGCCAATCAAACCGACACGTTCACCCGGATCAAGTTGTAAACTGACATGATCCAGCAAAGCATGATGGCCAAAGGCTAAACAAGCGTTTTCCAGCGTAATTAGAGGCATCAGGGAAGTTTAATTTAGGGAACTGCCGGTTTATTCGGGATTAATCAAGGTCTTCAAGAAAACAGGGGGTGATTCTGTCATGCTTTGCCCGGCTTGGCAAAGTAAGACTGCATAAAATGGAGCCGGCCGGCTCCATTTTAGCTGATTATTTTTAACAGGCTGTTAGAAGCCGATTAATTATTGCACCGCTGTTACATTGATTTTCTTTGGTTGCACGGCTTCCCGCTTGGGTATCACAACTTCCAGCACGCCGTGTTTTGAGGACGCGGAAATTGCATCAGCATTGGCGGTATCCGGCAGGCTAAAGCGTCTATAGAAAGAACCGTAGGTGCGCTCAACACGCTTATAGCCTTCTTTCTCAGTTTTGGCTTCCGATTTCTTTTCGCCTCGAATGGTCAGCACACCATCTTCCATGCTGATATCTATTTCTTCCGGTTTAACACCCGGGATATCTGCATGGATGACAAATTTGTCAGTCTCTTCTTTAATATCAACCGCAGGCGCCCATTCCGCAGTGGCTGTAGAACCTTCGGCAGCGCCCCGCTCTAATTCTCTTTGCAACTGACTCAATAAACCCCAAGGTTCATAACGTGTAATAGCCATAATAAATTTCTCCCTATCGATTAAAAGCACATTGTGTATTGACACGATCAACGCCTCATTCAATCTGATATCGCTAAACTTTTCATGCGGCGTTTTTACAGTTAACAGACTTACAGTAACCGATATAAGGGTTTTTAGTTTTTTTTCAAGCCACCTGATAAGAAGTCAGTAAAAATTACCAGCAATCATTGTTTCCGGAAGATGAACTCAAACAGAAAAAAATGGAGGCTATCGCGCATACCGGCGCCGCAATCCAAAAATTACAGCCATCGGTACCAGCAATAGTGAAGCAATCCAGAGCCAATGACGTTTAAACCATTCCGGCAGGTTTGCCTGGACAGAAAAATTTGCCTCGGCGAGATCAATAATTTTCGTGCTATTTTGTGCATTGTGATGCGTTAACAAGTACAGTTGAAATTTTAATACTTGAGCTCCCGATGACTCCGGTATAACACGCCACGTCCAGCGCGTGGTACCGTTATGAATCGATAACTGTTCTTGCGGTCCCTGCTTGTCAATGCTAAAGCCTTCGCCCGCAATTTCCGCCCTCATATGGGGTGATACCCTTCCAGCAATGCCTTGTATCGCGGTACCTTCCGATGCCGTCGAAACAATCTCATTCAGATACTTGGAAAACTGTTTTGTTTCCAGGTTTAAAACCACTTCAAAATCTTCATATTGTTTTACCGTTGACGGAATCGTGATGGCTGCACTGTCAATCGGTATTTTCATAATCAGCGGATTCAACGGCCTTTTAGCCGAAACAAAATGCATAAAGGAATTGATCGAGAAAGGGATGAGTAATAAAACCAGCAGTAATGCAACGGGCATGATCAGGTTAAAATTTAAACCGGACCCGGGCTCTGGTTTGTGCATGATTCCTCCAACGGTTGATTTTATGGCCAGATCATATCATTCCTGGCACGGCAGATTCATCTAAACGAGCTGTGCTATTGGATTCTTTCTTATTGAGGCGCCTGCGTAACGCTATGATGACAACAAGTATTCCATTAATGTCAGGCAAGTTGTTTAATGGCTGCGGAGATATGGCTGACAACTTCACTGTCGGTCCAGTACTGATTGTGGCTAAACGGATTCCATGATTTAACAAGGGTCCCAATTACACCACCCCCTGCATTGATTGAAATATCTTCGACAAGCTTGTCATAGGATGGGCTCAATGGTCTAAGGGGCCATCCGAGAACATCGTCTTCGTCGAAGAAATTGTGCCACTTGAATGATGGAACTGGTGGGTTTATAGCCTCGATTTTCTTGTGACCAGACACAAATATTGGAATATTGCAGCCAGTGGTGTAGAGACGTTGGAGGCTCCGCATCCTCCGAAAGTTGTCTTTGGGCGAACCATCAGCAACCCCGTCGTTTCGCGGCACACTCCATATTCCATTTGACACCTTGCGGCCAGGCTCTGCATCCCAAATGTAACTCGACATAACCTGACAGCCGAGGGATTGAGCAAGAGCGATTACCGGTATTTCCTTTTCTTCAGATTCATCAAATATTTCATCCATGCTCTGCATGATCATTTTCTGGGCAAGAAAATACGGGCTATCGATGGCATCTTTCCTATATTCAAGACTTGCTGCATCCGAAAAACCATACATTAAAAATTTCCTAAGCTTCATCCAATCGATCTGATCGCGCATTCGATTGAAGATGGCTTCTTGATTACCTTGGAGTATGTCCTGGTAATAGAGATTTTTGAAAATGACTTTATCCCAAGCGGCTTTTCCAAGGGATTTCTTGATTTCGTCATAGAACTCGGTGTAGTAGTCTCTATCCGTGTCACCCATTCCATGAATCGTTACCAATGCAATTGTCTTTGGCATAGTGTTCTCCTATAAGTTGTTGCTTAACGGTGAAGTTAAAGGGCGGCGCGTTTTTGCGTGGCCCCGCATGAATGTAAGGCTTGCCCCGGTTTGTGCCAGTAAACCACCTGTCAACCATATTCCTTGAGCTCTTTCCGAGCCATCCAATAATTGGGGTAAACACTTTCCACCTGTTTCCAGAATGTGGACGAGTGATTCATTTCAATCAAGTGCGACAACTCATGCGCTACGACGTAATCGACCAGATGCAGCGGCATCTGGATCAAGCGCCAGTTCAGGTGAATAATGCCGTGACTGTTACAGCTGCCCCAGCGGGTTTTTGCGCGTGACAGGTGAAATGGGGGGTGCCGTACATTGAGTTTCTGGGCATATACGGTGATACGCTGCTTGAAGCAGGTGATGGCTTGTTGGTGATACCAGGCCATCACAAATTGCTCTATTTGCCGGGGAGCTAATTCCGGCATTAATCGCTTCGACCCCGATTCATAATCTGCTTCTTGACCGGATTGCCGGGTCATTTGCAGTTCGCCCGATGCGCTCATGGTGATCTGCCAGGGCTCACCGAATAAGGGATAGACAGCATCATGCGTCCAGGTTAATACGAGATTTTTCTTGTTTCTCCAATGCTCAAGTTTTTTGGTGATCCAGTCCGCTTTTTCCTGCAGGATAGTTTCAACATTGGGTAGAGAGGTTTGTAACGGGACACTGATGCTCAAGCCATGATTGTCGATTTTTAAACCAATGGATTTACGCTTACAACGCTTCAGTGTGTAAGTGATTTCCTGACCATTTAAAATGGTTTGAGTCAGCACTTTTAAGTTTCTTGATGGTTTTGCTGGCTGATACGCAACATTTCCGCTTCAATCCAGGCTTCCACTTGAGCATTCAATTCACCCGCTTCCATGCCGGTGGGGTCGATGGGTTTGCCGATACTGACGGTGATGGTGCCGGGTGATTTAACGAAAGAATTCCGGCCCCAGAACTCACCTGCATTATGCGCCACAGGTACCACGGGCACATTCGTGTGGGCGGCCAGCCATGCGCCGCCGATCCGGTATTTGCCTCGTTGTCCCGGTGGGATGCGTGTGCCCTCAGGAAACACGACGATCCAGAATCCTTGCTGCAAACGATCTTTGCCTTGTTCAACGATCTGCTCCAGGGCTTTTTTGCCTGATTTTCTGTCAATGGCAATCGGGCTGGTCATGGCAAGCCCCCAGCCAAAAAATGGGATGCGCAGTAATTCCTTTTTCAGCACCCACACCTGCGGCGGAAAAATTTTCTGGAACGCCAGCGTCTCCCATGCCGATTGATGCTTGGAGAGCACGATGCTTGGGGTTTCCGGGATATTTTCTGCGCCAATGATTCGATAGCGGATGCCGCATACGTTGCGCAGCAGAAACAACATGATCAATGTCCAACTGGAAGTGACGCGGTAACGATGATGCGGCGATAAGGGGAAACAAGCCAGTGTGATCAATGCATAAGGCGGCGTAATGATGATTTGCAGCAGCATATACAGTGTTGAGCGTAAAATGGCCAGTATCATGCTTGCGCAACCAGAGCATCAACGGCCATGGCCAGATTCTCGAAAATCTGGGTATGGGCGGGCATTTCTTTTTCAGTACGAGTCGTTTGCCCTTTGCCGGTCAACACCAGAATGGGTATTGCACCGGCTGCGACAGCCGCTTGCAGATCCCTTAATGAATCACCGATTGCCGGGACATTGGTTAAATTAACGCCATACCGCTGCATAATTTCATCAAACAAGCCCGTTGCCGGTTTGCGGCAGGAACATTTATCCGTACTGCTGTGCGGGCAAAAGAATATAGCATCAATACGCCCGCCTGCTTGATTGACCGCTTTGTACATTTTGTCATTAATGGCATTGTAAGTGGCCATATCGAGTAACCCGCGCCCGATCCCCGATTGATTGGTGGCGATGATGACGCGATAGCCGGAATGCGTCAAACGGGCGATCGCTTCCAGACTGCCTGGGATCGGTATCCATTCATCCGGTGATTTGATGAATGTATCACTGCTCTGGTTAATCACGCCGGTCTGGTCGAGGATGATCAGTTTCATATCAGGCCGCCAGTTTTGAAAGATCGGCTATTTGGTTCATGATCTGATGCAAGTGTTTCAGCAGGGCAAGCCGGTTATGTCGTAATGACTCATCTTCAACGTTCACCATGACATGATCAAAAAAGGTATCGACCGGTAACTTTAAGGCAGCCAGTATTTGCAGCGAAGCGGTGTAATCCCCGGCGATAAAAGCTTCGTTAGTTTTAGACGATAGACTGGTTAATGCCTGATAGAGCGCCTGCTCGGCGGGTTCCCGCAGCAAACGGGTATTCACCTCGGCGCTGATGTTACCCTCCGTTTTTTTGAGGATATTGCCCACCCGCTTGTTGGCAGCCGCGAGGCTGACCGCTTCGGGTAATGCCGCGAAAGCGCGCACGGCAGCGAGACGTTTAGGAATATCGCTTAATTGTTGCGGATTCAAACTGAGAACCGCGTCGACTTCCTGGGCCGTGTAGCCTTGCTCGCGTAAACTGCCTGTGAGGCGCTCATAAATAAAATCAAATAATTTTGTAAATACCACCTCCTGTGTTCCAGGAATACTTTCAGAAATCCTATCAGGAAGCACATACGCATTCCAGCGACACGTCACTGAATTAGCTGATTCTTGAGTTTTATCATTGCAATTTGACAGCCACTGCTGAGCAATCTGATCGTCTCTAAGGATATTAATCGCTGATCGAATTAATTCATCCAGTTTTAGCGATAAGTCTTTTTCGATTAATATTCGAATGACACCGAGCGCATGGCGTCGAAGTGCAAATGGGTCTTTATCACCGGTAGGAACCTCGCCCATATGAAACATATCAATCAAGGTCACTAACTTATCCGCCAGCGCCAAGCTGGCTCCAGCATTGTTACGCGGCAATTCATCACCGGCAAAACGCGGCTTATACTGATCCTCAATGGCAAACGCAATATCGTCCCCCAAGCCTTCGTGTTGCGCGTAGTAGCGCCCCATGATGCCTTGCAGTTCCGGGAACTCACCGACCATGCCGGTGAGCAAATCCGCTTTCGCCAGCGTGGCCGCTTCACGTGCCAAAGTTGCCACGTTTGATTGCTTTCCGATCATATAAGCGATCTCGCGGACATAGTGCATACGCAAACCCTGCGTGCCGAGCTTGTTGTGATACACCACCTTATCCAGTTCCGGCACGCGAGAAGCCAGCGTTTTCTTGCGATCCTGATCAAAGAAAAATTGGGCATCGGCCAGGCGCGAGCGCACCACGCGCTCATTTCCGCAGATGATCAGACTGGGATCAGCCGGTTGAATATTGGAAACCAGCAGGAATTTATTGGCCAGTTTTCCCTGCTTATCCAGCAGCGGAAAATATTTCTGATTCGCTTTCATGGTCAGAATCAAACATTCCTGTGGCACTTGAAGAAACTCAGACTCAAACGTACCCACCAGAACATTGGGATGCTCGACCAATGCGGTCACCTCGTCCAATAAAGCGTCATCGTCAACCGGGGTGAGGTTCACCTTTTTGGCCGCTGCGGCAAGCTGGCGTGCGATGGCTGCACGACGCTCTGCAAAATCAGCAATGACAGCGCCTTCGGTGGCCAGTTGTTGCGCGTAGCTATCCGCATTGTGCAACACGATGGGATTCACTTTTGCCTCAAAGCGATGCCCTTGCGTTTCGCGCCCGGCTTGCAGCCCCAGAATATTGACCGGGACGATATCCGCGCCATGCAGTGCAATCAATGCATGTGCGGGGCGTACAAAATTGACGCTGCTCCAGCCATCCGCTAACTGGTATGTCATCACCTTGGGGATCGGTAATTTACCGATCGCTTCCTCTAACGCTTTTTGCAGACCATCGGTCAGTTGTATTCCTTTGACTGTGATATCCAGAAACAGTGTTTCTGTTTTGCCGTCCATCACCCGCTTGAACTGTGGCGCGGCTGATGTATCCACACCCAGGCTGGCCAGCTTTTTCAATAAGGGCGGTGTCGCCTGACCTTGCGCATCCAGCCCGACCTTTACCGGCATCAATTTCTGCGTAACCGCTTTATCCGCAGCCTGTGCGGCTACGTTACTGATATGCACCGCCAGGCGGCGCGGAGTGGCATATGCAGTGACTTGCGCCTCGGTCATCAAGAGATCCTGCGCTTTCAAGCTGGCCGCTAATAATTCCGCAAAGCTTTTGCCGAGCTGTTTCAGTGACTTGGGGGGCAGTTCCTCCACCAATAATTCAACGAGTAGATTTCTTATCATCGTGCGGATTCCGGTACGTCCGGCATTTGCGCAACCCATTCTGGCGGCGCCATGGGAAAGTTCAGGTTTTTACGGCTGGCGTAATACGCTTTGGCAACCTGCCGTGACAAATTGCGGATGCGTCCGATATACGCGGCGCGCTCAGTGACCGAAATGGCGCCGCGTGCATCCAGCAGGTTGAACGTATGCGCCGCTTTCAATACCTGTTCATAGGCAGGCAACGCCAATTGTCGCGCGATCAAATGATTGGCTTGTTCTTCATATTTGCCAAAGGCCAGAAACAGAAAATCGGTATCGCTCTGTTCAAAGTTATATTTGGATTGCTCCACTTCGTTTTGATGGTAAACATCATGGTAAGTCAGCCCCTTTGTCCAGACCAGATCAAACACGCTTTCCACGCCTTGCAGGTACATCGCCAAACGCTCCAGTCCGTATGTGATTTCACCGGTAATGGGTTTGCAGTCAATACCGCCTACCTGCTGAAAATAGGTGAATTGCGTGACCTCCATGCCATTGAGCCAGGCTTCCCAGCCCAATCCCCAGGCGCCCAGTGTCGGATTCTCCCAGTCATCTTCAACCAGACGCACATCATTCTGCGTTAAATCAAACCCCAGTTCGCGCAATGAATCAAAATACAAATCCAGAATATTTTTCGGCGCGGGTTTGAGCACTACTTGAAATTGATAATAATGCTGCAAGCGATTGGGATTATCACCATAACGCCCGTCTTTCGGGCGGCGCGCCGGTTGCACGTAGGCCGCTTTCCACG
>ERZ1292630.3411-Hain-H41-02um-R3-3411-length-13974-cov-12_pt1 | contig 13974 bp, 11 predicted proteins | sample MGYA00564408_ERZ1292630 | MGnify/ENA primary metagenome ERZ1292630 (study PRJEB36523, sample SAMEA6512641) | groundwater metagenome | collected 2019-01-08 | study: AquaDiva: Metagenomics assemblies of 32 groundwater samples | reverse complement strand
ACACCCGTACTTTTTATCGTAAACCTTATTTCTTATATCTTAAAGGTAGTTCATGTCTGAAATTCCCAGGAAAATATTCATTAGCGCCGGAGAGTCGTCGGGAGATATTCACGGCGCCAACCTCATGCGCTGTTTACTTGAAAAAGATCCTAATATAACATTTTACGGTCTCGGTAGAGAAAATATGGCAAAGGCTGGATTACACTGTCTCCACGACATGACTCACAAATCTTTAATGTGGCTTCATGCCTTGACAGAAATATCAACTTTCCTTGAAATGAAAAAAGATTGTATCCGTTTTTTAAGGCAGGAAAGGCCCTGTGCGGTAATATTGATCGACTACTGCGGTTTCAATTTCTATATAGCCAGAGCAGCTAAAAAACTCGGTATCCCCGTGATTTATTATATCAGTCCACAGCTCTGGGCACACGGGCCATGGCGTGTGAAAAAGATGAAAAAGCTGGTAGACAGGCTACTCGTTATTTATCCTTTCGAAAAATCATTTTATGACCAAGCGGGTATTCCTGTCACGTATGTGGGACATCCATTATTTGACGAAATTCATAAAGAAGGTGTTGATGAAAGACTTGTTACTGAACTAAAAAAACAATTGGGAGAAACCATCGTCTCTTTTCTTCCTGGCAGCCGCAGACAGGAAATCGTTCGTTTGTTGCCCTTGTTCCTGCAATCAGCGGCACAGATACATCAAAAAATCCCTCCGGCACAATTTCTCATTTCCTGCAGCAATGATCAACATTTTGACCTTATACGTGCCATTACAAAAGAATTCTACGCCCCTTACAAAGTTGTCGTAGGGAACGTCCATGAAGTAATCAAGGCATCTAGCCTGTGCATAGCAGGCGCTGGAACAATCACATTACAGATTGCCTATTATCTCAAGCCGATGATTATCGCTTACAAAATATCACCCATTGTCTATTTTATAGCCAAGCCATTTTTTACCACCCCTTATATTGGACTCGCGAATAAACTCGCCAGTAAGATGATTGTCCCAGAACGTCTTATGTGCAGGGCGAATTCCACCTGGCTTGTCAATCAGGCGACACAATTACTCAACAATTCTCAAAAAAGACAGGCTTGTATTCATGAGTTATCCCTTCTCATGAATGAGATAGCAAAACCTGGGGCATCCAAACATGCGGCGGAGGAGGTACTCAATTTACTAAATTTATATTTGTAGAAAAGTAGATGCGGGGTACATTACGAATATATCCGACTTAGAATATTACTCTGCCTTTGGTACAACACAAATGCCTAAAATCATTTATTTAGACAATAACGCCACAACCAAGCTTGACCCTCGTGTTTTAGAGGCGATGATGCCTTTTTTAACAGAGAGTTATGCCAATGCTGCCAGTACGCACCTGTTTGGAGTTAAGACACACGAGGCGGTTAAAAATGCAAGGGCGCAGGTGGCTAATTTAATCGGGTGTGAAACGAGTGAAATCATTTTTACTTCCAGTGCTACGGAAGCGATTAACCTTGCTATAAAAGGAGTAGCTGAAACCTATAAAGATAAAGGTAAACACATTGTAACAGTTGCTACGGAACATCCTGCTGTTCTGGATACTTGCCGGTATTTGGAAGGCAAAGGTTTTGAGATCACCTATCTTCCTGTACAATCTGACGGACTGCTTGATTTAGATGTGGTCAGGGCAAGTGTTCGGGAGGATACCATTCTTGTTAGCGTGATGCTGGTTAATAACGAAATTGGCGTCTTACAGCCGATAAAGGAAATTGCCGAAATTGCTCACTCCAGAGGGACATTTTTTATGACGGATGGCACACAGGCAGTTGGTAAAATCCCGATAAATGTTAGTGAATTGGGAATTGATTTAATGAGTTTTTCAGGGCATAAATTTTATGGGCCTAAAGGCATTGGGGCTTTGTATGTACGATGCAAACGACCAAATAAAGTAAAATTAAATCCGATAATTCACGGTGGTGGACACGAAAAGGGCCTACGAAGTGGTACTTTGAATGTCCCTGGCATTGTCGGTTTGGGTAAAGCTGCCGAGATTGCTAAACAGGAAATGGCATCCGGTGCAAAAAGAATTGGAGAACTCCGGAATTATCTGGAAACTGAACTTTTGAAAATAGAGCATACTTTTTTAAACGGCCATCCTACTAAACGACTTTACAATGTGAGCAATATTTGCTTGAAGGGCGCTGATGCGGATGCCATTATGGTGGGATTAAAAGGCATTATGGTTTCTAATGGCTCTGCCTGTTCTTCCACCAAAATTGAACCATCTCATGTGCTGAAAGCTGTGGGCAGAAGTGATGAAGAAGCCTATTCAAGCATCAGGTTTAGTTTAGGAAGATTTAATACCAAGATCGAAATAGATATTGTAATACAAGAAACCAAAAAAGTAGTTGAAAGCTTAAGACTATTAGATATGTATTCCACTCTTCGAGTTCAGGGAAAGTAAAGACCCCATGAGCAAATTCATTTCAAAGAAGTTTCGGATTAGGAAGAGAAAGGTTGAGGTCACCTGAATTCTTTTTGTAATTGCTTTTAATTGTTGCAATCGTCTTTTTAGATAATTCTTCTCCCAAATGATATAAAAGATAATTTAATGCATACGCTTTATTGGTAAGCATTTTGTTTTTGAATGGATCCCACAATACATAATTCCAGAAATCTGAATTTAGTTTTGGTTCAATTAATTGTAACTTTTTAACATGTTCTGATTTTCCACTATCGCTATATCTTCTATAAACTTTTGCGATAACTTCTTGGCCAATTGGCCTTAAAAAAAAGACTCCACCATCTTTATTATTTCTTAAGGAGGAGTTATTCTCAAAATCTTCAACGAAATCTTTTGCTTTTGGGAAAAGGGAAAAATATATATTCCAAAATGATTCTACCTTTTTGTATTCTCTTTCAATTATGTTTTCATCTTCGGGTCGAATTCTGATAGGCTTTTTATTTTTTTCATTTTTATATGTATAAATTTTTTCGTTATCTACTATTACTTCATTTATTGCATATAAAGCTAAAATAGAGGTAAATTTATTTCCATCTTGCTTTCCGACCTTTAGATTCAGGTTTTTATTGAAAGCGATAACCTCTCTGTTTTTAAATAATTTGTAACGTTCAACTAGTGAACGTGCTATAATCGCGGAAACGTCATCCTCTTCTAAGATAATATTTTCTCCTTCAGAAACGGGTTTTGCATTTCTGTTGAGCGAAACAAAAATTCTACGTGTTCTTTTTAAACCTTCAGGATTATCCTTATGGATAACTAACATTATAGAAATCTCTTCCTCTCCAATTTGTTTATCGGATTCGTAAGCTTCTCTAAGCCCAAATAATCGATGCTGTCCGTCTAATACAAATAATTCTTCTTCTCCTGTTAATTCAAGAATTCCATACATACTATTCAAATAATTAATCACACTCTCATCAAACTTCTCGTCCTTCCTAATAGAGACAGGATGCCACTTGGGGTCACCACCGGATATCCCGACTGTTATGCTGTTAAAGTATCTGTCTTTCTGTTTCAAAATATATTTTTTTATTGGCTCTATTCTTTTTGAATCTATTGCACGTTGAAGAATTTGATTTAGATTATTTGAAGAATAAATTTTCCTTGATTCTGGAACACTTTTTATCCCAGTTTTTAGATCAACAATATCCTTAATTTTCATTATGATATTATAATATCTCCAGGACCCAAATTTTCCTGTAAGGCATGGTAGAAACAAATGCTTTTTCATAATATTTTATCTTTTTCTATAAAGGTCGACTTCTTTTTTTACTTCTGCATCCAAAAACTCTTTGTTTATAGGGGGAACAACCGAACTAATCATCATTTTCTCAATCCCCTTAATCGTTTCTTCGTCCCCATTGATAACTACATAAGAGTAATACAAATAATCCTCCCAAATATTTAGCATAATACGTTTATATAGCAAGTTAGGATTATCTGAGTTTTGATTTTGATATTGAAGATAATCTTCGTATCGACTCTGTAAATTCATTGTATATCCAATGTACATTATATAAGAATGTTCTGAATGCAGCTTGAATTTGGGTTTGATGAAGAAAAGATAAATTCCGGGTTTATTGATTGGAGAGTACCTTTTGTTTGGCCTCTTGAAAGGTTTAGGCTTAGACCATTTTAAGTTCAGTTTTTTCAGGTTTTCCGAAAATCTATTAGAATGATCAAAGTTTAAACAAATAGTCCAATACCTCAAAGCGGTATTTTTTACCAGCACCTCCTTACGATCAGATGAAAAATACAAACTATCAGCCATAATACTTCAAATTATTATTAACTTTCAATTTGTTCCAGCAACCATTCAATATAATTGAACAGTGGACGACCGGGGTTATTCAGAATCGCATTGTAAACATCATCAATACCTCGATTGGCATATCCCTGCGCTATTTCGAGTATCTTTTTTTCATCGTTCAATACCGAAAGACTTTTTTCTTTCTGAAAAGCTAATGAAGCTAATATCGGAACATCCGTTTTTTCGTCAAATACATCGGAGTTAAAAATATCTTTTGAGGATTTAATTTCTTCAAAGCTATTGTTTCTGGCTCCAATACAAGCAGCAACCATAAAGAGATCCTTCATGGTTTGAAAAGGATGGTTATCAGGATTGTCGGAGCCCCTCTTCACGAGTTGTTCGTAAAGTTCATGTTTGTCTTTATCTATATAAACTCTCAGGGTTTTCATTGTCTTAACTGATCCGGGTGATAGTGGACTCTCTTACGTTTTCATCAAAATGCATTTCGTAGATATAACTGGCATACCTGGTCAAATTGGACTTGGTTGTTTGATTCCATTCTACCTCCGGAATAAGAAACAAGATAATTTGTTGCGACAATTTAGGCAGTCGTTTGGAAACAGCATCATGTATGGTATGGTCCAGACGGCTGAAAGGCATGTCTATTACCAATGGTGGATACTTTTCCGAGACACGGGAAATGGCTGTGATAAATGCTAAACTTAAACATTGAGACTGACCCATAGAAAGCCGTTGCAAGGCACGATTATCATTGGAGTCGAGCACTTCCAGCTCATAATCTTTACTTAACCCTACTTTATAGCCGGAGGAGGAAAGAACGAAATTTTTGAATTCCTGGATTGTTAATTCTTCTACCGACTTTCTACTTTCTTCTGCAAATTTTTCATAAAGCGCCTCCAGGGTTTGGGCAGCATTTTTGGCCAGCTCACTTCTGAGATGTAAAGAACCCACCTCTTCCTGCTTCTTACCGAGTTCCTTTATTTGCTTATCCAATTCTTTCAGTTTTTCTTCGGATTTGACCAATTGGTCTTGTTTAGAAGTAGATTCTGCTATGATCTCCTTATCTTTTTCTTCTCGTTTCTTTCGGTCATTAACCAGTTTATTAATATCTTCGGCAGGCAGTTCAGACAATTGATTGTCTATCTCTTGTCTTTCTAGAACATATTTTTTCTCTTCTTCCTCCAAGTCCATAATCTGGTCATCATCTGCTTCAAGCTGTTTCTTAGCTTCGTTAATTATCGCCTCTGTTTGATTTAACTGGTGATATAGGTCTATCAAATGATCTTCTTCTTGCGATCTTGTTTTTTCCACCTCCAGGAGTTTTTTCAAGTTTTCATAAATCGGATCGCCTTCTTTCTTTTGGAAAGTGGTTCCACAAATGCATTGCTGCATATCAAACAGGTCTTTAAAGAAGATTTCACGGATATGTTTTGGTATCTCTCCTTTCGACCTTTTTTCATGAAGTAAATTCCGCAACTCCTGTAAAGGTTTTAATGCCAGTCCCAGCGAAGCTTTTGCTGCATTTTCCCTCATTCTGCTTTTAAGCTCTTTTTGTAAACCTTCAATGCGTTGCAAGTCTTTGTTGATATGATTCTTCCGCTCCTGCAAAGCCTTGGTTTCTTGCAAATCTATTAGCTTTTCTTCAATACGATCTACCTGGTCTTTAATAGCCTGTCTTTCTTTTTTTATTTCAGCCAACCGGGCTTTTAATTTATTTTGAAAATCCAGTTCATTATTGTGTTCTTCTTCAATTGTTGCCAGCTCACCCGTAGCTGTTTTGGCTGCTTTTTTTGAATACTCGTTGGCAGCTTCATTCAAATGTTCTCCGGCATTACGTATAATTTCAAGATCAACCACCCGGTAAATAGCATCCTGTATTTCCTGGCTGTTTCCGGGTTTGGCCAGATTATGTATGCGATCACCGTCGAAAAGGAAATAGCTCTTAACGTTATTGGGAAGGATTTCGTCCAAAAAAATTTTGCTATAATTGATGGCTTCATGATCTCCACTGTGTTTGATTTCACGGAGATGGGTAATGGTATGGCGTTCTATACGCTCGGCTTTCATGTTGCCTCTTTTTTCTTTAACCGGTTTTACGAGCACTGTTTGGGTAATGTAGTATTCACTTCCGTCATGTTCGAAAAACAGCGTTACTGACATCTGAACCCGTTGGCCCTGATTGGCAGCTTCACGTAAAGCGCTTTCGTTCACATAGTCCAGGATGTTCCGTCCTTTTTTATCTTCAAGGTCTTTCTCGTATTCAGGGCCGTATAATGCCCAATTGATTGCGTCAAAAAAGGATGTTTTGCCAAAGCCGGTTCTGCCGATAAAAACAACCAAAGGCTTCTCCGGTGCTGTTTCCATCTGGATAGGGCCAACCTTACCGTAATATGACGCAAAATTTTCTATTTCAATTTTTTGAAATTTCATTGGGCGTTACCTGTTTGCCGCTATTTTCAATTGTTCTTGCCACCCCGTCAAGAATGTCCCTGATTTTTTGCTTTGGGAAGTTAACTCTTTCCGTTGAGCGGTGGCTAATTTCCACTTCAACTACCCGCTTGACAACCTCTTTAATATTAGGGTCATCAATACGGGCTAATATTTGCTGTAAACGTCCTATGTTTTTAGTTCGGCTGCTCATTTTTATTTATGGGTTATGTCCAATAAATCCAATTGGTCGGCCATAGCAAAAAGTTCATTCATGGACTCATACCGGTTTAATGCCATATGTGCAAATTCCTGTACTCTTTTATATTCTTTGGTAAATGCACTTTTCACAGCATTATATTCTTTCCCTTTACTCCCCTTCTCGATAAATTTTAGTGGAGGAATTGAAATTAAGTCATAAATAATGGCATGTTCTTTCCCGGGGTATTTTCTTAGAACACGCCCCCTGCGCTGGATAAATTCCCGCGGATTACTTGAGCTGGCAAGAAAATAAGCAGCTCTGGTTGGAGGTACATCAACACCTTCATCTAAGCATTTCATAGCCAGTAAAGATTGGATTTCCTGATTGGCAAATTCTTCCAGCAGTTTCTTTCTCTCTGCCCTGCTTTGCCTGGAAGTGAACTCATGTATCTTAATTTTCAACTCTTTTCCCAACAAATGTTTTACAGAATCAAAAATTTGGTCACCAGCATAAAACAGACTATAATCAATCTGTTTTTGCAATATATTATTTCTAAGCCATTGTATTTTGTTAATAGAGTTATTCTGTATTCTGGCTCTTTTAATCAATAGCATTTTCAACCTTTCCTGCGTTACATCATCAGTTCTGTTAATAAGATTAACTATTTGTGCCGTTAATTGGCAATAATCTTCAAATTCTTCCTCTGTCAATTCAACGGGAATGGCATGATAGTAATAGGGAGTAAGAAACTTGCCGATTGCCTTTTCAATCGGAAAGCTAAAAACAATGGATCCGAAGTAGTCGAAAAGTGCCTGAGTTCCTTCGTCATCTCCGTATCTTTCGGGTGTGGCGCTTAAACCCAATCTATACTTACAATTTTCAGGTAATAGTCTCCGGATAGAGTAAGCACCTGCATAATGAACTTCATCTATGACCAATAAAGTTTCTTCAAGAGAAGGAGCGATGATCTTTTGAAAAGAATCGGAAGAGAAAGATGCATTGGTTGTAATTAAAACGACCTTATCTGTTTTCTTCCTTCTGAAAAGCTGTGCCTGACGTGCTGCATCTTCTTCCCATAGATATCTTGATTCTCCTACCAGAATTCCTTCAAGCCCGAACTTTCGTGCTTCTTCCTGCCACTGTTCTGCAAGATGAATGAATGGACAGGAAATAATCAGGAAAAGTCTTTCACGTTCTTTAAGCAATTCTATCGCAGCAGCTAACGCAGTGTATGTTTTTCCCGTACCTGTAGCCATTTCCAATATGCCTCGGTAACCATTCTGTTTCCAATTTTTTATGGCTTCCCGCTGATAATCCCTTAATTCGGGAAGATCAGATGCAGTATTTATTTTTAGTTGTATTGGCCTTAATCGGTCTATTAACTGTGCTACCTTTTCCACATAGGACTCGGGTAATGACTGGTTGACAATAGCCTCCTCAGCAATAGCAAGCTCTTCCCCTACCAATTCTTGTAGATCGGATACGGGAAATTCATCCCGTAAAACGGTTTTCACTTTTTCAATGGGGACAATTTCCACAACATCAGAAAAACCCGTCCACGTTTTATGAAAGAGATTTTCAAAGTGTTTAATCCGGTCAAGAGGATTCCTGTTTTCCACCCAAGAAAAATCGCACCAGATGGCTTCTACATTATTAAAGAGGGCATTGGCAGAAAAATTAATGGAGCCGGTAAACACTACCTTATTTTGCAGTAAATCAGAAAAGATTCCAAACTTTTGATGAACAATGCCTACTTTGTTTTTCCGGGGTCTTACAGCTTTAATTTCCAGACGGTGAGTTGCCACAAGCCAGGAAAGACAGTTAAAAAAGTGTTTATCTTTTTGGGAGAGTGTTTCTTTCAATTTTATGATGTCCGCAATTATTCTTTCTTCCAGCAGTACATCAGGATCATTATTGAGGCCTTTCAAAATAGCGGATTTATCCTCTGGACTTAGTGAATCGTTAATAATAACCCGCATTTTACCACCCTGTTTAATGAAATATGCAAAACCCAGGGCTAATGCCCTGAAACCGCTGGAACTAAAGTATCCAAGGCCTAAATCAAAGGATGTGCTATTCAGCAGTCCTTCAAGAAAGAACTCGGCAGGCTCATCCTCCCCTGTAGCATAAACAGGTTTAAACTCAGCTTCTTTGAGCATTGTATCAACTATTCCAAATATTTTAGACCACTTTCTATTTTATCTACTAAAAAATCAATTCCTGTAAGGCTAGGGTTTTTTTTAAATTCCTCATCTATTAATTCCAGTCCGTGATCAACATGCATTTTGATGTACTTGGGTACATCCTTATCTGTCTTGTATATTTTGTAATGAGCACAAATAAGAGAAACATAATAAGGTAAATTATCTCCAAACAATACATTCCGGCTGTATTCTTTGCCTTTGGAATCCTTGATTTCGGTTGGGGAGAATCTTTTGTTTTTGGACGAAGAATATGCAAAAGCAATGCGTGCAATAATATTTTCAGGACCCAAGTTCAGTTTCCTTGTAAGCTCCGTAACAATGGACTTGTTTGCTGCCGATGTCTTAATGCTGGTAAACATTTTCGTATAGTTCTTTTGATTGTGTAAATAACGTTTCTGGTTCTACTTCCGCAAATTCAGAGCAATACTCATCCACATTATTAATCAGGAATACCTTATTCACTTTTGGTAATAAGGTATTGTATTCTGTTTCAGTCAATTCTTTTTCCAATAAAGGGAATAATACAACCTGTTCTGATATTTTCGGGTAAAACTCACAAATAATGTTCCTGGAATGCTTTTTATCAAATTTCTGAAGCGGGCTATCTATAAAGACAGGGAATTTAATATTGGATTCATCCACTAAAGATTTTAACAAGGCCGTTGCATAAAGTTGCTGTTCGCCTTTTGAAAGGGTTTCTTTCAAAATAATACCGTCTTTTTTATCGTATAAATGAATATCAATTATATCTCTCTCAATTTCAACTTCTACACTGCCTATAAAATTCTTCTTGTGCATCAAACTGTTCAGTTCTTCTTTTATCCGTTTCTCAAGCAACGATTTCTTGCCCAGTTTTAGATTCCCAATGAAATCTTCCAGTTCTTTAATTAGCCTTTCTGCGGTTTCATCTTTGGCCTGATCGGCTTGTTCCAGTTCTATTTTTTTGGCAAGTTCTGCAGCGACTTTGGCCTTGCTGGCAAGCTCTCTTTGCAGCCAGCCAATTTCCTGACTTAATTCCATTATCTTTTTATCTATCTCTTCAATCCTTTTATCCAGTTGAATTTTCTTGTAACGGATTTCTTTTATTAAAAGATCATTTTCTTTGGCTTCAGCGTTACTTAATTTGCGGATTACCTTATTAAAAGATATCCTGTTGTTCTTGTAATCAGCAATTAAATTTTTAAATAACTGGCAGAAAGAATATTTTAGGTTATGGTAAATGGCATCAAACTCGTTTTTCTCAGATTCAGAAAAATCAAGCAGAACCTTAAAATTATTTTTATTATTTGCAGTATCAAAGTGTTTTATTATAGTTTCTTCCAATGAGCTTGAAAGTTTCTTTGAGAGCCCCGAACTTAAGTTTAACTTCCTGCTTGCCTCAAGAAAATCTTGTTGGATTTTTCTCACCTTCATTCTTAGAATGTCGGGGTTTAATGTTTGTTGGGTATTTTCAATTTCATCCAGCATTTGATTGCGTACTTCCACTAATTTATTCCCGGCAATAGCAAAAGGAGTAAGGTCTAACATCTCTTTTAGTTTCGTTTTGATTGTATCCGCTTCTCCTGTGAGTTTTAGTTTTAGTTTTTTAAGGTCGTCTAATTCTTCAATAGTGATAGAATTCCCTTCGCGGATAAGTTTCTCCTGATACTGCTCCGATGCTTGTTTTTTAGAGGCCTTTTCTTCCTGTAATATAGTAATCTGGCTTTCATATTCCTGAATTAAGTTTTTGAATTGTGTTATTTCTTTTTGGATCTCCTCAAATTTTTCCCTGTCTTTTTCAGAAGCCGAGTTTCGTTTAAAGCGGATTCTTAAATCCTCTAAATTAGTTTTCAAATCTTCGTACTTCTTTATCCCTAATACTTCCGAATATGCCTTACAGAGATTGCGTTTGTCGTCAATGGACTTTATTTCTGCAAGGGACACAATTTTTTCCGCGTCAAAGAAGAAGAATTTGGCGATTTCTTTAGGAAGAATAAAATCGCTGATAAAAATCTCCTGACCTACTTCCCGCGTAAGTTCATTTTCCATCCCATCTACTAAAACTTCCACATGGTCTTCTCCCTTTTCAATGTCAAAAGCTCTTGTAATTTTAACTTCTTTACAATGTAAAGACGGAATGAAAATATCCGACAGGGTTATGGAAACCTGATAGGAAGTTTTTCCGTTCGCTCGTGCAAGTTTGTTTAAATTATCAATGGCAAAATTTCTATACCCTCCGGATTCATATATCTCTTTTTTAAACTTTTCATCTACGTCGACCATTAACTTACCATAGAGACACCAAACTAATGAATTTAGAAGTGTAGTCTTCCCGAAACCATTACTCCCGGATATAATGAAAACATTCTTTTTACTGCTTTTAGAAAAATTTAATTCATTATAAGCATAGTAAATACGGAAATCTTCCAAAATAATTTTATTGATAAACATCTTTAGCCCATTTTTTCACGAACAAATTGTTCAATCCGATTTTCCAGTACATTTTGCAGTCCTCTGTTGTTCATTAAAATTGTTTTTGTCTTTTGCAACGCAAGCAAGTCATTGATTAATTCAAAATCTTTAGAGTTCTCCTTACATGACTCTTTCAGCAATTCTTTTTCCCTGATTAAATTGTCATTACCAGTATCCAGTTCAATATTTGTTCCAAACACCTTGTTGTAAATATCAGCTACTTTATAGTTAAAGATATTATCTCTGTACCAAGTAACCTGAATAGCCGCCAATTCCTGATAGCTTATTAAGGCAATATTCGGTTGTATCTGTTGGATTTCTTTTTGAGCAAGGAAAAGTTTTTCCAAGAAAAATGCCCTGAACCAAGGTTTGTAAGGTCCCAAAACACCTTCTTTCTCTGTACCGTCCCGTCTTCTCTTTTCGCGATATTTTTCGCTACTCCGTGAATCTACTAATAAATCACGCAATTCCATTAATGGTTCCATCCAATCTTCTCCGTTTTCAATCAACGCCTCCATTGATTTATCACGGTTTACTACCGTACAAACCCAGCAACCAAAACGGCTATTACCACAAGACGGAGTGGTATTATCAATTACAAGTGGGCAGTCACCACTGTTCGCATTTCTGTAAAGTGTAATTAATTCTTTATTTGAAGCTTCCCAAGGTGAAGGAACTTGCGAAAGGTACTGCCAAAGTTCATCAGTTAACACATTCTTGATGGGTGCATAAACATATGCATTAGGCAAAATATGCTTCCCTAATCTTTGTCCCTGAATCTCGAACTTTTTTATACTCCTCGCCCGGCTAGCACTCTCCTCACTTCTTGTCCCTAAGAGAATTATTACTTCATTCTCCTCGCTGATCTTTTCAAGGATAAATTGTGTGGTCGGGTTGATTTTCATTCTTTCTGTACACCATCTGAAAACATTATTCGGTGCGGGATATCCTCTACCGATTAAATTCACCCAAAATGTATCTTCAAGTCTAGGGGTAGTGCGATGTACCGTAATAGGCATTGATTGTTCGGCAGCCGCTTTTTGAATTTTTTTTAAAACTTTTTCAGTAAACTCAAGGATTTTCGGGTTTTCAACTAATGTGTTGTTGCACACAACATAAATTTTTCGAGTTCTTAATTCTTCGGAAATAGATTTTAAAGCATACCATACTAACTGTAACATCATTGTAGAATCTTTTCCACCGCTGAAACCTACAATCCAAGGCCGTTTATTATCTTTTGCGAAATATTGGTCGATGATTTCCTCCTGGATTTGCTTTAGATTGAAAGCCGTTAAATTTTGATTTGTCATAGTTGATTTTTGATGTGGATATAGTTAATTTTATTCTAGATTTGTAATGCCCCCTCGATTATTACAAACAGGTACATTTTCAGTGTGAGTATATCCCGTAATTTGTGATTTTTCAACTCTATATCGCTTAAGGGATGAAATACAGGTTTTAGAGTCTGACTACAGTTTGACTATAGAGTAAGAAAATCTGTAGTCTTTGCTGTCGTATTTCTGTAAACCCTCTGCACCTCTACAGTGAGGCAGTATAAATTATTCAGCAGGCGACAGGAATCCGATAAAGACACGTATGAATCTCTTCCGGATGAAAGACCATATGAGAAGGACGGTCGTAATGCCAATCTTTCCCATCAGGGACATGGTGTTCAAGGTAAGGCCACTTGCGAAATGGGTCTACTTCTACCGCCTGGATGAGCTTCTTGTTGCTCATCGTTACGTTCCCAGCCCTTGGGGGCATCGGGCCTGCTTCCTTTCGCATGCAACCTTTTAACAGATGCGGGGCGTATCCGCCCACCTTATTTACGATCTGTCCTATCTGATAAAGGCTGAGATGCCGATGAGAGCCAAGATGATAAATACCCCAAATTTTATTCCCGAGGGCATGCTCTATGACCTCATTAAAATCTTCGCAATAGAAGGGAGACCGTACCTCATCAAAATATAATGTGGCTGGATTATTCTTTTTAAACCGGGACAGTATCCAATCAATCGCCCCCGCATGCCCATTGACGCTGATTCCCATGGGTAGCGATATCCGGAAAATCGCTGCGGAAGGATTTTTCAGCATAATAATCTCTTCGGCTATCGCCATAGTCTTGCCGTACATCGTGACGGGCGATACCGGGTCGTCTTCTGTATAAAGCCCTTCTGATTTCCCGGGAAATACCAGGTCTGTAGAAAGATGAATCAATCGAATATCATGACTAGAAATCACTTCCACTATATTTAAGGCCGCTTGCACATTCACACGATACGCCAGCACAGGATTCATCTCGCAAGACTTCAAGGCACACGACCCCGCCCCATTTAAAACAGACTTGAACCGCTTCTGTTTCATCAAAGCTGCAAGCCCCTTGCGGTCTTCTATATCCAGAGGAAT
>ERZ1292630.3408-Hain-H41-02um-R3-3408-length-13989-cov-9_pt1 | contig 13989 bp, 7 predicted proteins | sample MGYA00564408_ERZ1292630 | MGnify/ENA primary metagenome ERZ1292630 (study PRJEB36523, sample SAMEA6512641) | groundwater metagenome | collected 2019-01-08 | study: AquaDiva: Metagenomics assemblies of 32 groundwater samples | reverse complement strand
CCCCCCCCCCCCCCCCCCCCCCCCCCCCCCCCCCCAACGGACGTCTACCGCCGCGCTCCATCTGCTTACTGCGCGGCGGTAGACGTAATGGTGATGTGCAAGTCTCACGTAGTCGTTTTGAAGGCCTCCCCGTGTACCAAGTGTCAGTGTAGAGAAAGGCATCGCTGTCGGGCGATGGGGCTGAAGCGGCGTTCACAACGGAGACGATTTGTTGTCACCACTGCGGGTCCCTCTTGCAGACTTTTCATTTTCATCCCGAAGCTCAGTATGCGAGGCCGCGGGGGCCACGGCCGAGGAGGCGGATCGAGCCGTCAAGGTAAGCGTGACCGCGACGCCGAACCCTCCGGCGACGTGCGCCGAGAGGTCACCGTCACGCGCAGAACATTCGCCATTCCCCCCGGTATGTCGCCCCTTGCACGCACCGCTGAGGGAAGCACCGGTGGGGCAGCGAGCGGAGCCGAGACCTTGTCGGACGAGGTGTCATTAGATCTGCGTCGCTGCGTGGTCGCTATATACCGACAACACGAGCCGAAAATGGCCATGTCGCGCGACGCCGCGGTCGGGTTGTTGAGAGAGGCGGCGGCGAGCGCTGCGACCGTAAGCACAGAGGGTGACGCGGTCGATTGGGACGCGTTGCAAACCGCCACGACTCGCATTTTCGCTGGCTTCACCCCGGCGGTCGACACGTTCATGGCCAAGGCGAGGGACTTCCTCTCGCCGATCGTGCCGCCGCCCCCTCCCGTTGCCGCCGCCCTTCCCACGGTGTCGTCACGACGTCCGCAGCGAGACATCACGCCGAAGCATCAAGCGCACGGCGGCTTGCTCCCTGTCCCGGGTGTTCATAACGAAGAGCCTGGCGACGAGCAGCAAGGCGGCCACAACGGCACGGACGTGGGCCTGCTGCCTATGCCCCCGGCCACGGGCCCTGGAGGATCCGTCCTGGCAGATCCCTCCACGCTGCTTCTCCTCGCCGATGGGGATATGGCACCCGGATGGAATCCGTTCCTCCAGGGCACCGGAGGTCCTGGCTTGCTGGATGGTGCCACGCTCCCGCAGCTGCCGCTGCCGAACCATTCCCCCTCCTTGGGGTTGTGGCAGATGCCGTCTCCGTCCGCCGCCGCCTTCGGTTACCATTTCGGCCACGTCGGCGTGCCATCGATTGCTGGTAACAGGTGGGTGGTTCCTCAGTCCCCGCCCCAGGTCGCACAGCAGCATCCCCTGGTGGCGCCGCAGCCACCGGCGCAGCTGCTTCCCCGCGTCCGAGCGACCGATTACCACCTTACGTTCTGCCACCTCGCGGATGTCGCTGAACTTGCGGCCAACTACCGGCGGCACCGCGGCAATGCCGGAAGTCGAGAGGGGGAGGAGTCCACCGCCCACCAAGCGGCGGTCGAATACGTCAAGCGGATCATTGGCGTCCGTTGCCACTTGAACTGCCGCTGGGCGCACGTGGACGCGGCCCGGCGCCTCGCGACGGTCAGGATGCACTCGGTCGATGATGCCGGTGCCGTGCTGAATGGGATTGGCGGATGGGACAGTGTCTTCGGCCCTGCGACGGGAACCGTCGCGGCTGCCCCAGATAGCGCCGTGGCCAATGAGGCGGTCTCCGCCACCTCCGCAGCCGTGGAAGTGAGACAGGCAACACCCGAGGAAGTGTCAAACGCAGTGACAGCCCTGAAACAGGTGATCGCCGATGCCGAAGCGAAGCTTCTCGCCCGTTTAGACGCCATCCAACCGGCCCCGGCAACGCCTGATGACGCTGTTTTGGCCGGCCTCCAAAAGGAATTGGCTCAGAATCAGGCCGAGCTCGCCATCCTCAAGGCCATGAGTCCGGATCTCGTCGATAAAGTGCGACTCGTGTCCGTGTTGACGAACCTCCAGGACGTCATGCGGAAAATTAAAAGCGTGCAAGCCGTGTCGGCCAGCAAGAATGCCATGCGACCCACGTTACCTTCGTGTTCGTCTTCTCAAGACCCGATCGGCGACGCCGGGGCGCTGCTCTACATCACCGGATTCGACTCCCAGCCTTGGTCCGATGAGCGGGTGATTGCGTTGTTGCAAGGCATCGACGTCGATCCGCTAAAAATTTGGCGAAATCATGACGGATTTCATGACCGACCACCCACCCCTGGCGAGCCCATTATGCTGTGTGTGGAAGCTAGGTCACCCGCTCAACTGACCCAGTTGATGAACGGGTTGCTTCCCACGGACTTCAAATACTGCGGGCTGAGCTTCTCCCGGCGAAGACCGACGAGTCGCAAGACGACCGCCGAGGCATCGGGATCGCGCCATGGAGGGACAGCGGCGGCAGATATCAACACGTCGACCAGCGCCGCAGCGCCTGATATGCCAGATGATGCTCCCGCGGCACCTAATACGACGCCTGTTTCGGAGCGAGCAGACACGTCCTGAGGCCGCCCGGTAACTGACCCCTCCCCGTGCATCCCGTTTCACCCTTCCTCCCCTTCGCTTCCGCCTTTTGTGCGATCGCCGCCGAGTGTCGCTTCCGTGCAAGAGAAGTTAGTTGGTTGTTTTCTCGCTTTGGTTTCCTTAGTGTATTTTGAGAGTTTTTCCATCTTCCTTTTTTTTTCCCTCCTGTGTGCTCATACATGGCCGCTGCGGCACCACCGACTGCTGCGGCTGCTCGTCCGTTCTTCGACTTCTACATTGTTCTCGACTTCGAGGCCACCTGTGAAGAAAACCAACGGCTGCCCGACCAAGAGGTCATCGAGTTCCCAATGGTCGTGGTCGACGCCGCGTCGCTCAACGTCGTGTCCATGTTTCAGCAGTACGTGCGGCCCCTGCGGCGGCCAACGCTTTCACCCTTCTGCACACAGCTCACGGGCATCATACAGAGCACCGTCGACATCGCAAGTCCGTTTCCAGCGGTGTGGTCCGCCGCGACGTCTTTTCTAGCCGATCTTGGCGTGCTGAGCGTGAGCGGCGCGCCGCCGGCGAGAAAGGCGGTCCTCGTCACATGCGGCGACTGGGATCTGAAGACGATGCTTCCCATGCAGTGGTCCGTCTCCGGCTTCGACCCCAGCAAGCTGCCGCCGCTGTTCCACACGTGGTGCAACATCAAAACCGTATTCAAGAACGCGTTTCCCACCGTTCAGTGCCACGGCATGACGGACATGCTGTCCCATCTGGGCCTGGCGCTGGAGGGACGCCACCACAGCGGGCTGGATGACTCGAAGAACATTGCCCGCATTTTGGTGTCGCTCGTCACCCGGGGCGTGAAAGTGTCCGCGACGTGGCGGCCTGTAAAGCCGCGCGCAGTAACCAACTCGGCTGCTCCCGTGACGGCAGTTCGCGTCGTTCCCCCAGAGGCTGCCGCGTGTGGGCAGACCGCTTCCGCTGCGGCTGCAAGTGGCCCCGCCGCGGCGCCATCACCGAGCACGGCCAGCGGGGGCGCCGAAGAAGGGGACGAATGCGACTCCGCGGCGGCCGTCCAGCCGTCCAGGCATCCCACTGGTGGGCCTTCAAAGCTCCTGCCTTATCTCGACGTAGTCCAATGCGACGCGGCCATGCAACATTTGCTCTCTCAGATAGCAGCGGTGCCCGGGCCGGCCCGCGGCAGAGGGGGCGGCGCCCACCGCGGTGGCGGTCGCGGGGAAGCGCGCAACGATACGGACGCTAGCGTGGTGGCCGTCAGCAAGAAACTTTCGCGCCTCCTTCGACATCACGCCCTGGACGCAAGGTTGCGCATGTCACTCAACGGCTACGTTGCCGTGGATGACCTCATGAAGCACCTTCAGCTGTCGACCTTGCACGACGTTGCGCTTGCGGTTCGCGACAATGACAAGCAGCGCTTTTCCGTGGCGTATGGCGCCGCGGATGGCCGCCTCTACATCCGGGCGAACCAAGGGCACTCCATCGAGGGCCTCGCGGTGGACATGCATCGCATCGTGCGGCCGGACGAAGTTCCGCTCGCTGTGCATGGCACGACCCGAGGGGCGTGGGATTCGATCAAGCTATCGGGCCTCAATCGCATGTCGAGACAGCACATTCACATGGCCGTAGGCCTTCCGGGAGGCGACGGAGTTATCAGCGGCATGCGCACCTCGTCCGCCGTGTTGATCTATGTCAGCGTCGCCAAAGTGCTCGCGGATGGCATCGAGTTACTCCTGAGCGACAATGGCGTCGTACTGTGCCCAGGTAAGGGCGACAGCGGCATGCTGCCGCCGGAATACTTCTTGAAAGTTGTCGACGCCGCCACCGGGGCGTTGCTGTTTCCGTGAGTGCGCCAGCCGCTAACCCCTCTCCTTTTTTCCACCCGTTCCACTGCACGTTTCTTGGCACCCAATCTGCGCCCCGCCCGTCTTGTCACGACACGCATGCGAATTTGATGCGAAATTACACCGCAATATTGTTGAAAAAATATTTCAGCACCGAACCGTCTTCAATACGTCCCTCTCTTCTTTGTGATCCTTTCTCTCGTCGCCATCGAGTCGTTCGATGTCTCTCACCACCGTATGGGTGCTGCGCACCAACGCGGCTGCCCTCGGCGTCGCCGTGTTTGGCGGCCTGCTTTGCGGCATGTTCATCGGCGTGGCGCCTCTGCTCGTCGCCTTTCAGTCTTGGGAGGCGGCCTGCGACAGCCGCGCTCCCACGGCCGCGAGCTGCCTGGCTGCCGCGGGATGCAGCATTGTCGTGGATGCGCCGTGGTGCCCGACGGGTGCGTGTTGCACGTCCTTGTGGCCGGTGCAGCCCAACGCATCGGCGTTACCGACTGTCGGCTCCTCGACTGTCGGCTCCTCGACGGTCGTCTCCACAACGGCTTTCTCCGTCATGCCGCAATTGGGGGTGGTGCTGCCGCTGGCCTCGACCACGGGGGGCGAGGGAGCCACATGCCGCGAGGCGATCTCGGCGAAGGAGTGCGCGTCCGATTGGTACAGTAACCGCGGATGCTTGTGGGACGGCGGCGAGGGTTTCTGCCGGTCGAACGATCAAGGGCAGTGGTCGTTGTTGGAAACAGGAGTCGTGTCCGGCGCGTTGATCGCTGGCGCGACGATTGGATCCGCGGCAGCCCACAAGCTGGTCGTTCGCTTCTCTCCACTTCGCGCTGTCTACGCGACCTCGCTCTTGGCGGCCCTGGCCACTGCCCTGTTATCCGTGTGCTACGGTGTGGTGCCTGTGGCGAAAAACGCGATCGCCGTCGCCGCCGGGAGGGTCGTTTGCGGCATGCCAATTGGGCTCGCTCACGTCGTTTGCCCGATGGTGGCGCTGAACGCCATCGCGTCGGCCACCGCACGGCAGCACCGCGCTCAACAATTAGCCGGCGAACCGTGCGGGCGGCTGCCGAACGTGAAGCCGCTTCCGGGGGCCGCCTTCCAGGTCAGCATGGTCAGCGGCATAGCCTTAATCGCGACCGTCGGCTGCGCCATGGGAGCCGCCGTTCCCGCACCACCGCTTCGCACTCCCTCCACGTTCAGCGCTCGGGCACAAGTGTCCCTCTGGCTGCCTTCGGTATGCGCCATCGGTCTAGCCCTCTCCGCGGGATTCTTGATTCGGAAGATGCGCCGCGAGGTTTCCTTGCTTGGCGGGGGGGTGGTCGGTGGCACCGGCCATAGCCACAGCGCCAGTCTACTTTGCGGTGACGAAGTGGAGGAGCAAGGGGCCATCCATTGCCAGCACCAAGGGGACGAAACGCCGGATCCTTCCAGCGGCTCCGGTTCAACCGAGTTGCCGACCGCCGCCGCTGGAGGTGCGGTTGCGGCCTGGAAGCCGTTTGCGGCCGGGCTCTTCCTCGCCGTCGCGCAGCAGTTGACGGGCATCAACGCCATCGTGCTGTACGCCCCTCAAATCATGTCCGAGGTCGTTCCCGAGCTGAAGCCACTCACCAACAGCGCCCTCGTGATGTGGTGGAACGCGCTCCTCTCCGTCGCCTCGCTGCCGCTGTCCCGGCGCTTTCACATGCGCAAGTCGTACCTCCTTGGATTGACCGTGGCGGCGAGCGTCGAAGTCCTCTGTGGCATCGTCACGTATCCTGGCGTCGTCAAGGACACGACAACGCGCTCCATTCTTGGAGCACTGTGTATCTCTGTCTTCATCGCGTTTTTTGGCGTGTGCATGGGGCCGCTGTTCTGGGTACTAGCGACGGAGCTGTACCCCGAGTCCATGCGCTCCCTTGGTTCCAGCGTCACAAACACCGCGCAGCTCTCGCTCGCCATGATGCTCATCGTCGTGTTTCCGACGCTCCTCAACGCCTTCTCCAACCTCGGCGAGCACAGTCCCGCGAGGGGTTTGGCGGGCGCCATGTTTTGCTTCGCCGGCATGGGGTTTTTATCGCTGGCCGTCCTTAGTCGGCTGCTGCATCCGGCGGCCCGGCGTGCCGAGCCGACGGGAGATGATGGTGCGGACGACCAAGGTCCACATCACTGACCAGTAGGATGGTGTGCGGACAACGATCATCCGACTAGTAGGGAACGATTCCAGCTTTTTTCCTTTCATTTTTTCTTCGCGACCGTAAAGCGTTGTCCCCTGTCGTTTATCGATTCTCTGCTCCCCTGTCGCAAGGCTCTCCTCTTCTCCTGATCTTACTTCCCTAAGACAGAAACACAACAAAACGTATGCCTCCCAAGGCACCCAAGAAGGAGCGGGAAAAAGCGGAACGGCGGGCCGCGGAGCAACTGCTGGAACGGCAAGAGCTGGAGCTGGACGAGGAAAAGGCACGTCAGCTGGTCGAAATGTCCGAACGCCAAGAACGGTCCGACCACGTGATCTACCATCTGCAGGCCCTCACGAATCCCGCCGCACGCCTCATGGTGTTGCGGTCCTCGTACGACGAACTGCGACATTCCACGCAGCGCGAAGGAACAGTGAGTGCGGAGCGAGTGCTGGCGTTGCAGGCAGAGATGCGACAACAGCAAAAATCCGCCGATTCCTTGCGCGAGGAAATCGTCCATTTGCGTTCGCAAGTCGAGCAGTTGCAGGCACATGTGCATAGTCATCTGACCGACACGGCAACGGCGGTCGGCGTCGCCCTGCAACAGGCGACTGGTGATGTCGCCGAAGCCATCCGAAATCGCCGCCGAGACGTTGGGGAGTCCGGCTTGCTGCTCAACACGGCGCTCGAACGGACGATGCAAACTCACGTGGATCTCCTTCTCAGGTTGCAAGCGGACCGCGAGCGCATCACCCACATCTGGGCCGAACACACGTCGATGCACACGCGAATCCCCCCTCGCATTCGTCAGAAATTGGCAGCCGCAGAGAAAGACGACTTGATGACGCTGCTGGACACGCTCAGCTTCGAGGACAATGTGATGCGGCATCTGCGATACACGTATCCACCGGGTTCGGATCACCCGGAGTTTTCCGTTTGATCATCCGTTCGGTGTCTTGCTCGGCGAACGTCAACATCGCTGCTAGTGGTGAGAGGTCGTGGCCTGCGTAGAACGTCGAGCTTTTATCCGTGTGAGGACAGCTTTCCCACCTCACCGCACCCTCCCACCCCACATTGTTTATCACCAGTCGCTCTCCAGTGTCACCGCCTCGTTTCGTTCGCTCTCTCCGCACCTCTTTCCTGCCGCATCGGCGCACACTCCCGCTGCTTGTAATTTTGCAACCCCCCCGGCAGAGGCGAACGAAGCAGACCACCCGGGCAGAAAAAAAAAGAGAGAATCGTAACTTGGCGTTGCCGTGGGGGCCTGTGGTTTCCATGAGCTCCATTTCGTCGGTCGGCTCCTCACATGTCATGGGTGCCGACGCGTTCGCCGGACAGGTCGACGCCGCCGACGCCATCGCCGCGGCACCCTCGAGCGCCCCATCGCGTGCCCTACCTCCCGTCGACGCGACGGCGGCAGCGGAATCGGCAGCATCGCAAATTGTTAACATGCGAACCTCTCTTGCGATGCAGGAGAAGATTATCGTGGCGCTCGAAGACGACAACCGGAAGCTTCGCGCAGAGAATAAGTCCCTGTTGACCAAGCTGAAGCTCGTCACCACGGCGGCACAGCCGAAGCCCAGCCACGATCCACCGCCCCCCCTCCGCACGGAACCACCACCTCCCACGTTCGCCGCCACCGCAGCCGCCACAAAGCGCAACCCAACCGACGGCAACCCAATGACCAGTCTGGCGGCGTACCTCCCCCCTGACTTTGACTCCGCGCTGCTCGAAGTCAAGGAGCTTCGCGAACGAATCCGCCGTATGGAACAGGAGCACAATGACTCGCTCAAGGATTGTGCGCGCAAGGTGACGTGGTATGTCGAGCATCACGAGCAGGCGAGGGCGCAAGACGCCCTGGTCGTCGACTTGCAGGACCAAATTAAAGACCTCCGCATCCGACTCATGGACGCTGAGAGCGTTACGCCGGCGACAGCGGCTCGCACCCCCCGGTCGCAAGGCGGCCCGGTCGTACTATCGGACAAGGACCGACAGATTCGAGCGTTGCATAGGCGCGTGGTTGACCTAGAAGAGTCACTCCGGTCCCGCAACCCCGACTCGGTATCCGAGCTAATCAAAGCCTGCCGTCCCCCTCTGCACGAACAACGGGCGTTCAAGGAACTTGAAGAAAAACTTGCTGCGGTCACCAAAGAGCTGGGCGAGCGTGACGGCGCGGCGCAGCACACGATTAATCAGCTTCGAGTCGAAACCGACGCGCTGAAGGCTCACTACGCTCAGAAATTGGAGCGCATTGAAGAGGAGATGCGGCTCAGGCTGCAGTCCGCGCAGACGCGAAAGGTCAAGGAGCTGGAAAAAACACTCGCGGAGACTCGGCGATATTACACAGAGCGCGTCAAAGATCTCGAAACGCAGGTCCTCGCGCTGCGCCGCGGTGCGCCCATCGCTGGCCACGGAAAGGCCAACAGCGGCCAAGGGCACCACCCCCACCACCATATCGCTGCTGCAAACGACGTGCCATTCACACCGCGGGAAGGGGGCGAATGGGAAGGCGCAACTGCGCTGCCGGATGGGCCGCCAATGAGGCGAGGAGCCGCCACCGATGACTACGTTTCCAGGAAGGAGGATAAGGAAACGTCCCGCCGGACGACCGGTTTGAACGAGTCCAGCGCTGACGCCGCTGGAGGCGCCGAAGGCGGCCCCGTCGCAGCGCCCCGGTTAGAGGAGCTGCTCCGCGACAACGCCTCGCTCAAGCGCGAACTGGCCGCCACGAAGGCCTACATCGCGGCGACGTCTGCGGCGCGTCAGCCGTCATCGGTGGCCCCGTCGGCAGCGGAACCTCCGACCGCCCATGCCGCCAGCAGGCATGTCGCCGACAACACTTCTCAGGCGCCGCCGCCTCCTGAGCTACATCATCCGCGCCTTCTCATGCAAATCGCAGAGTATCAGCAGGAGATTGTCTTTCTCAACCGCACGCTGCGGGACGCGCAAGACGCCATGCGGCGACAGCAATCAGAGACCGAGGATGAAGCGAGGCAGCTCCGTAGCCAGCATCAACGCAGCATCGAGCGCCTGAAACGGGAGTATCAAGCTGAAGTCGACGAGGCGAAGTGGACGGCGATGCAAGAGGTGCACCGACTGGCGATGGCAAACCAAAGGGAGCAGTTGGTCGCCTCCGCGGCCCAGAACGGGGGCGACGAGGCGAAGTACCTGCGGTCACTCACGCGTCAAGTGCAGGCGCTGGAGTCAGAGCACGCCGAGGCCATCGCCGCGTACCGTCGTCAACTTGACGATGCCAAGCGATTCGCGACCATGGAGCTGCAGCGAGAGCAGCACCGCAGCGAGTTGGCGATCGCCCAAAAAAATACAGAGCTAGAGGCATGTCGCGCGGAGCTGCATTCACTGCTTCAGGACGTTGCGAGGTTGACCGGCACCAGGGGGGGCACGGCGCCTGGTCGGCCGGCATGTGAGCACGACGATAGACGGAAATAGAAACATGGAAATAGAAACACACCCCTAAAAAAGCAGAAATAGACATCTCTGTGGCTGCCTTCCTTCCTTCCTTCCTTCCTTCCCCTCCGGGCTGCGCAAACGTGTGTGGCGAGCAGGAAGGAGGGGGAAATGAGCCAAGGTTTCGGCCGTCGAGGGCTTTGTTGTTAGCGTCCGCCACAGGAGGGCTTTGTTGTTAGCGTCCGCCACAGGAGGGCTTTGTTGTTAGCCTCCGTCAACGCCACAGGAACTCTAGCTGTCCTCCTTCTTGTCACCGCTGCTTCACATCTTCCCCTTTTCTTTCAATCTACGTGACACCGCGACGACCACACCCGCAGTTCCTCAACAAAATGGCCATGTACGTTTGCGAGGCTTGCACAGAGCCGATAAAGCTGTGCGGCACATTTTTCTTCCCAGAGGATCGACCAAGTCCATTGTTTAGCACTTTTTCGGTTCTCTGCAACCTCGTCGGTGGTATATTGTGTATCGTACAACTTGTACAACCGGAGGTGTGTGTCGAGCCAACGCGGACGTGGCTCATACTCGGCATCGCGAACCACGCGGCGAACATCCTGTTCGCCTTCTATCTCTACTTCCGCTTCGCGGCGAAAATTCAAGGAGGCGCAAGTGTCTCGGACGCCGTCACGAAGCTCTTCTTCTACGACTGGGGCGTTTGCTGTTACATGTGCGTGGGCATTTGGCTGGTCGTGTGGATGGTCATGGCCGGAGGCCGCATGACGTACAACGACGCCTGCGCGACCGGCATCAAATACAGTTTAACCGCGGAGGCAGTGTATATCGGACTTGGATTCTTTCTGCTCATTTTCAGTGTCTGCACGGAGTGCTGCCGGGAGCCAAAATGGAAGCACCGTCAAAACGCTGGCGCCCCTGCGGGCATCGCGTATGTGCCGGCGAACAACGCGCCCATGGGAGGCGCGTACAGTCAGCAGCCGCCACCGCGCCAGGGGCTCGTGGGCGGCCTCGTTGGCGGCGTCGTGGGTAGTCTCTTCGGACCTACGCGGCCACCGCCGCAGCGCCAACAGGCCCCACCTGTCGTCGTCGCCACTGCCGCCCCCAGTTATGCGTACCAGCAGCAACCGCAAGTGTATGCCGCGCCACCGCCGCAACAACCCGTCTATGTTGCCGCTGCCGCCCCGCAGCCGTACAACAGTGCGCCTGTCAGTGCCGGTGTGTACGCACCTCCGCCTTCGAGCAACCCAGCCTACCAGCCGCAATACCAGCGATAACGGGCGCATTGCAACAGGGCTGCAATCCACCCGTTGATGGTGAGCTCCAGTCGAAGGTAAGTCGACAACCGGCGGTGGGTCGTACGACTCTCTCTCTCTCTATCTATCTTACTCGTGGCTTCTCCGATTCTGCCTCCTTCCCTTCATCGCAACGTGGTGGTGCGAAGCGTGGAGTTGCAATGGGTTCACTTGGTCATCAGAGCAGCATGTTAGCTGGCTTGATGCCGATCATGCTGGTCCCTCTCACCTACCAGAGGAGGCAGTTGTGACATTTTTTGGGGTTTTGGGAGTGGTTCCTAAAATGTGCGGCATTTTCGCAATTTTAGCCCGTGAGGGCTGCTTGCCGCACCACTCGGCGTTCTTCGCCGACTTCATGAAGGTTCGGCCACGAGGACCCGACAACACTCAGCAGTGGTCCGACGGCAAAGTTTACCTTGGCTTCCACCGACTGGCGATCAACGATTTAAGCGCTTCTGGTAACCAGCCGATGCATTTTCATCCGGAGCTTCGCGGAACGCGCCGTGCTGCCTCGCCCGTTCGCTCCCCCGGGCGCCACGGGCGGACCGACGGGGGCGAGCCGGACACATCCACTCCCGCCGCCCAGCCAGCCGCAGGGGCCGGGGGCGACATGTCCACCCCACTCGAGGGCACCACCCCAGCACAGGGTTACTACCTCGTTTGCAATGGCGAAATCTACAACCACCGAGCGCTCGAAACCGAGTACGGATTTCAACCGCACTCCACGTCGGACTGCGAAGTGATTTTGCACCTCTATGATCACTTCAAACGTCAAGCCAGAACGGATGCGCCGCCTCACTCTGACCTTCGCGACGAGCAGTTTGGCGACATCATGCGTCAGGTGAACAATGTTCTCGATGGTGAATACGCCTTCGTCGTGTATGATGCCGACGATGGGGTTCAATTGGTCAGTCGGGATCCCTACGGCGTGCGCGCTCTTTTTTGGGGTCGAACCGGCTCGACGGCCGGCTCCGTGTTGGACGGCGCCTCGAGCGATGCCTTGTTCGTGTGTTCAGAACTCAAAGGGCTGGACGCGGCGACCGACGTCGCCGAACCGTTCCCTTCTGGACATTGCGCGATTATCGCGCGCGGTGGACGCGTGTCAATGCTGCCATACCGCGCGACGTCTGCGACGCAACTGCGCGAGCAGCAGGCGCTGCTTCCTCGAGGCGCGAATGCAAGCACGACGTTCGACGAGGCACGATTGCGGATCCGGGAACTGCTCACGGCTGCCGTCGAAAAGCGCGTCTCAAACAGCGACCGGGGCGTCTGCGCGCTACTATCCGGTGGTCTTGATTCGAGTCTCGTCGCCGCGCTGGCGTGCCGGCACCTTGTGCGAGTGCACGGTCCACAAGGCGCCAAGAAGCTCGAGACGTTTTCGATCGGCATGCAGGGATCCACGGACCTTGCTTTTTCCAAAGTGGTCGCCCAGCACATCGGCAGCACTCACACGGTCATCGAGCTCTCTGAAACCGCTTTTCTGTCCGCGATCGAGGACACGATTCGCATCATCGAAAGCTACGATACGACGAGCGTGCGCGCGAGTGTGGGCAACTACCTCGTCGCCAAGTACATCCGTGAGCATAGCGACTGCAAAGTGGTACTCAACGGCGACTACAGCGATGAAGTGTGCGGCGGGTACATTTACATGAAGAAGTGCCCGTCCGACGACGAGTTCCAGGAGGAGACCTTCCGCTTGGTCAACGACATTTACTTCTTTGATTCGTTGCGGAGTGATCGGACCATCGCAAGCCAAGGACTGGAGGCGCGGACGCCGTTCTCTGACCGCGCCTTTGTCGAGTATGTGTTGGCGCTGCCAGCATCGCTCAAGGCGAGCAAAGGGAGACAGGAAAAGCTATTGCTGCGAAGCGCGTTCGCCGATGACGCGCTCCTACCTGACTCGGTGCTCTGGCGCAACAAGGAGGCGTTCAGCGATGGCGTCAGTCACGCTGAGAATTCCTGGCACCGCATCTTGACTGCCATGGTCGACTCGCAAGTGTCTGACGACGCGTTTGCGCGGCGAGCGGAAATCTTTCCCTACAACACGCCCGCGTTGAAGGAAACCTTCTTCTACCGCACGATATTCGCCAAGTACTACAAGCATGATCGCGTGATCCCTTACTACTGGCTGCCGCGGTACGTCGGCGGCATCGTCGATCCGTCGGCACGCGAAATCAAAACACTCTACGTTGCGGATGACGCCGTGACAAAGTAGGAGGAGAGACGAGAGAGACAGAGAGAAAATCCGTTTCATTTTTCCTCACTCCTCCACACCCATCTGTTCTTTTTCTCCCCCATTTAATCCTCCCCTATTACTTTTCCTTCGTTTGACGCAGACTGCCAGAGCTTTAGAGGGCAACACTCAACGGACGTAACCATACTAACCCGCGCGGTCTTTGGCACTACTACTCCCTTCCCCTCTTCCTCTGCTTCCCTCCCTCCGCTGTCTTCTCTGCACGTGTCCTCCCACTGGAGGCTGAAGGATATCGACGACCCCCTTCTCTCCCTCTCCACACACAACAGGCGGCGGGGAACAACATGCTGCTGGTTGGTGTTTCTCCACCGCAAGGAAAAAGATCACACACATTTCATCATCGCGTTATCCATTGTTATGACAAGAACCATGTCCGTGCTTCGCGCGGCTTCGTTCAGAGCTGTGGTCGCCGTGTTTAAAAAGAAACCAGGTTCATTGAAAATGGACACCGGAATGTTGCGCAACGACGAAAATGAATCTTGGCTGTTCAACTTTAGACCACCCCACCAAGCGCGTCGTTTTTATGCACGACGGCGCGGGTCCACACCGAGAGCTCTCATAGTGAAGAAATTTTTATCACAAGTTAAAAGGGCTTGTTCAACTGTTGTGAAGCGTAAGCAACCAACCGCATATTA
>ERZ1292630.3404-Hain-H41-02um-R3-3404-length-13999-cov-7_pt1 | contig 13999 bp, 13 predicted proteins | sample MGYA00564408_ERZ1292630 | MGnify/ENA primary metagenome ERZ1292630 (study PRJEB36523, sample SAMEA6512641) | groundwater metagenome | collected 2019-01-08 | study: AquaDiva: Metagenomics assemblies of 32 groundwater samples | reverse complement strand
CCACGTTTTTCGCCATCCTGGCCTCGCAGCTGTCCGGGTTCACCGGAGGCGAGGATGGGCTCACCTACAAGCTGCCCGAATTGCTGCTGCCGGGCACGAAGCTGTTCGAGACGCCGCTGTTCGGCGTCGAAATCAACGGCAAAATCGTTTCCTATTACATCGTGTTCTTTGGCGCGGCGATGCTATTCCTGGCGCTGCTGCGGGTGGTGAACTCGCCTTTCGGCCGCGTGCTGCAGGCGATCCGCGAGAACGATTTCCGCGCCGAGGCGATCGGTTACCGCAGCGTAATCTATCGCAGCGTCGCCAACTGTGTGGCGGCGCTCGCGGCCACCGCTGCCGGCATCCTATACGCGCTCTGGCTGCGCTACGCCGGACCCGACACCACGCTGTCGCTCGACATCATGATCGACATCCTGCTGATGGTGGTGATCGGCGGCATGGGGACCATGTATGGCGCGGTGGTCGGAGCGACGCTGTTCGTCATCGCGCAGAACTACCTGCAGGATCTGATGAAGCTCGCCAGCGATGCGGCGGTCGGAATACCGCTCTTGCCCAACCTGGTGCATCCGGACCGCTGGCTGCTGTGGCTGGGGATACTGTTCGTCCTCAGCGTGTACCGCTTTCCCACCGGCATCGTCGGCAAGTTGAGGGCCAGAAAATGACCATCACCTCCCACTACATCACGCTGCTCGAGCGCGAGCTGCATTACACGGAGTGGGGTCGCGGCAATGCCGAGACCATCGTCATGTGGCATGGCCTCGCGCGCACCGGGCGCGATTTCGACGACCTCGCCGCGTCGCTGTCGCGGCGCTACCGCGTGATTTGTCCGGACACCATCGGCCGCGGGCTGTCGCAGTGGAGTCCGGAGCCCGACGCGGAGTACTGCCTGGCGTTCTATGCGCGTCTTGCCGCGGCGTTCTGCAACGCGCTCGGCATCGGGCGCATGCACTGGGTCGGCACCTCGATGGGCGGGGCGCTGGGCATCAAGCTCGCGAGCCACAAGGGCGGCGCGCTCGCCGGCCGCATCGACAAGCTGGTGCTGAACGACAACGGCCCGCAACTGGCGGGCGCGGCGATCGAGCGCATCAACAGCTATGCCGGCAACCCGGCGGCGTTTGCCAGGGTGAGCGAGCTGGAAGCCTATTTCCGCAAGATCTATGCGCCCTACGGCATGCTCACCGAGCGTGAATGGGTGAAGCTCACCGAGACTTCCGTGCGGCGCCTGCCCGACGGCCGCGTTACGCCGCATTACGATCCGAACATGGTGCGGCAGTTCATCAATTTTCCGCGCGACTACGAGCTGTGGCCGGAGTACGACGCGATCGACATTCCGGTCCTGTGCCTGCGCGGCGCGGATTCGGATTTGCTGCTTACCGAGACGGCGCAGGCGATGCGCGAGCGCGGCCCCAGGGCGCGCGTGGTGGAGATTGCCGGTTGCGGCCATGCACCGGCGCTCAACGTACCGGGACAGATCGGCCTGGTGGAAGAGTTCCTCGCCGCTTGACCGACTGTCGTTCCGGGTTCCCGCCGCAGCCCGGCATGACCGATTCGGGTTGTTGCCGTTTACTCGCGCGACCGTTTCACGCCGGGCCGCTTGCCTACCTGCACCTGCAGTTCCAACTCGTTCTGGCCGCGTTTCAGTTTGAGCGTGGCCTGCTTGCCCGGCATCAGGGCCACGATCAGGTTGCGCATGGAATCCGGGTCCTTCGCCTGCTTTCCGTCCACCATCATGATTATGTCTCCGGGTTTGATGCCGGCGCGGTCGGCAGGGCTGCCGCGCTGCACCCCGGCGACGAGCACGCCGGCGGTGGTGCCCAGTTTGAACGAGTCGGCCAGGTCCGCCGTGATCTCCTGCAACTCCACACCGACCCAGCCGCGCGTCACCGCGCCGGTTTCGATCAGTTGCTCCATCACCTGTTTGGCGGTGGAAACCGGAATGGCAAAGCCGATGCCGATGGAGCCGCCGGTTTGCGACAGTATCGCGGCGTTGATGCCGACCAGGTTTCCGGAAGAGTCGATGAGCGCGCCGCCGGAGTTTCCCTGATTGATCGCGGCGTCGGTCTGGATGAAATTCTCGAACGTGTTGATCCGCAGGCCGGTCCGGTGCAGGGCCGAGACGATACCCATGGTTACCGTCTGGCCGACCCCGAGCGGGTTGCCGATGGCGAGCACCACGTCGCCGACTCTGAGGTTTTCCGCCTGACCGAGCGTGATGGCCGGCAGGTTCTGCGCGTCGACCTGCAATACGGCGAGGTCGGTTTCCGGATCGCTGCCCACGACCTTGGCGGCAAACTTCTTGCCGTCGGCGAGCGCCACCTCGATCTCGTCCGCGGCCTCGACCACGTGCTGGTTGGTCAGAATGTAACCCTTGGGGCTGATGATAACGCCCGAGCCCAGGCCGAAGGCGCGTTGCGCCTCGTCCTCGAAGCGTTCGCCGAAGAAATGGCGGAACAAGGGATCGTTCAGGAAGGGATTGCGCGGCCGCTTCACTTCCTTGCTGGTGAAAATGCTGACCACCGCAGGCACCGCCTTGCGCACGGCATCGCTGTAGGAGGCGGTCTTGACGCTGGTGCCGGCGGCAGAGGAAGGTTCTGCCTGGTTCGCCTCGACCTGGGCGCCGGACTTTCCCGGCAGCCATTCCGGCTTGAGCGTGGCGACCACGAACAGGATGGCGAGGCAGATGGTGGCTGTTTGCGCGAAGGTAAGCCAGAGTCGGTACATCGCGTGCGTGTCCTTAAGGTTCGTTTCAAGATGATGCGCCGGCGTGTGTGCGGGTACAATTCTCGCTGGCCTATGCGATGGATGCCGCAATGCAGCGCGAGGAACTGAACCGTTACCTGGACGGCTTGTTGGAGGTTTCTCGATTCCGGGATTATTGCCCAAATGGACTGCAGGTGGAAGGGCGGGGAGAAATACGCCGCATCGCGACCGGGGTGAGCGCGAGCCTGGATCTGATCCATGCGGCGCTCGCCCAAGGAGCTGACGCCATCCTGGTGCACCATGGTTATTTTTGGAAAGGCGACGATCCCTGCCTCACCGGGACGCGCCGCGCGCGCATTGCGCTGCTGCTGGCGCAGGAACTCAACCTGTTCGCCTATCACCTGCCGCTCGATGCCCATGCGGAACTCGGCAACAACGCGCAACTGGGCAAGCGGCTGGGCTTGATCGAGACCGGGCGTTTCGCCGATCAGGAAATCGGGGTTTGCGGCAATCTGGAGGCGCCTATGCGCCTGGATGCCTTCGCCGCGCACGTCAAACATCGCTTGGGCCGTGAACCTCTGGTGATTGGCGATCCCGCGATTGAGGTCCGGAAAATCGCCTGGTGCACCGGCGCGGCGCAGGGGTTTTTCGAGGAAGCGATTCAATTGCGCCCGGATGCCTACATCAGCGGGGAAATCTCCGAGCAGCAGGTACATCTGGCGCGCGAGTCTGGGGTGGCGTTCCTTGCCGCGGGTCATCACGCCACCGAGAAATACGGCGTACAGGCATTGGGCGAGCATCTGGCGGCCTGTTTTGGTCTGGAACACAGGTTCATCGACATTCCCAATCCGGTATGAACCCGGTTCCGGTCCGGGTCGGGCCGCGTCGTTTTCTTCATTCATTTCAGCTTGTTAGCGTATAAAACTTTAATCCGGCGGGGACTTTCAGGTATAATCATAAGCTTTTGCATGCCGCAAAATCTCTTGTAAATCTAGGAATTTCCAATGAGCGACGATAAGCAAGTAAACAAGACAAGGCGCAATTTGGTGATCGCTACCTGTGCCGCCGGAGGCGCCGCCGGCGTGGCCGCAGCGGTGCCGTTCGCTGCAAGCTGGATGCCATCGGAGCGCGCCAAGGCGGGCGGGGCACCGGTCGAAGCCGACATCAGCACGCTCGAGCCGGGCCAGATCATGACCGTGGAATGGCGCTCCAAGCCGGTATGGATCGTCCGCCGCACCAAGGAAATGCTGGACAGCATGCCGCGCGTCGAGAGCAAGCTCTCCGACCCCGGCTCCGATGTGCCGATGCAGCCCGAGTATGCGAAGAACGAATTCCGCTCGATCAAGCCCGAGGTGCTGGTGCTGGTGGGCATTTGCACCCATCTAGGTTGCTCACCGCAGTCCAAGCCGGCCGAGGACAAGGCGGAAATGGGCGCTGACTGGACGGGCGGCTTTCTCTGCCCGTGCCACGGCTCCAAGTTCGACCTCGCCGGGCGGGTTTACAAAGGCGCGCCGGCACCGGTGAATCTCGAGGTGCCGCAGCATATCTATCTGTCCGATACCCGCATTCTCATCGGCGACGACAAAAAAGGGGCATAACGCATGGCTGCAACAGAAAAACCCCCCGTTACCGGAACCGGCTCCGTCGCGCTCGACGGCGTGCTCACCTGGGTCGATCAGCGCTTTCCGCTGATTTCGACCTGGAAAGCGCATCTGGCCGAGTATTACGCGCCGAAGAACTTCAACTTCTGGTATTACTTCGGGTCCCTCGCCATGCTGGTGCTGGCGATCCAGATCGTCACCGGCATTTTCCTCACCATGCATTACAAGCCGGACGCGAACCTCGCATTCGCCTCGGTGGAATACATCATGCGCGAGGTGCCGGGCGGCTGGATCATCCGCTACATGCACTCGACCGGCGCATCGGCCTTCTTCATCTGCATCTACCTGCACATGTTCCGCGCGCTCCTGTACGGCTCTTACCGCAGCCCGCGAGAACTGATGTGGATTTTCGGCGTGCTGATTTACCTGCTTCTGATGGGCGAGGCCTTTTTCGGCTACCTCTTGCCCTGGGGCCAGATGTCCTACTGGGGCGCGCAGGTGATCATCAACCTGTTCTCGGCCATACCGCTCATCGGGCCGGATCTTTCGCTCTGGATCCGCGGCGACTACGTCATTTCCGATGCCACGCTCAACCGCTTCTTCGCCCTGCACGTGATCGCGATCCCGCTGGTGCTGCTGGGCCTGGTGATGGCGCACCTGCTTGCCCTGCACGAGGTCGGCTCGAACAATCCGGACGGCATCGAGATCAAAAAGAATAAGGACGCCAAGGGCGTGCCGCTGGATGGCATTCCCTTTCATCCCTACTACACGGTCAAGGACATCCTCGGCGTAGTGGTGTTCATGATCGTGTTCGTGGTCATCGTGTTCTTCGCGCCGGAGATGGGCGGCTACTTCCTCGAATACAACAACTTCGTCCCCGCCGATCCGCTGCAGACCCCGGCGCATATCGCGCCGGTGTGGTATTTCACCCCGTATTATTCGATTCTGCGCGCGGTGCCGCCGCTGTTCAATTCGCAGTTCCCGGGCGTGGTGGCGATGGGTGTGTCGGTGATGGTTCTGTTCCTGCTGCCGTGGCTGGACCGCGGCGCGGTGAAGTCGATCCGCTACCGCGGCACGCACTTCAAGGTGGCCCTCGCCGCATTCGTGATCGTTTTCCTGGTGCTCGGCTACCTTGGAACCGAGCCGATCACCGTGTGGGGCCAGTTCGGTTCCTGGCTCGGCAACGCCGACCGCGCCACCGTGGTAGCGCGCATCTGCACGGTGATCTACTTTGCGTTTTTCGTCCTGATGCCCTGGTACACCAAGGTGGACAAGACCAAACCCGAACCGGAAAGGGTGACCTTCCAATGAACACGCTCATCACCCTGGCAGGAACAAGGGAACGCGCCTTCTTTCATATCGCCCGCATCGGCAAGCCGTTGCATTCCTGCCGCAACAGTCTGCAGGCCTTAGCGCTATTATGCGCGGCCGCGGTTTTCACCGGGCCGTCCCCGGTCGCGGCCTCGGAGTCGGGTCTGAGGCTGGACACCGCGCCAATCCAGCCGACCGATGTCGTCAGCCTGCAAAGTGGCGCCAGCACCTTTGCCAACTACTGCCTCAACTGCCACAGCGCCTCGCTCATGCGCTGGAACCGGCTGATGGAGCTGGGTCTGACCGAATCGCAGATCAAGGACAATCTCATGTTCGCGAGCGACAAGATAGGCGAACTGATGACCGTGACCATAATCCGGAAGGAGGCGAAGCAGGCATTCGGCGCCGTACCGCCCGACCTGTCGGTGATCGCGCGCGCGCGCGGCGCCGACTGGCTCTACAGCTATCTGCGTGGTTTCTACCGGGATCCGGCCCGGCCCACGGGCTGGAACAATGCCGTGTTCGAGAACGTCGGCATGCCGAATCCGATGTGGCAGCTGCAGGGCGAGCGCGTGCGTGTCGAGCAAACGGCCAAAGGCGAAGACGGCGCGGACCACGCCCACAGCGCCGCGGCGAAGTCGGTCAAGTACGAAATGGCGAAGCCGGGCAGCCTTACGCCGGTGCAGTATGACGAGACCGTGCGCGATCTGGTGAACTTTCTCGTCTACCTGGGCGAGCCGGCGGCCACCAGCCGCAAGCAGATTGGCACTCTTGTGCTGTTGTTCCTGCTCGCCCTGTGGCCGCTCGCCTATCTCCTGAAAAGGGAATACTGGAAGGATGTGCACTAATCCGGCAGCGGGTGATGCGCGACGGGCGATCGGTCTTGCAAGGTCTGATCGTCCCCGGCCCATCTAACCCGTTGACCGATCCCGTTCCCTATCGATCATTACCTGGAATCCAATTTATCATGATGAACCTTTACTCCGGCACTACCTGCCCGTTTTCCCAGCGTTGCCGCATCGTGCTCTACGAGAAGGGCATGGACTTCCAGATCATCGATGTCGACATGTTCAACAAGCCCGAAGACATCGCCGTGATGAATCCATACAACCGCCTGCCGGTGCTGGTAGAGCGCGATCTTGTGCTGTATGAGTCGAACATCATCAACGAATACATCGACGAGCGCTTTCCGCACCCGCAGCTGATGCCGCCCGATCCGGTGATGCGCGCGCGCGCGCGCCTGCTGCTGTTCAATTTCGAGGTGGAGCTGTTCAGCCGCATCGAGATCCTGGAGAAAGGCAACGTCAAGCAGCAGGAAAAGGCGCGCTTGCACGTGGCGGACCGGCTGACCGAGCTGGCGCCGATCTTCGTCAAGCAGAAGTACATGCTGGGCGACGAATTCTCCATGCTCGACGTGGCGATCGCGCCGCTTCTTTGGCGCCTGGATCACTACCGCATATCGCTGGGTAAGCCGGCGGCGCCGCTGATGAAATACGCCGAACGCATGTTCTCGCGCCCGGCCTTCATCGAAGCACTGACGCCTTCGGAAAAAGTGATGCGCAAGTGAGCGCTCAGCGGCCGGATTGAGGAGCGGTAGCGAAACGAGGTTTTTTGCAACAGGTTCACATGCCCGATCTTTCGACAAAGCCCTACCTGATGCGTGCGATCTACGACTGGTGCGTGGACAACGGCTACACGCCCTATCTTTCCGTAACGGTGGATTCGGTCACGCGCGTGCCGATGGAGTACGTCAAGGACGGCCAGATCGTCCTCAACATCGGGCCGGTCGCAGTCGAGCGCTTCAAGCTGGGAAATGATCTGATCGAATTCTCCGCCCGCTTCAACGGCGCGGGACGCGATATTTCGATTCCAATCGGGGTGGTGTCCGCCATTTATGCGCGCGAGAACGGCCAGGGTCTGTCGTTCGAAGTCACCCCCCGGGATGCACCGGCGTCTGCCCAGTCCGCGGATGCCGATGAGAGCGGTGACCCGCACCCGGAGCCGCCGCGCCCCTCTGGTAAGCCTTCACTGCGGCGGGTAAAGTAGGGTCATTCGCTCCGGCGCGAGACCCGGCCGGGCGGAAACCGATTTCCAGGATCTCCCGCGTATAATATTCGCGGCACATGCCGGGTTAGCTCAGTTGGTAGAGCAGCGCATTTGTAATGCGACGGTCGAGGGTTCGAATCCTTTACCCGGCACCATCTTCCCGCAGGGGGCGGCCATCTAGCGGTAGACCGGCAGCGGAAGCTTGCAGTGCGTGAGCAGCTTGTTGGTTTCACTGCCGATCAACAGCCCGTTGCCGGGGCGCGGCGGATTTGCGCTGCGCGGCGATAGCGTATCAGGCCGCGGCGAGCTGCTGCCAGGCAAGCCCGGGCCGGAACGGCGACTTCCTTGCGCGCTTGGCATTGTTGGTATCGGTACGCACCGGGGTTGATCGGAGTCGCGGTGCGGTGCTGGTCGCGGCGTCCGCGGCCGGGTCGATCACGCCGCGCAAGGCATCGGCATCGACAATATCGATGCTTCTTTGGTGCACCTGGATGACGCCGGAGCTGTTCAGCGCCGAAAGCGCGCGGCTTACGGTTTCCAGCTTCAAGCCAAGGTAGCTGCCGATCTCCTGTCGCGTCATGCGCAGATTGAAAGAGCAACGCGAATATCCCAGCGCGCCCAGCCTGGCCGACAGGGAAAGCAGGAATGCCGCCACCCGGCCCTCGGAGCCAAGCGTGCCCAGGGTCCAGGCCATGTTCTGCGCGCGCACCAGTTCGCGGCTCAGCACGCGATACAACAAGGCTTCCAGCTTGGGGCATTCATCCGCCAGCCGCGCCAGGCTCGCGAACGGAACGATCACCACTTCGCTCGTATCCAGAGACGTGGCGGTGGAGCCGTAATGTCCGCTGTCGATGCCGTCGGCCCCCATCAGGTCTCCGCTTATCGGGAATCCCAGCACTTGTTCGCTGCCCGAAAGATCGGTATAGACGGTCTTGAAGCAGCCGGAGCGGACGACGTAGAGGGAATGGAATTTGTCGCCGGCGCGCATCAGCGACTCGCCTTCGCGCACCCGGCGCAGGGCGAATACGGTGCGCGCGAGCCAGTCTTCGTCCGGGCAGCCGATATGCAGCAAACGGGTAAGTTCGCGCACCGACAGATTGGCGCCTTCGTGGTCCTGCGCGGGCGACGCACCCGTGACCATGGTGCCACAATCGAATGCATCATAGTGCGACATTGCGGTGGTCATGTTCGGCTCCATTATTTTGATGGGTGAGTTGGCATTTTTCTGGTGGCCGGCGGCTGCGCCGTCATGCCGGTGGTCCACCCGTTGACTATTTCCCGGATGCGCGGGAACTCCGAGGATTTGTCGAGGAAAAATTCCGCGCCCGCGTTCATGCAGGCGCGGCGGTGCTGATCGGTTGCGTAATTGGTGAGCACCGCGACGTGCAGCGCGGGCGAAGCAAGACGCACGGCCCTGAGCACTTCGAGGCCGCTTCCATCCTCCAGTTGCAGGTCCAGAATCACTGCGCCGGGATGAGTGGAGCGAATGCCTTCGATCGCTTCCCCGACCGTGCCCGCCTCGCCTACGAGTTCGGCGCCTTCGATTCCGCGGATGGTCTCCGCCAGGCGCGCGCGGATCGCGAGCGAGTCTTCAACCAGGAATACCGTCAGAGGTGCCGCTTGTTGCGTCGAATCCATAATGTGTCGATTGCCGAAGAAGGTGTTATTTGTCTTTTGCCGCGCGGCCACCACTGGCCCCTGCCGCGCGGCAATCGTATAGTTGGGTTAGCTGTTTTTGTTGAAGCAAGTATGGAACACGACTGTTGCCAGTCGCCATAGGGACAGGCTGAAACCGGGCATCGGATTTGGCGGAAGCCGTGTAGGGCGATGCCTACACGCGGGGGAGGCCGGGAGCCTCCGATCGCGGGATATAAACCAGACGCTAGGCGCCGCGCGCGTCGAAGAGCTTGTGCGCCACGGCGTAGCGCACCAAATCGGCGACGCTGTCCATACCCATTTTTTCGAGGATGCGCGCCTTGTGCGTGCTCACGGTCTTGCCGCTCAAATGCAGGCGCGCGGCGATATCGGAGACGGTGCCGCCATTCACCAGCAGGCCGAACACCTCGTATTCGCGGTCTGAAAGCGTTTGATGGGGCAGGTCTGTCGCCTGCGGCCTGAGCGTGAGCGCGAGCGCGAGCTGCTCAGCCACCCCGGGGCTGATGTACAGCCCGCCATCGGCGACCTTGCGGATCGCCGCGACCAGCAGCGCCGAGGCGCTTTCCTTGGTCACGTAGCCGGAGGCGCCGGCGCGGATCGCGCGCACCGCGTATTGCTCCTCCTGGTGCATCGACAGCACCAGGACGGCGAGTTCCGGCCGCGTAGCCTTCACCCACTTGATCAGTTCGATGCCGCTTTTTCCGGGCATCGACATGTCGAGCAGCAACAGCTCGAAACCGCCTTCGCGCACCCGCGCCATGACCTCGTCGCCGTCTACCGCTTCGCCCGCTACCTGGAGTCCCGGCGCGCTTTGGAGAATGCGGCGCAAACCGTCGCGGACAATGGCGTGATCGTCGGCGATGAGAATGCGCGTCATGGGAGCGCCTCCTGCGTCTGCGCGGCGGCGAGCGCGATGCGCGCGCGCACCTCGCTGCCGCGACCCGGCTCGCCTTTGATCGCGACTTCGCCGCCGAGCAGCATCACGCGTTCGCGGATGCCGAGCAATCCGAACGTGCCGTGTTTGTTCTGATCCGCCTCCTCGATCCCGCGGCCGTTGTCGCGAACCGTGAGCTGGACCCAGTCGCCGTCTCGCTCCAGGCGTATTTCTGTCGTGGTGGCCTGCGCGTATTTGGTCACGTTGGTGAGCGACTCCTGGGTGATGCGGTACAGGGCCGAGGCAATCGGTTCGGGCACCTGGGCCACCGTGTCATCGATAACCAGATCGGTGGCGATGCCGGTCTGCTTGGAAAAATTGTGCGTCAGCCAGTCAAGCGCCGCGGCAAGACCCAGGTCGTCCAGCATCAAAGGGCGCAAATCGGCGGCGATGCGGCGCGTGGCCGCGATCGTCGCGTCGAGCACTGCGTGCATCGCCTGGGCGCGCTTGCCCAGATCCGGCTCGTTCGGCGGCAAGGCGGAGCGCAAGGATTCCAGGTCCATCTTGAGCGCGGTGAGCAATTGACCGAGTTCGTCATGCAGTTCGCGCGCCGTACGCCGGCGCTCGGCCTCCAGGGCTTCGTTGGCGGCCTTGGATAGTCCGCGCAACTCCTGCTGCGAGCGCCTGAGTTCCTGCTCGGCGCGCCTGCGCTCGGTGATGTCGCGCAAAATCACGATAAACAGGTCCGCGCCGCGCAGCCGCACCCGCGACACCGAGGCGTCGATCGGAAATTCCTCGCCCCCGGCGCGCACCCCGGTGAGCGCGAGATGCTGTCCCATTTTGCGCATGGGCACGCCGCTAGCGTCGATTTCGGCGCTGAACTCGGGCTGCGGCTGCAGCAGTTGCCCGCGAATGAAACGCCCGATATCGGCGCCGATTGCCTCGGTGCCCGGGCAGCAGAAGATCTGCTGCGCCGCGGCGTTGAACAGGACGATGCGCTGCTCTTCGTCCAGGGTGACGATCGCATCCATCGCGGATTGAATGATTGCCTGCAGGCGTTCCTCCGACTCTACCAGGACGGATTTCAGATCCTCTTCGACGCGCATCTGGCGCGCAAGCGACAAAGTAATCAGACCGAGAAAGCCGGCGGTGACCGCAGCGATGGCCCCGAATAGCAATGCGCTCAGGTACCAGGTCCGCAGGACGAAATCCACGGACGAAGTCACCGTTACGGCCAGTGGGTAGTCGTCGATCGGGCGAATCGCGCTCATGCGCTCGCCGGCGCCGGCGGTGTCGGCGTGGCGAATCAGCTCGCGTCCGGCTACTACGCCCTGGGTAAACAGAGCGGAGTCACGGTAGTTACTGGTCGCGGTCGCGATCTCCATCGGGTAGCCGGTCAGCAGCACGCCATCACGGCGCAGCAGCCGCATCGCGCCGCCCGGCCCGAGTTCCTGCAAGCCTTGCGGACCGAGGAAATAGGCCGGATCGACTACTGCGGTTATGACGCCGAGAAAGCGTCCTTCCGGGTCATTGAGCCCGCGGCTCACAGTGATGCCGCGCGCGTCGTCCATCCTGCCGACAATCGGCAGCGATGGCCTCGCTTGCGTCGCCCGTTTGTCGCGATATGCACGGAAGAATTCGCTATCGCCGTGGTGAATCGGCGGCGGTGGAAACTGTGCTGTATGGACTACCAGCTCGCCGTTCGCGTCGGACAGCATGAGTGCGCTCACGTATGGCGTGTGGTAGATGATCTCGCGCAGATGCAGATGCAATTTTTTGGACGGTGCGAGCCGACCCCGGCTTCCCGCTCTTTGCGCGTCCTCCGCGGCAGCGCGAAGAATGGCGTCGACGGCGTGCGTCGATCTCAAGGTTTGCTCGGCCAGGATCACGGCCAGACCGCGCAGATGCTCCTCGGCCAGCTGGGTCACCTCATCATGCATGCGCCACAGACTGAGCGCTGTGCCGGCGAGGACCGACACCATCGCCAGGGCGCCCAAGCCGAGCACCAGATGGCGCAGGCGCCGCGCGCGCTTCTGCGGCGGCAAAACCGCTGCATACTGGTCCGGCTGGGCGGAATGTTGCCGCAAAGTGATCCCCTTGTTGCCGTGCCAGTATAAAAGAGATTGCCCCGCGGCACCGCGGATTATAGGGAAACCACGGGTAGCGGCGGGCATCTTGGTAAAAGCAGCGGCTTTTTGACCATTGTCAACAGGGCCGCAGCGATTGTAGCTACGTTGAAATCCCTCCCCCCCCCCCGGTACCAGGAGAATGCGATGACGAGATCGCTTGCATGCGTCTTTTTCATGACGCCGTCGGCAGAAACCTGCCCCTGCACTACGACGATTGCATCTTAGCCGCTATCCACAAGGGCTGTAGCAATGCACAGTGCGGTAGAAATCGTTTTGCGCGGAATCCCTCGTTCCGACGAGTTGGAATTTTTCATCGGCGAAGAGGCGCGCAAGCTGGATCGGATTTGCGACCACGTTCTGACTTGTCGCGTGGTCGCACAGGCCTTGCGCCGGCCGAAGCAGCAAGGCGTGCAACTCGCGGTGGGCCTGGCCATTACGCTGCCGGGGACGGAGGTCGTGGTCAACCGCGAACACGCAGAGGATGTCCGCATCGCCGTGCGCGAAGCGTTCAAGGCGGCCGGCCTGCAGCTCGAGGATCATGCGCGCCGCCAGGGCGACATCGAACGCCGCTCGGACAGCGCAAGCCCGGGCAAAAACCGGGAGCGCTGACCCGATCTGCGGCTACGCTGCAGCCGCCAAACAGGGTGTTGGATCCACGCAATTCCTCCGGGTCAGAGGAGTCCATGACCACGTCGGGGTCATGGTCAGCGCCTTTCTCGATGACCGAAAAAGGAGCTTTTCACCATCCTCGGCCAAGGGTAGAATCACGCCCTCCTGCGCGACCCCGGGTCGCGACCCCAGGGCCGTTCCAATGTTGGCGGCCTTGGCAGGCGCCCAGAAGGAGCAGACTGATTGAAGCCGACCGATATTGGCGCGCCAGATTACTTTCACAAAGTCGTAGACTGTCAATGGGCCTGCCCCGCCCATACCCCGGTTCCCGAATACATCCGCTTGATCGCGGCAGGCCGTTACGATGACGCCTACATGGTCAACTGGCAGTCCAATGTTTTCCCCGGAATTCTCGGGCGCACCTGCGATCGCCCGTGCGAACCGGCTTGCCGCCGCAGCCGCGTCGAGGAGGAAGCGGCAGATCCAGGCAAGGACGCATCCGCGAGCACGGCCAGGGAGCCGGTCGCGATTTGCCGTCTGAAGCGGGTCGCCGCCGACAACAAGGACGACATCCGCGCGCGCCTGCCGGCGGTGCCGAAGAAGAAAAACGGCAAGCGCATCGCCTGTGTCGGCGCCGGCCCGGCCTCGCTCACGGTGGCGCGCGACCTGGCCCCGCACGGCTATCAGGTCGTTGTCTACGACGGCGAAGCCAAGGCGGGCGGCATGATCCGCAGCCAGATCCCCAGGTTTCGCCTGCCCGAGGAAGTGATCGACGAGGAGGTCGGCTACATCCTCGGCCTGGGTATCGAGTTTCGCGCCGGCAAGCGCGTGGACAGCATGAAAGCCCTGTTGCAGGAGGGCTACGATACGATATTCGTCGGTTCGGGCGCGCCGCGCGGGCGCGACCTCGATATCCCGGGGCGCAAGGAAGCGGCCAAGCACATCCACATCGGCATCGACTGGCTCTCCAGCGTCTCCTTCGGGCATGTCGACAAGATCGCCAAGCGCGTCATCGTGCTCGGCGGCGGCAACACCGCCATGGACTGCTGCCGCACGAGCAAGCGCCTGGGCGG
>ERZ1292630.3403-Hain-H41-02um-R3-3403-length-14000-cov-9_pt1 | contig 14000 bp, 8 predicted proteins | sample MGYA00564408_ERZ1292630 | MGnify/ENA primary metagenome ERZ1292630 (study PRJEB36523, sample SAMEA6512641) | groundwater metagenome | collected 2019-01-08 | study: AquaDiva: Metagenomics assemblies of 32 groundwater samples | reverse complement strand
CAAGCCGACGCCGCCGACGCCGTTGCAGGGTATCAAGCCGACGCCGCCGACGCCGACAGTGTCTGACGACCTCGTTGGGGCAATGGGGGTGGGAACGAAGGGCGAGGGCGCGGACAGCTGCTTCGGCGACCAGGTCGACGTGCTGCCGCCCGTCGCGCTGCGGGGAGTTTCGACGGTGGGTCGTAACGCGGGTGAAAGTGGCCAAGCGCCCGCTCGACGAATTCCTAGCGCCTCGACGCTCCAGCCGAACGCAGTGAGCGGTGAGGTCACTGCCGTTTGGGTGGCCGCGTCGGCAACGCACCGCTCCTCCGCCACGACCTCCCCGACCCCCTCCCCTTCCTGATACCTGCTGCGACCCCCGAGACTCATCATCGCTGCGGTCGGGGGCAGCGTCGTCGCGACGCGCGGGGCTCGATGGGGATGAAGGGGAACCGCACCGCCGCCGCCACCGCGCGGGGGGCGATGCATCGCGGCGGCGTGGTGTTGGTCGACGGTCGGCCGCGGCGACCTTGGGACACCGCCGCCCTCACGGCCCATCGAGGAGGGCAGGCTCGTGCCCGCGCGACTCCGCCCATGGGAGCCGCTTGGCCGTCCCGGTTTGGCGCTCCCGGCGTGGTGCTCGGCAAGGGGAGCACTTGGCGGCTTGCGGGGAGCCGTTCCGGTGCGTTCCCGCGGCGTCAAAGGTTCACCAATCGCAAACGGCGCCGGAAGGCTAAGCGGCGGAGGGACGACGATGCTGAAATCAAGAACGACATCGGCGGACGATTGCAGAGACGTGTCGCGCGAAGGAATGCGATCTGCCGATAAATAGTGAAGGCTGCCTTTCCGGGAGCCACCGTCGTCATCGTCGTCGCCGCAGTGGCCGTCGTCGATTCGCGTTTGGCCGTCGACGTCCACCTCGCTATCCGACGTCACGCCAAAGCGAATCGTTCGCGACGCCGTCGGCACCATCTTCGCACCTCCCCCCTCAGCAGGCGGAGGACAGGCGGCCACTCCCACAGGTGGCGGCATCTCACCGACCGCGTCGCGCGACTGCGACGAGAGAGCGGCGGAGAGTGCGGCGATGACCGGTCCGGCCAACGCGTCGGGAAATCTAGGGGGCGGTGGCTGCCCCTTCACGTAGGGAGCCATGACGCCGTCCTCCTGTTGCGCCACAACATGCGCTGCGGCGGATCCCACCCGGGCTGGCCCCGCGGAGTCTTCTTGCGATCCCAGCCCGGCAACAGCCACTGTGACGGGATCCGCTTGGCCTACGCCGTCGGGGGGAAGAGGGGTCGCCGTCGGTATCAGAATCCCTGGGCGATTGCCCACTGCGAGTGCGTTCTCGCCTGCTGTCGCGGCAGGAGGACCCAAAAAAGCATCGACGCTGCCGCCCTCGTCGGGCGGACCGTTGTCCACCGCCACCGACACCATAAGAGACTGTGCGACCTCAGCATCCGCCGCGCAACCGGCATCAGCGGCAGACCCACCGCAAGTCTCGGAGTCAAGTCCCGCGACGGCTGCCCCGTTTGCGGTGCTTTGGGCGGTAGTCGAATCCGGCGAGGGCTTCTCGCGACGAGGAGGCGACGTGCCCCGTGAGGAGATGCACGACCGCAGCGGCGTCAAGGGTGCCTCTGCAGGGGGGTCATCATCCGCCACCACTCCCCCATCGAGAGGAGGTACGGGAGGGGGGAGTCCCCCTCTTCGAAGCGTCTGGGCCGTGGCGTCCTCCTCGGTCGTTGCCGGCCGAAATTTGCCACCACCCACTCCAACGGCCGACGACGGCGATGGCGGTGCGGGGGCGCCTAAACCCTTCGACTCTCCCTCTTCGGCATCCGTGTCGTGCGCCCGAGCGGCATCCCCGACCGGCGGGGGTTGGGTCATGACCAACGGAGCCACAAGATCACTCTCTCTTCGTATGTGTCGTTCTCTTCGTATGCGTCGAATTAGTGGTGGGTTGGAATGCCGACGCTCTCGATTTTTTTCGAAAAAAAAGTCTGTCGAGGAACCAACGACGGAACATGAACCACCAAAAATGTCTTTCGTTGAAACGCCAGTCGAGTTTGACGGCCAGTAAGCGATGTTGCTGGTTTTTTTGATCCCCCCTTTCGCTTTATCACGTCACACGAATGGGTCGGCTGTCACCCACAGTGTGACAGCTGCCGCCACGCACCGACATGAAGGAAAAGAGGAGAGGAAAAGAGAGAAGAGGGAGTTGTAGAGTTGACAGGACAGCCTAACTTGTTGTCATCCGACGTACCATCGCCAAAGAAGAGACACGAGCTTGCTACTTCTTCTTGCCCTTCTCCATCTTCTTCAGGTAGAACTGAAGCTCAGCACCCTCGAGCAGGACGCCATCGGCGCGGCCGTTCTGGCCGGGGCGGCTAGTCAAGCGAGCGACGAGGCGGCCGAGCTTGAGCTGGTCCTCGACGGCCTTCTCGATCTTCAGCGTCTTCTGGCGGTGGGCCCACCGGCGCTTCTGCACGGCCGAGGCCTTGTCGACGCTGAACTTCGCGCCCTCCGCCTTCTTCGCCTTCTTCGACTTCGACGCCACGTCCGACTTCTTCGCCGCCGCCTGGTCGTACGACACGCCGTAGTTCTTGGCGTACCACAGCTTGAACGGCGCGGCATCGATCGTCACGATCGCGTTCTTGACCAGCGCCTTCGTGCGGATCAGCTCGTTCGACGTCGCGTTGTACACGACGTCCATGATACGAGCGCGCTGCGAGACACCCTCCGTCGGCCAGGAGAAGTTGCCGGTGTCGAGGCGGAGCGCGCGCACCTTGTGGTGGCCACCGCGCACGCGGACGGCGCTGACCTTGCGGGGGCCCAGCTTCGTGTTGCCCGACAGGCGGCCCATCTCGTGCTGGCGGCGCTTGCGGTGGATCTTGCGCTTGCCGCCAGTGACCTTGCGCTTGTGCAGACGGCTACGGACAATGCCCATCCTTGTTGTGGTTCTGCGCAAATAGAGGTGAGTTAGCAACCGAAATGTGACACTTTGTCTTCCGAATCCGAACTGACTTCATGGCGCGAGTGGCCATACGTTACCCAGCGGAAACCGAGTGAGAAAAAAGGAGTGCGGAAACGCTGCGCAATGCGCTTTAGTCCATCTGCTGCATCGTCTTGTCCGCGGCGGTGATCTTGCCCTTGCCAGCGTCGGTCTTCTTCGAGCGGTCCTTGCGCTCAAGGATCTTCTTGCGGTTGTTCGACAGCTTCATCTTGGTGATCTCGACGTTGGACGGGTGGATGCCGACCGGCACCGACGAGCCGTTGGCGCGCTCGCGGGTGACCTTGTCGACGTGAATGACCCACTTCAGGCGGTAGCAGGCCGTAACCTTGCCGGCCTTGCCCTTGTGAGCGCCACGCAGCACGCGGATCTCGTCGTCCTTGCGAACCGGCATCGCGCGAACGTTGTACTTGTCGCGCTGCTCCTTCGCCAGGCGCGCCGACATCAGGATGCGGCGCACGTGGCTCGGCGCCTGGAAGTGCGCGCGGCGGGACTTTCGGCGGCTACGGCACTTGATGCTCACCATTCTTTAGGTGGGGGGGGGGCGTGCAACGTTCCTTTTGCTCCGAGCTAGGGGTGGCGCCCCAAACAATCACGTGGTTCCCAGGCCGCATTGATACGTTACAGCGGCGCAGGGGCAGTACGGCATTTTCGCTGCGCGCAACACCGGAACCTTCCTTCCCGTTCACGCGGCTCTACCAAAAAGGGGCAAAAGAGGTCACGCTCACCGAAGGAGGAGGCCGGGGGGGCGGCACAATAAAAAGGGCGGGATGGGACGACGGCCACATAGACAAACACCATTCGTCCTCAGCCATTATCAATAAGCGCTGACTTGTCGTTTTGACTACTTCTTCTTGCCCTTCTCCATCTTCTTCAGGTAGAACTGAAGCTCAGCACCCTCGAGCAGGACGCCATCGGCGCGGCCGTTCTGGCCGGGGCGGCTAGTCAAGCGAGCGACGAGGCGGCCGAGCTTGAGCTGGTCCTCGACGGCCTTCTCGATCTTCAGCGTCTTCTGGCGGTGGGCCCACCGGCGCTTCTGCACGGCCGAGGCCTTGTCGACGCTGAACTTCGCGCCCTCCGCCTTCTTCGCCTTCTTCGACTTCGACGCCACGTCCGACTTCTTCGCCGCCGCCTGGTCGTACGACACGCCGTAGTTCTTGGCGTACCACAGCTTGAACGGCGCGGCATCGATCGTCACGATCGCGTTCTTGACCAGCGCCTTCGTGCGGATCAGCTCGTTCGACGTCGCGTTGTACACGACGTCCATGATACGAGCGCGCTGCGAGACACCCTCCGTCGGCCAGGAGAAGTTGCCGGTGTCGAGGCGGAGCGCGCGCACCTTGTGGTGGCCACCGCGCACGCGGACGGCGCTGACCTTGCGGGGGCCCAGCTTCGTGTTGCCCGACAGGCGGCCCATCTCGTGCTGGCGGCGCTTGCGGTGGATCTTGCGCTTGCCGCCAGTGACCTTGCGCTTGTGCAGACGGCTACGGACAATGCCCATCCTTGTTGTGGTTCTGCGCAAATAGAGGTGAGTTAGCAACCGAAATGTGACACTTTGTCTTCCGAATCCGAACTGACTTCATGGCGCGAGTGGCCATACGTTACCCAGCGGAAACCGAGTGAGAAAAAAGGAGTGCGGAAACGCTGCGCAATGCGCTTTAGTCCATCTGCTGCATCGTCTTGTCCGCGGCGGTGATCTTGCCCTTGCCAGCGTCGGTCTTCTTCGAGCGGTCCTTGCGCTCAAGGATCTTCTTGCGGTTGTTCGACAGCTTCATCTTGGTGATCTCGACGTTGGACGGGTGGATGCCGACCGGCACCGACGAGCCGTTGGCGCGCTCGCGGGTGACCTTGTCGACGTGAATGACCCACTTCAGGCGGTAGCAGGCCGTAACCTTGCCGGCCTTGCCCTTGTGAGCGCCACGCAGCACGCGGATCTCGTCGTCCTTGCGAACCGGCATCGCGCGAACGTTGTACTTGTCGCGCTGCTCCTTCGCCAGGCGCGCCGACATCAGGATGCGGCGCACGTGGCTCGGCGCCTGGAAGTGCGCGCGGCGGGACTTTCGGCGGCTACGGCACTTGATGCTCACCATTGTGAGTTAATGGAGACGCTAAAAAAGGTCGGTGAAACGAGTGACCCCCTTTCTCGTGCAAGGGCAAGGACTCAACACCAAAAACATGTGACGGAAGATCTATGGTTGTGGTAGCGATCGAGCTAGCGGTGTTGGCTAGAGATGTGTGCAGAATCCGATGCCGCGGGACGACGGCGGCGGCTGCAGGTTGAGAAGAAGGGGACGTATAGCAATGGATGTTGTCGTTGGTGTGAATGAAAAGGAAAAAAACAACGAGAAAGTCGCTTTTGTTCGTTGATGGATGGTTGCCGCCCTCCGCGAGCGGCTGTCACAAATTGAAGATGATCGCTCGTTCGAGAGAGGGTGACCGCTCCTCGATCATCACGGCCGTGAGACTCAGCGACGATGGCGGGGGCGCCTCCGTCGTGGTCGCGATGATGCGCCGTTGGGCAGGAGCGGCTCGGTCGTCACAGCGAGATAGACCGACGACCTCCGTGAGGTGAGGTGGGTGCTGCGGTGGGTGAAGAAAAAGGTCACCGCGTGTTGACGGATGGGGGCCTGCTCCTTGGACTTTTGCGGCGGCGACGGGGGTTCTGCCACCGCCGTGCCTTCTGTTGGTTTCGACGATGGCTTCCGCGGTGATTGGTGCAGCCGCAGGGACGACTGATGTCGGGGAGCGATGATGTGATGGCACAACAGGGACCGGAGGGACGCTTCCACCATCTGAGTCGCGCGGGCGATGCGCGGGGCCGAGGCGACGTACGAGGGCCGATGCGACAGCATTGCTGGCGAGCCCCACACCGACAAATGAGAGCCTCCTGCGACGGGCCCCCCGAACGTTGGCCTTGGCGGCGATCCGGAGCGCAGTGTCGGTGGCGACGTCGCTCCTGGTCGTCGAGACGTTCCCAGTCGTCGCTCCTCGGCCACGTCCAAGCATCGGTTTTGAGAGGTCGCTGCGATAAATGCGGAACCGGAACAGAACGGAACAAAATACAAAAGAATTTCCGGTTCAATTTCGACCCCCCGTAAGACCCGCTCATGGAAACACTTAAAAAATTAATATTGAGTACAGACGATCCGAATGGCAAACTACGGCTGGAAAAAAAAACGTATATAAATTTTTGCGGTGGAGGTGGTGGTTGGTCACATCGCGGGAGCCAGGGTGAACACACCCACGCGATGAGCCGAGGATGAGCGTGACCATCGATGGCACTGTTGGTACGGCACATAAAAGTTTGCCTTGTGGACGCAGGGGAAGGAGGGGATTTTTGTTTTCGCGGGCACTCGTCGCGTCAACCAACGCACGACGCTCAAAGATCGAAGTCGTCGTCATCGTAGGCGCCGCCTGCATCGTCGTCGAAGGTGTCCGCGACGGCGGCGGCGGGGGCATGTGGTACGCTGTCCACACCACCGTTTGAGGGAGAGCGTCGGTGTGGTGGTGTGGACGGTGGAGTTGGCGAGCGTCGGGCGCGGGGCGTCGACACGGGTGACGTTTCGGTCGATGTCTTTTTGTACTGCAAATGGTTGTCATCGTGGCGCGCCGCCTCCGCCTTGTGCGATTCATTTCGTTCCACGGCGGAGAGAGTGGGGTCCGAAGGGGCGGCCGCGGTGGCTGCGGCTGGCGCGGAAGGAGGAGGAACGGATGACGATGCGCGTGACGACGCCACTGACGGCGTCCGGGACGTCGGAGGCGACGGTCGATCGACTCGCTCGTCGGCCGGAGCGTGAAGCGGCTGCCTTTCTGTGGCGTTGACATCGGCAACATCGCCGCTACGCGCCTCGGGAGGCGCCGTCGTCGGCGTTGTTATCGATGACCTTTTCGGCTCGTCCGTTTTGCGGTGAGGAAGGCCAGCAGCCGCAGCGCTATTGGCGGCGGCCCGCGGCGTGGACTGACGCCTTTGATTTGTGTCGGGCGGCGGATGCGGACGACGGCGGCTGTCGCCACCACCGTCATCGGCGTCATCTTGCGGTTCCATCTTCCTTGGCCGACGCTCCTCGGGCGGAGCTGCCGTGCCACTCCCCGTTGTCGTCGCTTGTAGCTGCGGCGGGTGGCCCCCTCCGTGAATCGGTGGGAGCGATATCACCGACGCCTTGAAGGCCACGCCGCGGGCCGCCGCTGCGGACACGGCGTTATCGGATGGATCTGCGAGGACCGCTGGACGGCTCGTGCGATGGCCTTCCGCGTCCGGGGCGGGAAGTGCTCCGCCGCCGCGTGAAGGTCTCGACGTGGCAGGCGCAGGCAACGCTGGGAGCCTAGGAGCGGCGTACGGCTTGGCCGCGACGGGGCCCTCCGGCTTGCGCGGTCCCCCTTGGCCGTTCGATCGCTTCAGGTCCAGGAGAGGCAGCCCTCGGTCGGTCCCGGTGGGAAACTGGCCACTCGACAACGCCCTTCCCCCCGGGGCACCTAGCCGTGGCGGACTCGCCCTGCCCATCGACTTGGACCTCCGCGGCTGCGGTTTCGTGCTTCTGACCGTGGATCCGCCTGCCGCTGCTTGAGGAGGGGAGGGCGCCGCAGGAGGAGGCATCGGCCGCATCGACCCTCCCATATCTCCCGAGGCCCGCTGAATGACCTGAGGTCCGAATTCCTCCAGCAGTCGTTGCATTGTCGACCGAATGCGATCGAGCGTCTGATGGCCGCGCCGGCCCGCTTCGCGCGCTTTCGTGCATGCCTCCTGCAGGACCGCGTACACGGCGCTCGGGCTCCCCTCGCCGAACCGGGACAGCAGGTGGAACTCGGCGACACCGCGGTTGTGGAGGACCGCGGCCCACAGCGCCGTGTCCGGGGACTCGGCGGCGTGCAGCGTCGCCAAAGCCGTCTCGCACATATCCAGCGCAAAGTTGTACTGCTCGTTCGAAATATAGAGCACACAGAGGTTGAGCATCGTTGGCACTGAGGGGCGGTTGACGCCGATCTCCAGTCGGTTGGCGTCCTCGCTCGCGGCGATCGCGCTCGCGTAGCGGCCCGCGGCTTGGAGAATGCACGCGAGGTTGTTCAGCACCACCGCGAGAAACTGAGTGACGACCACCTCCTCTGACGCGGGTTGCCCTTCCGCCGCCGCCGCGTCGCGTGGACCGCTGCTGTCGTTCGTCGGGGCCGCCGCCGTCCGCTCCGCGGAAAGAATGGGTGCTGGCGGAGGTGCGGCATTCGACGATGTTGCCGACGGCCGTGTCGCTTGATGCCTCGGCGACGACGCCGCCGAAGGCAGCGCGCTCGCCGAGGTCGAAAGACCCAAGAGCTGGTCCAGCCGACGTTGAAACTTGCGGACGTGTCTCGTCAGCACGTCGATCGCCTCATCGAACGACCCGTCCTCCGCCAACTTGCGCGCAAATTTGAGCACGGCCTTGTCGCTTTCCGTGATGACCCCCGCAGGCGCAGCAGATGTGGAGGAGGAAGCGGCCGCTGGAGGAGGAGGAGGAAGAAGTGGGACGTCGCTCTGAGGACCCCCCACGGCACCACTATTACTATGTTGGTTGCTCTGATCGACGAAGGTCGACGACGGGTCTTTTGCCTCGCCGCTAGTGATGCCTGGCGCGCTGGAGAGCGGCGGCGGGCGACGAGCCGTGGTGTTCAACGATGACGTGCGTCGGTGGTGCGCCGGCTTCATCATACTGACGCAGATTCGCGGAGAAGTCACAGCGAGAGATTTTGACGGAAAGAGAGAGAGAGGCGATTTTTAAACTTTCTTTCGTTCGGTTACTCCGTCACGTCGGTGTGAGGGAGGAGGGCACTCTCCTTGTCTTTTAAGAAACGGGTGTGCAAGGCTCAACAACAACGAGGCGGGATACTTCCCTTGTGGAAATATTCAAAAATGACGCGTTTGTTCATTGGTAGTTTGTGTGAACCATATGGTAGGCGCAGCGGCATGGCGGCCTCCTCCTTCCGCCTAGTCGTCAGCCGCTTTGCGTTGAGTGCACTCTGTCGCAAAACAATACGTGGGTGGGGCACACGTTTACTTCTTGTGAGAGTCGGCTCCAAAGACGAACTGAAGTGCCACCTCCGGTCGGGCGTTGCCGTCAGCCGTTGCCGTACTTGCTACCCAGGTTAACAATAGTGCGGGGGGAGTGAAGTAGTGCAGTTCCGGGAGTCATTTCGTGGAGGGGGAGGAAGCCCCTTTGGTCATGCTGTGCTGACCGTTGCTTTCCGCAAGCGTCGATCCACGAATGTCGTCTGATCGCTGATGACGTACGCCGCCGTGGCGGGAGCGGCCGGAGGCGACGACGATGCCGACGCGGGGCCGGCGCTCACCAGTCGTGACGCCACTTGCCTCCCCCCGGGAGGGGCGGTTGGCTTCGTCGCACCGGCAACGTCCAACCCCGTCGCGTAGCCACGCAGCGCATCGCCGCAATCGTCTGCCCCGATGGCCTTCGCCTCCGCGCGGTATCGTGGGTGGTGGTAGTAGACGGTGAAGAGCCACTTCAGCGCCCCTTCGGTGTGCTGAAAGTAGCGCAGCGCGGCATTGGTTGCCTGGTCGTAGGACTTGGTGCCGATTTTTTCCTGCAGTCGGTAGGATATCATGGCGCACGATGACGTCGTGAGGGCACCGACGGCGAAGAATAGGCAGCGCGGGTTGGTGAAGCAGAAGAGCGCCCGCCGCCGCTGACAGAGCCGTTCCACCACGAGCGGTGAACATCGATGCTGGTAGTAGAAGCGCACGAGCAACGAAAGATGGGGCAAGGCGCCCCGATAGGCTGGAGGGACCTTCGCCAGGCCCAGATACAAACTCGCTAAGAAGAAGGTGGTTGCCCCAAACTGCTCCATGGCGTCGAACGCGCGTTGCACGACGGAGCCCGTCAGGCGCTCGTCCGCCTGCTGCTGGCTTTTACCTTCCACTTTGCTGCATTCGTTAATCATGCTGCGGAGGTCGTTGGCAGTCGCCACGACTCGCGTGGCGGTGTTTTCCAGCCCCTTTTCGGTCAGCTGGAAGCCACCGAGCGGCGACGGGCCCAGTTCCCGCCAGTCGACAGAATGGGTCTTGCCCCCAGTCACCTCCGCGGCAAGGCGCGCCGACGGCGCAGGCTCGAAGTACAGCATGCGCCTCAACGTCGCCTTCTTCTCATCGTCCGAAATAATTGTGGCTGCCGATGCACCGGAACCACCGCTGCTGCCAGCTATCGTCGTCGCCGTCGTCGCCACGGACTTGGGACTCGAACTACGACCCGCATCCGCAGCCCCACCCCCGCCCGAGAGTGCCTGTGCCGATGACGGCAGCACGCCTCCGAACGAGCCGCGAGGGGCCCCGTCGGAGACCCTCGCCGCGATACGGTTCGCGGACACGTGTAGGGGTTCGACCAGCCGCGCGGGAGGTGTGGTGGCTTGAACGACCCGACGCTCAATCTCAGCATCGTCGCGGAGTGTCGGTCCCGCCGTCGCCGCCTTGGCGTGTGACGCTCCCATGGCCCCTCGACGGAGGCAACAATGGGCGAGAGAACTCTTGTTGCGAAAGAGAGAGAGAGAGCGAGAGAGAGAGAGAGAGGAAACACATGCATTGCAGTCCGACAAATGGATGGCCCCGAGAAATGGAACCAACAAAAGAAACGAAGTCACAGCAAAAGTCTAACGGTGATATTAACGACGAAAGACGAAAGCGCAGTCCTTTTGGGCCCTTGAATACGACCAGCCCCTCAAGCCCTCTTTCTCTCTGACTGACTCTCTTATGAGTTAGACCAGATCCTTCTTCGGGAGTGGAAGCGACCGGGGCAACGTGACGCGCCGGTTGCTGCTACGCAATACCTTCAGAAAGTCCGATGCCTTGCACTCCGCAGAAAGCGTGGTGGGATCCAAGCTGGTCAGACAGCGGCGCCGCAGCAGCTCCATGCCGCGCGGGGTCTTGCTGCGCTCTGTGGGCGCCTGCGCCGTCAGCGTTTCGTCAGAGCACTTGCTCGCCTTTTTAGCGTCGGCGTAGCAAACGCTGCGCGCATCCAACCACTTAACGCAGAGGGGGTCGAGCCCCTCCGGCCGTGGGCTCGCGTCCCAGATCTCCTTCAGGTAGCAATCGAAGCCGCTCAGCTTGCAAATGCGGGACTGGTCGACCCGGCAAGCCTGCAGCAGCGAGCGCGGTGCGGCACCCGCTGCCCTCTTCGGCACGACAGCGGCAGCTGCTTCCTCCGCCGCCGAGGTGAGCCCCGCGGCGATGAAAAGTAGTACGGCCAGTGCGACGGCTCGTGACATCGGTTCGCTACTCGAATGCGACGAATGAGTTATTGGGTGCTATCGATATGAAAGAGGAAAAAAAGATGAATCGATGAGACCATACCACGTTCGTCACGTTCCAGCAGGTGTTGTGGAGAATGAGTCTGGTCTGGTCGTGGTACATTTGAGCGCGGAGCGAAGTGGGAACTGACTCAACGAGGAGGGAGTCCCTCGTTCCCCCTTTCTTCCCCGCCCGTTCTCTTCTACGGTGACGACCCATCAACACACACCCCGGAGGGGGCCAGCCGCCGATCGGTAGCAGCGTGTGAGGGGGGATTTCCAAGGGCCGTCACGGTGGCGGCGTGGGCCATAACCTGTGTGATTCACCCCCCAGGGATGCGTTTCACGCGTGAACTAGTTTCAAAAACAGAATGACGAATTCGTTGAACGAGACTCGTCCCGTGCCGGCGAAGCCGCTGTGTTGCGAGATGAGGTCGCGAACTTCTCGCTCGGACCGCTCCACGCCAAACGATTCCAGTTGGGCGTAGAGCCTCCCGAGTTCGTCCGCTTCGAGGAAGCCGTTGCCATTCTCGTCCAGCACATTGAACACCCTGCGGAGCTGATCGTCGGTGACCATCAACCGCCCGATGTTGGCCTCGTACCGCTCGACGTCGGTGGTCGTGACGTACAACTGGGGGGCGCTGTCGTACAGCGACGTTGACGACGATGCCGCCACCATCGCCGTCGTCGTGGGATGGCTCGAGCCGCCTGCATGATGATGCCGCAGCGGCTGGCTTTTGGCGCCGGCGGGTCCTTTTGCCTGGGTGCTCGGGACGCAAAACACCTCCCACCCTCGCAAAGGACGAAACGCATTGGAAACGGCCATTCTCCATAGGTCCGTCCCCACCGTTTCGCAGTGCCGCTTGCTGCAGCTGCCGCAGGTCATCGACAAGGACGCGAAGCCGCTTGAGGGCGCCTGGCTGCGCACGTCGACGTCCGATGGGCACTGGCACAGGGGCGGCAAAGGCACTCGTAACACCTCGCCGGTCCCGGTGGTGCACGTCTCGGGGAATCCTTTGCCGAGCACCTCTTCGAGCGGCAGCACGAGCCGCTGCCTGTTCCAGACGTCGGCGCACGTTGCCGCGAACACTGTGAGGTGGCCGTTTGCGTCAAAGACGTCGTGCAGCACACTCAACAGCGCGGCGTCGGCCTCCAGACCGCAGTCGCTGAAGCTCACATAGTGCATCTGCCGCTGCCGCGTCAGCAGTGGGGCGAAGGAGTGGAATCCCTCGCTGCCAACGCCGGGGTTGTCGTGGAACGAGACGCCCCGGAGCGACCGACTGAGGGTCGTGACGGTCCGGGTGCCTCCTCCTCCTCCTCCGGTCGTCGTACCCGCGGCGAGCCGCGCAAAGTCGTCTGCGGTCAGTCCACAACGATGGGCCGCCACATATTTCATCGCGGGATGTGTAAGGGCGATCGAGAGGACGCGCGGTGCCGCCGCAATTACTTGGTCGTCGGTGGGCCCCCCGCCGCCGATCAGGTTGTGGTTCAGATGCAGCACTTCGAGCGTGGCGGCGAAGTGTGTCAGAAAGTCCGACAGGCGATCAAACGACCGGGCGCCGCAGTCGGAGACGTCCAGATAGCGAAGCGATAGCTGCTTGGCGCAAAACTGGTCTGGTTGTTGGGGTGCCTTTGCGGGATTGCTTTTCCCAAGTGGGTCGACGGTGTCGAACAGCATGGTGAGCCCCGCGTCGCCAAGTCCAGTGTTGCCGGCGAGAGAGAGGCAGGTGATGGCGGTCTCCGCCTGCCGCAGCCCTCTCACGAAACAACCCCAGTGGTTCCCGGCGCGCACGTGACAGTTTTCCATGTTGAGCTCTCGCAACGTTCTACTTTGGGCGACAAACTCTCCTAGAAGCGCCACCGTAGTGGACAAGTCGTTGTACGCTAGGTTCAGGGACTGCAATGCGCTGCCGCTCGCCGCCTCGCGACTCGTCAACGACCGAGCCGACGGCGCCGCGTACGAGTGAAGCAGCACGTGACAGAACGAGAACATGCCGATGTCGGGGATCGCATTTTGGCTGAGGTCCAGGATCACGAGCGATGGCGATACGCCCGCGGCCTTCGCTAGAATGCTGGCGCCGACGGAGCTCATGCGCGTACGAGAAACGGTCAGACTTTTTACCTTGGCGTTGCGTTGGAGCGCGGTGGCGATGGCCCCGATGCCGTCATCACCAATTTCCGTGCGGTCCAGTGCCAGTCGCTGCAGGGAGTTGTTCATGAGCAGCGCGTCCGCGAGGTCCGCGGCGACATCGTCGTCGACGCAAGTCCAGCTCAGGTCGAGGCTGGTCAACACTTGATTGACCTTCAGGGCCTCAGCGAGCGCGGCGCAGCCCTCCCGGGTGGCCTTGGTGCGGCTCAACCCCATGTGCTTCAGGTATTTGTTGTTCGCCAAGGCTTGTGAAAGGGCCACGGTGGCATCGTTGCCGTCGGGAAGCAGCAGGCCGCAGCGATACAGCTCAAGGTCTTTCAGGGAATAGTTTTCCGCGATGCCCTTCGCGATTTCCACGCCGTCCGCGGCCATGGCCGAAGGGCCTTCCGCAACGTCCGGCAGGCCGAAGCCGAGACTCAGATTCATGCGACCCGTTGATGGGGCCGAGGCCACCAAGCCGAACCGCTCCAAGTGGCGCATGCCATTCGTTTGCCACGACGGGGGATGATCATCCATTGGTGGAGCGTGGTGGTGCGGGAGGGACAGTCGACCACTGGTACGAACGATATGACAGAACGAGAGAGAGAGAGAGAGAGAGAAAGATTT
>ERZ1292630.3402-Hain-H41-02um-R3-3402-length-14002-cov-30_pt1 | contig 14002 bp, 14 predicted proteins | sample MGYA00564408_ERZ1292630 | MGnify/ENA primary metagenome ERZ1292630 (study PRJEB36523, sample SAMEA6512641) | groundwater metagenome | collected 2019-01-08 | study: AquaDiva: Metagenomics assemblies of 32 groundwater samples | reverse complement strand
AATTTTTAACGAGCATTATCCAAACATAGAATTGGTAATCAAAAATGTTGGAAGGCACCTTGCAATTCCTGACAAACTATGCTATAAAATTAAGCAAATAATGTAATAACTGGAGTAATATGCGAAACAACAAAATGACAGCAATATCAAGAAAAAATGATGAAAGAGAGAAAAAGACGGAAAACGGCTTGATTGTTTGGTTTTTTATGAATTTCAAGAAAATAATGTTTATCAGTTAGTGTTTTCAAAAAGCGCCGTTTGGCGCTTTTTTTGTAAGAAAATAACAAGAAAAAAAAGATTGCCGATTATGCCAAGTGTATTTTACTGAAAATATGTTTGGCATAGTTGGTTAATTGTTTGAGCAATGCCAACTTGCGATGGTTCTTTGAAAATTTAAAAAGAAAGGTGGTGATGAAATAGAAAAAACATTGTATTTTTACTTCTTAAAACTTTAAAAAACAAGGAAAAGAGGTGAGTAATATGCTCGTTGAGGCTAGATCTCCCAATACGCAAAAAAGAAAAAAACATTTAAACGAAAATAAAATGTTTACAATGGATCACTTGGAAGAAATGTCATTAAAAAGTTCTCCGTTATTTAATTTACGGAGTGGCAGTTTTTCACACGCGGCTTGCAATGATTGTTGTTGTGATGTTGATTGTTGTGGCATGACCTAATTGGGTGAGGGGTTGGCTTTGTTTTTTTTAAATGAAGCCAACCCTATTTAAAATTAAACAGGAGAATCAGACATGGAAAAGAATATGGATGTTTTTAAAATTGTTCAATCAGAAGGAATGGTGGTTTTTGTGCCCGAGGCGCGCAGAGTTTTTCTAACACCTGCAAATTCTATTATACCAGATAACATTTTCGGTAAGCCTAAAAATATCGGATTGCCTAAGATTCCTGAACAAAAGTTTGTAAACACAGAAATTTTGCTGAATAATGATTGCAATTTAAAATGCACTTATTGTTATGCAAATGCGGGGACAAGGCCGTTAAAAGAACAAATTTCAGAAAAAACTGCATTGCTGGCAGTAGACAGAGTTGCTCATAATGCCAAAGAAATAGGAATGTCGGAATTTAATGTAATTATGGCAGGTGGTGAACCGACACTTTCCTTTGATTTAATAGCATTAATAACAAAACACGCCAAAGAAAAAGAGAAAGAGTTGGGGATAAAATTAAAAATAGGAACTGTCACAAACGGATTGTTTAGTTTTAAGGTGAGAGATTTTTTAGCTGAGAATATGAGTTTTGTTAATATTTCTATTGATGGTTGGAAAGAAATACACGATACGCAAAGACCAACCATTGCTGGAAAAAGCAGTTTTGACAAAATTTATGAAAATGCAAAATGGTTTAATGACCATTGTTCGATCAATCTAGGAATCAGAGCGACTATTTCTTTGGAAAAAACCAACAGAATGGTGGAAATTGTTTCTTATTTGCATCGCGAATTTCCAAGAGCGGTAATTGGATTAGACGGAGTGCAGGAGTGTGGCAGATGTTTTACTTCAAATGAAACTTCTCCCAATTGGCTTATTTTTTCTGAGCAATTTATAAAAGTTATGAGCATGTCTTTTAAGGAAAAATTTGCTATAAGCAATGGCTTTACTAGATTTTTGAATAACTCTGATGATATAAATTATTGCGGAGCTGATGGACGTAATTTTATCGTTACTCCCAGTGGGCACATTGGAAGCTGTTCTAGGGTTTTTGCAGAATCTGATAGCTTTGCCGATTTATTTCTTTTTGGACGATATGACAAGGTACCTGAAAGTTTTGTTTTTGATGTGTCACGATATGAAAATCTAAAAAGGCAAATTAACAAAAAAAATGAAAAATGTTTAAGTTGCTTTGCCAAATACAATTGCAAAGGAGATTGCGCTCATTTTAAACTCTCTTCAGGGCTGAAGTTGGATGATCTTAGTCCTAGATGTGAAGCGATACGGCGCATAACTCTTCATCAGTTGAGACTTTCTTTGGGATTAGAATAAAAAAAGCGCGCTGGACTAAAATCTAGCGCGCTTTTATAATGATGCAATGGATTTTAATTTTATTACTCCTGCAGAAATGGTGGAGACCTTTGCGGTTATAAGAAATTTTGGTTATGGATGTGATAAAAAGTTTTATTGCAAAAACTTAACATTACCAAGAATGAAAACTAGATATTTGAAAAAAAAGTTAGATAAGGAATTTATGGGAAATTATTTTGCTTTTGGGAGATGGTATATGAACAACAGAACATTAACGTCGAACCAAAACAAGTGTTTATTTTTTAAGTATCAAGAAGAAACAAAAAAGATAAACTTTGAAAATGTTTATCAGAAAAAAAACGATTTTATAACTTCTTTTAACGAAAAAGTTATTTTTGACGCGGACGGCAATTTTCTTGTTTTTTTTAATATTTTAGATTTTTATGATCATGCTTTTAACTGGCAATTTATGAATGATTACATAATATCAGTGTCACCAAGAACAAAAGGCGAGTTTGGCTGGAATTCGCTAAGACATGAAATTTTGCATATTATTTTTAAAAAAAATTCCAACTTAACGGTTAATGATTCTTTGTTTAAAAAGATTTCTCCGCGTGGTTATGAAAACGAAGAAGACAGAGTTATTTTAGATGAAATAATGGTTTTGGCGTTATGTTTGTTTTTTTTGCCAAATGATAAAATTGCAAAAATGTTGTCATTTTATGACACGATAGGGTATGAAATTATTCGCGAGGCTTATAAAACAACGAAACATTTCCCTTTTCCCATAAAGATAAATTCGCAATTTCAAAAAAAATGGGTTGAAATATTTAAGAAAAAAATAATAAGTTAAACACTAAAAGGCTTGCTTTAATCTTAGATTAAAGCAAGCCTTTCCACTTTTATTTAGCCATTTTTGTTTATAGTAATTCTTACTCCTGATAAGTTTGACGGGTTATCAAATTCAGAATCAAAAATATTGTTTACCTTAAACAGTCCGGCGGTTGTCGCAATAAGTATGCTGTGGCTTATTGCTAAAACCTTGCCGGAATATTTTATTTCTTTTGCAAAATTTTTAATAGAAGAAAATGTATGTTTCGCATCTTTGAATAATATGTGCGGAGCGATTTCTCTTAGTATTTCCAATTTGTTTTTGAATTTACGGGAATTCTCACTGAATTCTTTTGAATTAACGATAAAATTCCAGTCGTTTGGAAACCTTGTGCAGAGCCAAGCCGTTGTTTTAAAAGAATGATTTTCACAGGCGGTAATTATCTTCATTGTTTCTTTGCAACGAAAACTGGGGCTTGCTAGAAAAATGTTGTAATCATTACTAAGGATATTTTGAGCGAGTATTTCAGTTCTATTTACCCCTTCTTTTGAAAGAACCCCTTTTTCATTTTCTTTGCCATGTCTTATCAGATCAAAAATTAGCACTATTCACCTCTTTCTTTTTATAAAGTTGTAAAAAATCAATTATTTTTTTATTTATATCACAAGACAAAATATTAAGCAATAACAACTCCTTTGCCTGTTTCTTTTTTTTAATATAAAATGGTTATAATATGGAATTAAGGCTTAACTACAAAGGAAAAGATTTTAATAAGTTAAGAGATCTGATCATTAAGACTTATAATGATGTTAGCGTGTGCTTTGGGTGTGAACTGAATAATCTTACTGTTTGCGTGCATAAAAACAGAAAAGAATTTGATAAAAAACTTAATCGAAAAACAAAATTATGGCACATTGCCAGCGCTCACAATGGGGAGATGGATATTATTCATTTTAACGCTTATGAAAAAGAAACTTCTCATAAAAAAGAAGACTTTTTGCCAACCTTAAAGCATGAAATAGCCCATTTATTTATTGACAAATTGGCAGGTGGCAATGCTATTCCGAGATGGCTTAATGAAGGATTGGCGTCGTTTGTTTCGGATCAACATAAAAATATAAAACATTCAATATATATAGAAGAAAGTTTTTGCGATAAGTTCGGCGATCCGAAAGGGTGGGACGAGTATTCAGATTATAGCGCTTATGACACAGCATCTTTGTTTGTTAACTTTTTAACAGAAAAATACACTTTGGGTAAGATAACGAACTTTCTTTCAAAATTAGATAAAAATTATTACTATCCAAATTTTGAAATAATTTTTAAAAATAACTTTGAGGAAACATTGAAAAATTTAGAAAAAGAATTTGTAGGCAATTCAAATAGTTTTATTAAGCCATAAAATATGAGCCTGTTTTTCTTCTTGCAATCTTATCCAAACTATGCTATAAAATTAAGCAAATAATGTAATAACTGGAACAACACAAGTAATAACAAAATGACAACAACAGCAAGAAAAAATGACGAAAGAGAGAAAAAGACGGAAAACGGCTTGGTTGTTGGGATTTTTATGAATTTCAAGAAAATAATGTTTATCAGTTAGTGTTTCCAAAAGCGCCGTTTGGCGCTTTTTTTGTAAGAAAATGAATAAGATATGAGAAGAAATAATATTTTAGAAACATTGATTCCAAAACACATAAGAAAATCGATTTTAAAAGATGACATTGTCTTTGCCGATTTTCCAATTAGAGCTTTTTTTGTTCCAGCGTACGATCCCAAAAATCATTATATGGAACTAACAAAAAGTCATTACTTTAGGGCTCTCTTGGTCTTGCGTCATTATGTAAAATCAATTTCTGATTATTATTTTGGAATTGAACAAAATGCAAAAAACATAGACTTATTTATGATGACACCGAGTATTTCCTCTCCTGCCGGCCAAGGTTCTGATTCAGAAGCAATTCCTATTGTTTTTGGAAAATTAGACACATTTTTAACGGATTCTTCGCAGTTTGGTTTTGAACCATTGCTTATGAATGGGTTTAATAAAGTGTATTGCTATCTTCCTTCAATGAGAGGTGAAGATTACGACAATAGGCACTTAAATCAATTTTTTCATTGCGAACTAGAAATTAAAGGGGGTATAGAAGAATTGATTCCAATAATCGAACAATATGTTAAAAAATTATCCGCCACTCTTTTGTTGTTGAATAATATAATAGATAGAATTAGTCATTCGCCGGAAGCAACAAAAAAATATTTAAATAAAATTTTGAATACGAATAAATTTCCAGAAATAAGTTTTGATGAAGCGGTTGAAATACTGATTAAAAACAACAAAGATGATTTGGTTAATTTTACTGATAAAGGGAGAGGTATTTCTTCTGATGGAGAAATAGAACTGATGAAAATTTTAAATATAAAAACACCTATTTGGATTAAAAATTTTGACAGAGACAGAGTGCCGTTTTATCAAAAACCTAATCCTAAAAATTCAAACAAAGTCATAAATGCAGATCTCTTGTTTCCTCCGATAACAAACGATTCTTTGGGCGGCGAGATTGTAGGTTGTGGTGAAAGGCAAGAAAACGCAGAGATGACATACGATTCTCTTGCTAGACAAGGGGTTTCTCCCGACTCATATGAGTGGTATATAGATTTACGAAAGATGTCAAATTATAAAACCACTTCTGGCTTTGGTTTAGGGGTAGAAAGATTTATAGCTTGGGCATTAGGAAAAAAGGACATTAAAGATGCTATAATATATCCAAGATTAAAGAATGTTTTAACATATCCATAATTTTGAATAGAAGTTTTACTTAAAGCCAATGAATAATTACTACAGAGAAGTATCAAATTACTTCAATAATAAAGCAAGCGTGTATGATGATGTTGATAATCAGCTTTATTGGGTTTTGTCCGATTTGTTTTTTAAGGAAGTTTTAAAAAAGGAAGTGCCAAGATTAATAGCTGGCAAGAAGGAAATAAAACTACTTGATGCGGGGGCGGGAACTGGAAGGTGGACGATATTTTTTTATCAGTTGTTTAATGAAAATTACATAATTAGCGGAGAATTAGTTGATATTTCGGAAAAAATGCTTGATGAGGCCAAGGTTAAATTAGTAAAGAATAATTTGAACTCTAAATTTAAATGCTTGTTTGGTAATATTGAAGAAATGAAGGAGATAAGAAACGAAAGATATGATGTTTCTTTGTCTTTCTACAATGTTATAAGTTTTGTGGAAAATCCAGGAAAGGCGTTAGCTGAAATTGCCAAGAAGTTAAAAAATGGCGGAGTGCATATTAGCATTGTGGCTAATAAATATCATTCTTATTATTTTTCTATCTTAACAAATCAATTAAATGAATTAGATATTATAAAAAATCAATCAAAAATTCGTTTTAATGAATCAATGCCGCATATTCACTGCTACACACCGGATGAGTTAAGGGAATTGTACATAAATAATGGTTTTAGTCGCGTAAAGATCGTTGGCGGACCAAACTTTTTTTACCCCGGAATGGAAGAAACATATACACATGGAAACACTGATAGTATTAAGAATGCATTGTCTTCCAATGGCACATTTAAAAAAATACTTGAAGTTGAATTGGATAATTATGAAAAAAAAGATATTATTGGAAGAGGTAATGTACTGATGGCCATTGCAATAAAATAATCAGTCATGAGTAGTTTAAATTTATGTGTAAATTACAAAAAGGAGACGCTATAGGCATCTTGGCGCCATCTGCTCCAGTCAGTTTTTTTTGTCCGCGAAGAATGCAAAGAGGCATTGAAGCGATTGAAAGAATGGGATATAAGATTAAACTGGGAAACACAGTTGATAAGGTAGAAGATTATTCTGCTGGTACTATTGCGGAGCGTGTTGATGACATGCATAAAATGTTTCTTGACCCAGAGGTGAAAGCCATAATAGCGACCATTGGCGGTTATAATGCGAATGATCTTTTGGATAAACTTGATTATGAATTAATAAAAAGAAATAACAATAAATTGTTTATCGGCTATAGCGACATAACCGTTCTTCTTTTTGCTTTGATGAAAAAGTCGGAAGTGCAGACGATAATGGGACCAATGGTTTTGCCTCAGTTTGGAGAATTTCCAGATATTCTAAATTTCACAAAAAAATCATTTGAGTTTGTGGTTTCAAATATTGGAACAGACAAGGAGTATTCTCTGCCAGTGTCTGCGGAAAATACAGAAGAAATGTTGTCTTGGGATAAAGAAGACAACAGAGCTAGAAAAATGAATAAAAATGAAGGCTGGAAAGTTGTTTTTAGTGGAAACGCTGAAGGAAGATTGCTGGCTGGCAACTTGAACACGCTCAGTAAATTGGTTGGAACAGAGTATATGATTGATACAGATGATTCAATTTTGTTTATTGAAGACGATGACGAAGAATCCGTCTCTACACTGCAAAGAATGTTGCAACATTTTAAACAGGCCAAATTACTCGATAATGTTTGCGGAATTGTATTTGGCAGGTTTCAGAAAAAAAGCGATCTTACGGAAGAAAAACTGAAGAATTTATTGTTGAATGTATTTGGCGAAGTTAATATTCCCATAATAAGCGGTGTTGATTTTGGACATACCGATCCTATGCTAAGCTTGCCTCTTGGAAAAAATGTAAAAATTTCAGCGAATAGGAAAAGTGTCAGTATATCAGTGTCTTTACAATAAATAATAATTATGTTAGGGTTTAACTAAATTTATAATTATTCTTTAACAATTTAATAGGAGGTGAAAAATTGAATTTCCAAGATGAACTTCAAAAAGCCAGTTTGGGAGCTTTGTTTAAGGGATTTGCCCGCGTATTGTTCAAAAGAAAAATTGGTAATATTTCTTTTTGGGATGTTAGATATCTTGAATGCAATGTTCAATTAATTTTGAAAGAACGTATTCTTGATAATTACAAACAAATATCAAAATTACCTTTGGGTAGCATTGTTAATTTTTCTGGAAAAAAAATAGAAACATGTAAGAATAAACATTCGATTGAAGCAAGCACGGTTGAAATTTTTTTTATTTTTAACGACATTATTCCGGACAGGTTCCATCGATTGAATAATAAGATCAGATACAAAAATAGGGTGTTAGATTTTATTTCAAGTGAGGATTCTTTTAATTTTTTTAAAAAGATTTCCACTACAATTCAAACTATTCGCTTGTTTCTGTATAGACATGGTTATAAGGAGTTCAATTCCAATACTTTGCATGAAGTTTTTGAAGGTGGTCAAGCGCGTCCTTTTTCTCTTATTTGCAATGCGAATAAAAAAACTCTGTATCTCAGTCTGACTAGTGAGCTGAGGCTTAAAGGCTTGTTAATTGCCGGCTTCGAAAAAGTTTTTGAAATATCTCAATCTTTTAGGAATGAAGGATTGGATGCAATTCATTCTCCCGAATTTTCTCTTTTAGAGTTTTATGCCACTCAACAAAACCACGAAGACATGATGATAATGGTTGAGGAAATGATGCGTGAAATAGTTCAAGAAAACAATGGAACAAAAGAAATTGATTATTACAGCAACGACGGCGTAAAATTTACGGTTTCTTACCGAGAATTTGCGCGCTTGTCTTTTAGAAAAGCTTTTGAACTGTATGTTGGCAAATACAACGATTGCGCGTTGCCCAAGATGATTGAAAAATTCCCAAAGATGTTTAATGAAAAAATGTCTGCATCTGCATGGTTAATGAAAGTTATCGAAAAATTTTTTGTTCCAAACATAGTCAATCCAACTTTTTTGATTGAATTACCTTCAGGAATGTCGCCTTTTGTTAAAAAAGGATTTGATTGCAATGTAACAGAAAGAGCCTTTTTCATTGCACAAAGATTGTTTATTGCTGATATTTATAGTGACGAAAACGATATCAACAATTTAAAAATAAATCTTGAGCAACAGTTCAAAGAAACAGGTGTTCCGATGAAAGACAGGTATTTGCGGGCTTTATCTTTTGGTTTGGTAAAAACAGCAGGAGTCGGGTTGGGGATGAACCGTTTGTTTATGCTATTCTTAAACAAACTGCCGAAAAACATAAAAGAAACTATTTTATATCCAATACTATGAACAGGAGGAGAAAATGACATACTTAGACGCGTTTAAAAGAACACACGAGGTAAATGTTGCACTTGCAAATTTCAGTGAACTTCAAAGCAATAAAAGTAAAATATCCATTGCCGGAAGAATTATGTCTAAAAGAACAATGGGAGGGGTTATTTTTTTAGACATTCAAGATTCATCTGGCAGAATGCAATGCTTTTGTTCAAAAAAAGGATTAGCAGAAGGCAATTTCATTGATCTGAAAAAAAACTTGAAGATCGGAGATATTGTCGGAATAACGGGATTTGTGTTTGTGACACAAACAAACGAAAAAACTGTAAATGCGGAAAAATTTCAAATTCTTTCCGTTTCGGTTAAAAATTTGCCGGAAAAATTTCATGGGCTAAGCGACATAGAAACATGTTACAGGAAACGATACCTTGATTTGATCATGAACATTGAGACAAGGAATGTTTTTAAAAAAAGATTTAAGATTTTGGAAAAAATTAGAGATTTCTTGGCAAAAGAAGGTTTTGTTGAAGTTGAAACTCCAATATTTCAAAATAATCCATGCGGAGCATCCGCAAATCCATTTAAGACACATCATAATGCGATGAATTTAGATATGTATTTGCGTATTTCCCCAGAAACATTTCTAAAGCGATTGATTGTTGGCGGTATGGAAAAAATTTTTGAAATTGGAAAAAATTTTCGAAATGAAGGAATCGATCCGTCTCACCTTCAGGAATTTACCATGTTAGAGTGTTATGTGGCATATTGGAATTATCAAGACAACATGATTTTCACTCAGCGACTTCTAAGAGAGGTTATTTCAAAAACAATTGACACATTGCAAATTGAACACAAGGGGATAATTCTTGATTTTGAAAAAGAATGGACTGTTATTGACTATCGAGAGTTGGTTTTAAGAGACTCTGGAATTGATGTGTTGGCTTACAACAATTCGCTTGATTTTGAAAAAGAAATTCAGAACAAAAAAATTGATTTGGGCGATATCAGAAACATTTCACTTGGGAATATGATAGATAAGCTGTATAAAAAATATTCACGACCAAGTCTCATTCAGCCAACAATTTTAGTTCATCATCCCGCATCCTTAATTCCACTCGCCCGCCTTAACATCAACGACAGTAGAGTCGTTGATTCTTTTCAGATAATAGTTAATGGATGGGAAATAGTAAAAGCTTACTCTGAATTAGCAGATCCGGTTTTACAAAGAAGGCTGTTGGAAGATCAGGCAAAACTAAGAGAATCTGGGGATGATGAAGCGATGTTTTTAGACGAGGATTTTTTAGAGTCTCTCGAGTATGGCATGCCTCCTGTTTCAGGGTTTGGTTTGGGCATTGACCGCTTAGTGGCCATTATTACAAATCAAAAAAACCTTAGAGATGTAGTCTTGTTTCCTATGATGAAATAAGACATTTGCAACAATAAATCGGCTGGCATGAAACATGTCAGCCGATTTTTTCCTTGCAATCTTCTTCAAACTATGCTATAAAATTAAGCAAATAATGTAATAACTGGAGTAATGAGTGGAACAACAAAATGACAACAACAGCAAGAAAAAATGACGAAAGAGAGAAAAAGACGGAAAACGGCTTGGTTATTGGGCTTTTTATGAATTTCAAGAAAATAATGCTTATCAGTTAGTGTTTTCAAAAAGCGCCGATGGGCGCTTTTTTTGTATAGAATCAGACAATTATGAAATTTTTAACTTTAATTTATGGAATAACGGCGGATTTGATTATCAGGTATTTGCCGAATTTTAAAAAAGACAAAGATTGTTTTGTGTTTTTGGCACATCCGAGGAATTTAAAAGACGCGACGCATAAATTTCCTTTTTTAAAGATGTTGCCAAAATAGTTGACAACTCAATGGGGGGGGGTGCTAGCATCAGATTAGAAAGCCAAAGATAACGCTATCTTTGGCAGATAGGACTTTTAAAACTTAGAAAGGAAGGGGGTGATGAAAATGAAAAAAGCACTGGCAGATTATCAAGAAGATGACAGACCGTTTAATTTCCAATTCGCTTTAGAGTTGCCACGGCATCTAAAGCTGGAACGGCAACCATCAATGAATGACACAAGCACATACGATCCATCGCAATTAACCATCGTTTCTGATGATTAATTGGCGTAATCATAGTGGATCAAGCATTAGTTTGGTCCACTATGATATTTAAACATTTTACAGGGAGAAAAAAATGAAAAAAATTCTTATCTTAACTCATTTTAATGACAATACGGCTGATTTGGTTATTCAAAAATTATTTGATAAAAAAGCGGTTTTTGCAAGGTTTAATACGGAAGAATTTCCAGAAAAAGTTAAACTAACTGCAATGTGGAATGGCAAAGAAGTTGTTGCAAAAATTTCTTCTAAAAATTTCAGTTTTTGTTTAAATGAGATTAAATCTGTTTGGTACAGAAGACCGCACAGACCGGAAGTTAATCATTTTGAATGTCCAATATCTAAAGAGTGGGCGGAAGAAGAATCGCAGTATGCCCTTAATTGTTTATGGAGCTTGCTGAAAGATTGTTTTTGGTTAAATCCAATTTGGGCATGCGAAAGAGTGCAATTTAATAAATGGATACAAATGATTAAAGCCATGGAAAATGGCTTATTAACACCAATAAGCTTGCTGACAAATAATCCGAACGAAGCACTTGCTTTTTACAAGAAACACGATAGCGACTTGGCTTTAAAGGTGATAAGAAGAGGTGCGGTTAATTATGATGATAAAACACTTTTATTGCATACAAAAAGATTAAGAGATTCTAAAATAAAAAGCAGTTTTTTTAAAAACATTTGCCACTCCCCGGTTTTTTTACAGAAATACATAGAAAAGAAAATTGAATTGCGCATAACAATTGTTGGTAACAATGTTTTTGCTTGCGCTATTCATTCTCAAATTAAGGAAGAAACTTGTGATGACTGGAGAAAACATATTTTTTTGGAAAAAGAAATTCCCCATGAAACATATAAATTGCCTGAAAAAATTAAAAGTTCTTGCATTAAGACGATAAAAGACTTAGGGCTTTGTTTTGGGGCGATTGACATGATTTTGACTCCAAAAAATGAATACGTTTTTTTGGAAGTTAATCCAAATGGTCAATGGGGTTGGATTGAGGAGTTAACGCGCGTTCCGATATCGTCAGCCGTTGCCAGTTTGCTGATAAAAGCCGGTTCAGACTGAACAATGATTTAACAAAAAACTTAATGCTTCGTTGGTTTGTGGTAAACCAACGAAGCATTTTTATTTAATTCAAAAGAAAAGATTGTTAAATGATTTCGCATATGATAATATTTTTTTATGAGTCGTACTCATTTTAATGTTGGACTTCAAAAAGAGATTTTGAGTAAAGATTTTATTATTTTAGGGGAAACTCACGGAATAAAAGAAAATTTAGACATAACAAAATTTTTTTTAAAGTTTTTTATTGATCAAAATATTTCTATATTTTTTGCAATTGAATGGCCCATTAATTTGGAAATAGAAATAAATGATTATCTTTTAAAAAAAAGCAGCTTGAATTGGAAAAGGTGGGTATTTTCAAGATCGCCGGACGGCAGAATTTCAAAAGAGCATTTGAAATTTTTAGGTTGGCTGAAGAAAAAACAAATACCCATAAAATGTTTTGATGATAATGGAAAAAATTGGAACGACAGAGATAAGAAGATGGCAAAAAATATCACTGATATTCATACGAAAAACAAAAAGAGCAAGATAATCATTTTGTTAGGGAATTTGCACGCAAAAAAACATTTTTTTGACTTGAATGGCAAAATTTTCCGACCGACAGCGTCGTATTTGCCTAAAAATAAAACAATTTCTTTTAAAATAAATTATTTATCTGGACAGTATTTCAATATGTTTATTAAAAAAATTGAGTTAAATAAAAAAATAAACTTAAAGAATATAAAAACAAAGGTAATAAAATCAAAAAACAGCGTTTATGATTATGAAATTATTTTAAAAAAGGCGACACCTGTAAATATTTTAAGCAAAAGAAACATGATAAAAGCGGAAAATTAAAATTTTTCTTCTTGCAATTTTCTTCAAGCTATGCTATAAAATTAAGCAAATAATGTAATAACTGGAACAACACAAGTAATAACAAAATGACAACAACAGCAAGAAAAAATGACGAAAGAGAGAAAAAGACGGAAAACGGCTTGGTTATTGGGCTTTTTATGAATTTCAAGAAAATAATGTTTATCAGTTAGTGTTTTCAAAAAGCGCCGATGGGCGCTTTTTTTGTATAAAATGGACAAGATATTATGAAAAAAGAATTGCCGATTAAAATACAAACGATATTATATAGGGTTCAAAATGAAACACTGCTGGTTTGGCAGGCATAGAAGATAAGACTAAATATTTAAAACCCTATCCAAAAAAATCAGGAGGATACTACTAATTATGAAAAAAGAAATAGAAATAAAAATTAAGATAGACAAGGAAATTTTTGACAGGTTTGTTAAAAATAAATCAAACTTTAAGTTTGAAAAAACTTACGGTTATTTTACTGAAAATTATGAAAATATGAGCAAGGGGATTTTTCCAAGAATCAAGGAGGTTGGAGAAACCGCTTTAGTGTCGGTAAAAATAAAAACAAAAAATGATTCCAAAATGTTTGAAAGAGACGAGTATGAATTTGAAATAGAATCAAGTAAAGCAGATTCGGCTAGACTTATGTTTAAGGTCTTAGGGTATTGCATTGAACATATTTTTGAAAAAAAACGCTATAATCTGGAAGCTATAAATAATTGTAATTTTGTCGCGGACGAATTGCCGTTTGGTTATTTCCTTGAATTGGAGGGCACAGAAGAAGACATTGAAAAATCCATAAAAGAAATTGGTTTGGATGACTATGAAAAAATAAATGGCGCCTACCTTAAATTATGGGAAAAATACAAAAAAGAAAACAATTTAACCGGCGAATGTGTTTTTAACAAATAACTTTATGAAATTTTTAAGTTTAATTTACGGAGCGGTGGGGGATTTGATTATCAGACATTTGCCGAATTTTAAAAAGAAAGATTATTCTTTTGCTTTTATTGTACACCCCAGAAACACAGCAGATATTTACAGAAAATATCCTTTTTTCAGGCACTTCC
>ERZ1292630.842-Hain-H41-02um-R3-842-length-31102-cov-7_pt2 | contig 14016 bp, 12 predicted proteins | sample MGYA00564408_ERZ1292630 | MGnify/ENA primary metagenome ERZ1292630 (study PRJEB36523, sample SAMEA6512641) | groundwater metagenome | collected 2019-01-08 | study: AquaDiva: Metagenomics assemblies of 32 groundwater samples | reverse complement strand
TCAAAAAAAATATTTTAGAAAGAGTGGCCAATGCCGAACAGGATCCGCTCACCGCCATCATTTCCATAGACTCCCTCTTAAAAATTGACCGGGAATTTGCTAAACTTAAAGAAGATATGCAGGCGTGGATTAAGGATCACGGATTATAAAAATTAACGAGTTAACGGATTATGAATTAATGAGTTAACAGACTGTCATTGCGAGTGCCGCCGAAGCAATCTAAGTTATGAGATTGCCACGGTTCGCCTACTGGCGAACCTCGCAATGACGGAGGAAGGCGTTCGCAATGACAGAAAAAAATAATCGGAATGACAGGGGCAAGGGACTGGATTCCGGCTTGAGCCTGCCCCCGCGAAGGCGGGGGGGGGCCGGAATGACAAAGTAATGACAGATATACGAATACATGGTAAATAAAATATACTTACTATAAACGATGCTTCTGAAACATAAAAAATATATATCATCCATATTTTTAGCTTTGACATTGATAGCCAGTTTTAATGTTTATTTTTATCCGAATCAAGTAGAAGCCACTGTTGTCTCGGTACCGACTCTTGATATTATGGCAAATCCACGAGATATTGGAGCATGGGCCAAAAAAATGCTAGGTATAATTTTAAAAAGAGCTATTTTAGACCGCATGGTAGACCAAACTGTAGCTTGGATCCAAGGTGATTTTAAAGGCAAACCGCCATTTTTACAAAATCCCGAAGCTTTTAAAAAACAGGTTGTGGATAATGCCGTAGGAGCCGCCATACAAGGCATTGTCCCCGGACTCTGCTCGCCTTTTAGTCTTAAGCTGCAAATTGGAATAATCGGCCCGGCTAGCCTATCTCAAGAATTTGCATGTACCTTAAATAGCGTAGTTAAAAATATTGATAATTTTGATGATGAATTTAAACAAAGCGGCAAAGGGCGCTGGATAAAATATGCCGCCATCTGGGAACCGCAAAATAATATTTGGGGGGCTACTATTATGGCCGAAAGTTTAAAAGAAAAAACCCTAGCTCAAGCCGTACAAGCGGAAAATCTTAGCCAGACAATTAATATGGGCTTTACCGCTACGGAAACTTGCACCCCAGAATTTCTACCCAAAAATAAGCCTTGCAAAGAAGGGGACCCATATTGCGTTGGTATTCTCCCGGGAGAACAAGGAAACACAACCGGACAGGTCATTTGGACTAGAATAGAAAATTTTAAATGCACACAGGGAATACCAGGTTGCAACTGTAAAATTAAAACACCCGGAAACTTTATTGCTTCCGAAGTTTTTGGCATAGCCAGTTCCAAAACTTCAAAAGATGCCATTCTTAGCGCTGATGATGTAGCTGGTTATGTTGGTACTTTACTGGATGCTATTATCAGCCACTATACTCAATTAGGAGTGAAGGGTCTTATGGGCGTTCTATATCCTGAAGCCGGCGATCAAAAAACCGAGTGGGATGTAGCCGTCAGAAAAGCTTTCAGCGCGTTAGACGCCATGACCTTTAATAATACTAAGACTATGTATTTAGACGAAATACAGACTGTTTTGGAAGTTAAAACTTCTTCCTTGAATAAAGTACAGGCTCTTATTGACCTCATTGACCAAGGAAGCGATATTGATAAAAAATTGATAACAATCAGCGCCTGTCTGGCGCCAGCCACAACTGACCAAAAAGCATTAGCGGCCGCTGTCCTTGCGTCCCTTAATACAAATAATCCAAGCTATCTTAGCGGCCTAAGTGAACAAAAAGAAGGCATAGAAAACAATGTCAATGATATGAACGAGGTTAAGATAGAAATGCAAAACTCTGTGTATCCTGCCAATCCATCAGATCCTAGCGGCCAAGCCGAACAATACGCAAGTCTTAGCTTGCTCGCGGGTTATCAAGACCTAAAGGATAAAAAGATTTTAGATCTAGACGCGGCCAATAAAGAATCTGACTCCATTGCCAGAAGCGAAGAAACGCTTCGTCTTATTGTCGCTAAAGCTAATGGCGACTTTACCGACCAGTTAGAAAATGACTGTGTTGCCGCTCTACTGCCGCCAGCTGTTGCCCCTGAATAATTTACAATTATGAGATGACCGCGGGCAAATCCCCCTTCGTCCCCCTTTAAAAAGGAGGAAAGAGGAGGAAAGAGGAGGATTTCATAAAATACATATAATGAACAATACGGTAAAAAAATATAATAAGGCAAAAACATTAAAACTGCTCGGACTAGCCCTCTGTGTTTTTGGTATTTTTGTGGCCGTTAATACATCTTACGCCCAAGGCGTCCTTGGCACCGTAGCAAACTTAGCCGGAAAATCAATCATTGATATCTTTTCTTGGGGCATTACCATTGTTTTATATATCCTTTCTACTATTTTCGCGTCAATTTTAATGATCGGCGGCTGGGTCTTTGATTGGACATTAAATTTAAACTCCGCGATATTACAAAATCCCGCGGTGCGAGTAGGATGGCCAATCGCTAGAGACATTACCAATCTCGGCTTTGTGCTATTAATTCTTATCATAGCCTTCAGCACGATCCTTAGAATGGGAGAATTCACGGCAAAAAAAGCTCTCCCTAAACTGATAATCGCCGCCTTATTAATAAATTTCAGCCTTCTCTTTGTGGGAATGTTTTTAGATTTTACCGGCATCTTAACCAACTTCTTTATAAATAAAGGCGTAACGGGGGCCGGGGATGGGGTGGGTATTTCTCAAGCCATAATCGGTATGATGGGCATAGTAACTATTCTCCAGCCGCCGGCGACTCTTGGAGCGGAAAGCTTCACAACTTTTGGCGCGGGAATGCTTACTTTTATAACCAACCTATTTTTTATAAACATAATCACCGCCGTCACAGCCATTACTATGTGGGCTATGGCCGCGATGTTTTTAATAAGATATGTGATGCTCGGCTTATTAATAATTTTGATGCCTCTGGCGATATTGGCTTGGGTAATAGGAAGAGGCGAGTGGTCAGAATGGTTTAAAAATTTCACGCAATACGCTCTTTTTGCTCCGATATCTTCCCTTTTTATATATCTTGCCATTGCCACGGCAAGTGAATTTGGAGCAATGCAAATTAGCGCCCAGCAAGCCAGCATAGCTCCGGGACTTTCCAGCATCACCGCCAATATCGGCTCTATGATTATGATAATCAGTATTCTGCTATTTGGATTGGGAATTGCTGAAAAAGGATCAGGAGCAGGCGGAAAAATGGCAGTTAAAATGGCCGAAGGCGCTATCAAAGGAATTACAAAGGGAACGCTTTCCGGCGGCTTTAAAGCTTTTGGCGGTAAAAAAATAGCCGACTGGGCATCTAAGGCGGGCCAATACGACAAAGAAGGAAAACCAAGATCGGCTTTTGTCAGGGGCATCACAAGACCATTTCGTCAAATGGGCGCTGAAACAACAGCTGGATTAAAAAAATATCCCGGTATTATGACTGGTCTTACCGAAGGCATTGCGGAGGGCTGGGGAGGTAAGGGTAGGGCATTTAGAATGAAAGAAGAAAAAACATTTGAAGACAAAGAAAAAAAAGACAAGATAAAAAATAATAAATTAACTGCAAAACAAAATGAAGCAAAAATATATCAAAACGAATTATCTGCAATAAAAAACGAACAAGAAGATTATCAAAATAAATTAGGCAGAGCGAGAGCGGAAATACAATTAAATGAAAAAATGGCGGCATCAGTGTCTGAAACATCAAATCCTCCAGAAGTAACAAGAACAATTAAAGAAAATTATGCCAAACAAAAAGAAGCCTTACTAAAACAAGCGGCTGATTTAGAAAATAAAATAAAAGAAGGGGGGAATGCGGCAAATAAACGAAAACAGGAGATCAATGCGGCTCTAGAAAAAATAAACAAAGATATAGAAGGGATTAATAAGGGACCAGATGAGACCACTGAAAAAATGGAAGCATTAGCAAAGAAAGTTGCAGAAATGGAAGAAAAAGCGGAAAAAGAAAAAGAAAAACCTTAAAGAGAAATAATTTAAAATCCCAATCTCGTAAAACGGGGCGGTTAAGTAAAAAAAATGGAGCAAAAATACGAAGCCGAAAAAATAGAAGCGCAAAGAAGATTTGACGCGCTTCCGGAAAATCTTAAAAAAGAAATACAGGCGGATAAAAACGTTGAGCTGATACATTCTGTCTGTCAAGATTATTCTCTTCCGGAAGAAAAAGTTAAATATCTCACTTTCCTAGTAGGTGAAGTTTTTCTTGGCTATATAAAACCGGAAGAAGTGGCCTACCAATTAAATAACTTTTTTGACATAGATCTGCAAAAATCAAACTTTATTGAAATAGAACTTAAACAAAAACTGTTTAATGCTTTGAAGGCGGATTTAGATAAAATATATAATCCTTTGCCCGCCGAAGCTTTAGCGAAGGAGGGCGCGGTCAAGGAAGAAGAAGTTTCTCCGACCGTTATTAAGCTAGAGAGCGAAGCTAAACCTATTTCCAATGTTTCGACGATCCCGCTTCAAAAACCGTCGCAAATTATTACTGAAAAAAAGCCGGAAGCAAAATTTTCACCGCTCACAATGGGATCTGTCATTCCGGGCTTGACCCGGAATCCAGAAAGCCTAGATTCCCGCCTCCGCGGGAATGACAAAGAACCAGTTGAACTAGCCGCTCCGACTGCGGAACCCGCGCCCTTTATAATTCAAACAAAAGTTGAGGCCGTGAAACCGGCAATTCCGCAATTTCCAAAAGAGACCCCGTCTTTGAACTTGAAAGTTGATCCATCTATTATACAAAGAGCTCCAATAATAAAACCAATTTCAGTCCATTTAGAAACCGCGCAACCAATACAAGAAAAAAAATTCCAAATGCCAGTAATAGCCGGGCAAAAGATCTTTGGCGGCGCTCCTGCCGAAAAAGTCCCAGAAAAACAGAGCGGCGCCATTGAGTCATTGCGAGTGCCGCCGAAGCAATCTGAATTTAGCAAGATTGCCGCGTCGCAGACTCCTCGCAATGACGGAAAAGTTTTGCCAACAATATCGCAAGCAACTCAGCCAAAGATTGAAATAAAACCGCCGCAACCGTTATCTTCCCCTTCTTTAAAAGAAATCAGCGAACAAAAAACGACATCTCCGCTTATTGAACGAAAAATTACTGCGCCAGAACCGGCCAAAGTAGTGCACTATAGCAACTTTAAAACCAACCTTACAAACCTTGGCACTCCGAAACAACCAACGACTAACAACTCGCGATCAACAACTAAAGAGGGCTTTATAAATCTAAATACTTTTACGAAAGTTTCAGGAAACACCGTTGATTTGAGAAAATCAAATAACTAAAACAATTTCTAATTAACCTAATTTCTAATTTCTAAATAATGGCTCAAGCTCCAAAACCCAAAAAAGAAATAGATAACGGCTTTTGGGATTTGTAATTTGGGGTTTGTTTAGGTCAATTAGAGCAATTAGGTCAATTAGAAATTATTAAAGATATGCAATTCCAAGTCCCACAATTTATAGAAACCGAGGACAAAATCATAGGTCCTTTAACCCTGAAACAGTTCGGGTTTCTTGCTGTTGGTTTTGGTATTTCTTTGTTTTTATTTTATTTCTTAAGTTTGCTGCTTTGGATATTTTTAATTGTATTTATAAATACAATCACTATTTCTTTCGCTTTTATTAAAATAAATGGCATTCCGTTGCCGCAAATTGCTGTGGCGGCCATAGGTTACTTTTGGAAACCCAAATTTTATCTTTGGAAAAAAAACCCGCTTAGCGGGGCCGCAAAAGTGGAAAAAACCGGTAAGGCAATGGCGATGGAAGAAAAAAAGAATCCATTGGGCGATATTTGGCAGAAACTTCTGACATCCAAGACCCCCATTCCGACCAGAGAAAAAACAACTAATCCCTTTATTTTTAATCAACCCCAAAACCATCAAGAGCAATATGAAGTATTCAGAAAAATAACGGGAGAAAAGGAAATAGCTAGAAGAATTGATTATAAATAAAATCAAAAGATATTCTGTCATTCCCGCGAAAGCGGGAATCCAGAAAACCTAGATTCCGGGTCAAGCCCGGAATGACAATGAATTCTTGAGTTTTAAATTATAAAAAATAGATAAAGATTGTTATAATTACTCCATGGACACCACTCAACAACCGCCTTCCTTAGCCACCCAACAATTCGTAAATATAGAATCCATTGAAAATGGAGTAATTAGGCTGAAAGGCGGGACTTATAGAAAAATACTTATAGTTTCCGGAATGAATTTTGATCTAAAATCTGCCGAAGAGCAGGAAATGATAATTTTTTCTTTTCAGGGTTTTTTAAATTCTTTGGACTTCACAATCCAGTTTTTTATCCATTCAAGAAAATTAAATATAGAAAATTATCTTACGATGGTAAAAGGACGCGAGAATCAAGAAACTAATGAGCTTTTAAAAAATCAGATTTTTGAATACGGCGAGTTTGTTAAATCATTTGTGGCCCAAAACGCCATAATGTCTAAAAACTTTTTTGTAGTCGTTCCCTTTGATCCGGTAAGGATATCCGAGGCCGGCGGTAAATTAAAAAATAAAATTTTTGGTTTATTTGGAAGCAAAGAGCCGGAGAGATCTCAAAAACAAACCGAGCAGGAATATTTAGAACAGCTGGATCAAAGAGTGAGCGGGGTAGTGGACGGACTTAATCAAATCGGGCTAAGAACCGTGCCATTAAACGACGCCGAACTTTCCGAGCTCTTTTTTAATATCTATAATCCGAGCACGATTGAAAAGAAGGGCTAACTAAAACAATTTCTAATTACTAATTTCTAATTTCTAAATAATGACCCAAACTCCAAAACCCAAACAAATCCCCCTTCATCCCTCTTTTCAAAGGGGGAAAGAGGGGAATTGGGATTTGTTTAGGTCAATTAGAGCAATTAGGTTAATTAGAAATTTATATCAAATATAAGAACAATAGAAAATAATAAAAAAATGGAGAATAATACCAACAAAAATATTGTGGACCGGATTGCTCCCGCGGCGATTGAAGTAAATTCTAACTTTCTAAAATTGGGCGACAAGCTGGTTAAAACGCTTTTTATTTTTTCCTATCCGCGCTTTCTTTCCACCGGCTGGTTTTCGGCTGTTATAAATATGCCCGATCTTATAGATATTTCCATTTTTGTTCATCCGGTTGAAACCGGTTCGGCTTTAAAAAAGTTAAGAAAAAAAGCCGCGCAAGTAGAATCACAACTGTCCGAAAAACAGGAAAAGGGAATAGTGCGCGATCCATTGCTGGAAACCGCCTTTCAAGACATTGAAAGCCTAAGAGACTCTCTTCAGCAAGCCAGAGAACATCTTTTTAATGTCGGCGTCTATATCACTATCTACGCGGAAAAAATAGAAGAACTAACTAAATTAGAAGACCGGATAATAAATTTGCTGGAAAGCCGAATGGTCTATGTGAAGCCGTCTCTATTCCAACAAATTGAGGGCTTCAATTCTTCAATCCCGCTTTGCCAAGATAAGCTGGGTATTTATAGCCCGCTTAATTCCGGACCGCTTTCATCTTTCTTTCCATTTACTTCAGCCGATCTTACTTCTGAAAACGGAATTCTGTATGGCATCAATGAAAGCAATAATACTCTGATTATTTTTGACAGGTTTTCTTTGGAAAATGCCAATATGGTAATTTTTGCTAAATCCGGAGGCGGAAAGTCCTATGCTACAAAACTGGAAGCTCTTAGGCTTCTTATGATGGGGGTGGATGTTTTGATCATAGATCCGGAAAATGAATACGAAGCTTTAGCCTCTTCAATTGGCGGAAGCTACTTCAAAATATCCCTAGCCTCCCAAAATCATATCAACCCGCTTGGACTTCCAATAATGCCAAAAGACGAAGACCCAAGCGATGTTTTAAGATCCCATATTGTAAACTTAGCTGGACTTTTAAAACTTATGATGGGCGCTCTTAATCCGGAAGAGGATGCTATTTTGGATAGAGCCATTACCGAAACGTACGCTTCTCACGATATTGCTCCCGGCAAGGATTTTTCAAAAGCCGCTCCGCCTTTATTGGAAGATCTGGAAAAAATTTTGGAAAATATGGATGGCGGAAAAAGTTTGGCGCAAAGACTCTATAAATTTACCAAGGGAAGCTATTCCGGTTTTACCAATCAACCGACCAATATTGATATCAAAAACCGCTTGATCGTTTTTTCTATCAGGGACTTGGAAGAAGAACTCCGGCCGATTGCTATGTATATTGTCTTGAATTTCATTTGGAATCTTGTTAGAGCCGAACTTAAAAAACGCGTCTTAATCGTAGACGAGGCATGGGTATTGATGAAATATGAAGACGGCGCGTCATTCTTATTCGGCTTGGTTAAGCGATGTAGAAAGTATTTCTTGGGCGTCACTACTATTACTCAAGATGTGGAAGACTTCTTAAAATCTCCCTACGGCCGGCCGATTATTTCCAACTCTTCCCTGCAACTTCTCTTAAAACAATCACCGTCAACTATTGATATGGTGACGAAATCTTTCAATCTTACCGAAGGCGAAAAAACTCTTTTGCTTGAAGCATCCATAGGCGAAGGCCTTTTCTTCGCCGGCTTAAATCATGTAGCCATTAAAGTAATCGCTTCGTATCTTGAAGATAAAATCGTTACTACGAAGCCGGAGCAGATTTTGAAACAGCGCGGGAATTAAAATAACTTACGAAAATACGAAAACATACGAATAATACGAAAATACGAAACTAAATTCAAAAAATCTTTTTTCGTACTTTCGATAAATTTCGTACTTTCGTAAGAAAATTTTTACTATGTCCGAAGAAAATCAAACAACTCAAAATAAGGAAAATGCTCCGCAACCTGAAGAAAAAGAAGAATACAAGCCAAAACTCACTAAAACGGAAATTTTCTTTATCGGCGGACTTTACGCGCTTTCTGATGTATTCGTATTTCTAATTACTCCGCTTGGACTAAGCTCTTTAATCAGCGTTCCGCGCACAGGAGCAAGCCAGATATACTTTTATTTTAAAAAAATGCGCGGGGAAATAACCGCGATAAATCTTATAACTGGCGCAGTTACGAGTATTCCTGTTTTGGGTGGCGCGATTCCCTCGGTTATTGGTTGGGCCATAATAGCATTTGTAGACCAAATCGGAATGGCTAAACTTGAAAAAATAGCGGGAAAAATGGGCAAGGCCGGAGAGTTTATAGAAAAAACCGCGAAAAAAGCTAGTAAAGTAACTGGCAAGATTTAATAACAACAGTATAAATTGACCTAATTAACCTAATTTCTAATTTCTAAATAATGACTCAAACTCCAAAACCCAAATCCACCCCAACCCTCCTTTACAAAGGAGGGGGATTTATTTAGGTCAATTAGAGCAATTAGGTCAATTAGAAATTATTTTAATCCTAGGGTATAATTAAACATATAAATGATTATTTTCAAATTGCTTAAAAAATATTGCCTTCCCGCTATTTGTATTGCCGTTTTAGGCTTATTCTTCGGCTTCTCGGTGAGCGCTCAAACGGGATTAAATTTACCCTTGTTAAAACTTCCTCCCATTGCTCCTATCCCCGAACCCCCGAACTATACCTTCTTAATTTCTTGGCGATCTTCAAATTTTGTTCCTTCGGTATACGAAGGGCGTGTTTTGCCGATTAAAAATTCAATGGTGGAAATCGGTTTTGATTTAGTTGATACCGCGGGCAAATTCGTGGATGTTTCCAAGCAAAAAATTCAATGGAATATAAATCACGAACCATATCAAACCGGCGTTGGACTTAAAAAAATAAAACTTTTTATCAACAGCTCCGATAAAGACGTGGTGGAGATACTTATGTCAAACTATACGGACAGCAAATACAAAACCTCTTCGGAAATAAGCCGATTTATCGCGCTATCCGCTTTTTCGCCAAAAGCAATATTGCATACCAGCGATCCATACCAAGCCTTTCATATTGGAGAAAACAGAGTTGTGGCAATTCCTTATTTTTTCAATGTAAACAGCATTAATACTTTATTATTTAATTGGAAGGTGGATGGCAAAAAAATTGATAATAATCTAAATCTGCTCTCTGTAAATATTCCTGAAAATAATATAATAAATAATTATTCCGGCATTAATCTTTTTATTCAAAACACAAATGATCAATTTGAATTCGCCCAAAAAACATTTAATTTTGATATTAAATAAGCACACGAAAAGCGCGCTACGAATGCGCCCACACGAATAAAATAATAAACGAATCGTCATTGCGAACTTCCTCGCCTGTCATTGCGAGGCAACCGAAGCAATCTATCTATTACGAGATTGCCACGGTTCGCCCACTGGCGAACCTCGCAATGACAGAAAATAAATAAAATGAATATCTTAAATAATAAAAAAATCAGTTTAATAGGAATTATATTTTTGGGATTATTTTTCACTATTAATACAATTCCAGTAAGTTTCGGGCAAGAGTGTGGTATAACTAAAAATTTAGTAGGTGAATCTGACACAGCTTTTAAAGCTAGGTGTGAAGCAATTTCTGGGTGTCAAATTACCGGCAGTTTTTGTGTCGCGAAAATAACACCGCCCGAAGTAAATGTAAGTGGTGGTGGAACTGTAAAAAGTACTGATGTAGAGCAATGTTTAACTGTTCTCGCTCGTTCAGCCACAAAAGATGAGGCCTGTAAAGCAGGTGAAGAAAAATTTGAATGTAAGGGAGATCCAAATGGCTGGAAGTGTGTACCCAAAGCCCCCCCCGCAGATATTACTCTTTATAGCACCCTCCAAGCTATTTATGAAACAGGAACCGGTTTCGTAAGCGGGCTACTCTCAAAATCAGGAAGAAGTGAGTATAAAGTAATAGTAGATATTCCTTGCGATAAAGCTATTGTTAATATAATCGGCGGGGCAAGTTGCGCTGAAACTAAAGGCTATACAGATTCTCTTCCATTATATATTACTCGATTGTATCAATTTGGCTTTGGCATAGTGGGGGTAGTGGCTTTGTTAATGATCATCATTGGGGCGGCTAAATATACTTTATCGGCTGGAAGTTTTACCAGCAAAGACGAAGCCAGAGAACAAATTACCGAAGCGATTTATGGCATCCTTTTGCTATTTGGAGCTTATCTTATTCTGTATACTATCAATCCAGAATTAGTTTCTATAAAAGCCCCGACGCTTACTCCTGTAAATGTTGAGAAGTTTTTAATTACGCCAGCAACTCCAACTGCTCCAAATACTAATACCCCGACATCAACTGCGGGACAAACAATTGACTACTGTAAAGTAGCAATTCAAGTAGCTACGGGAGATATCAACCCCACCACAGGCAATATTAATAGCCCTGTCATGAAAACAGTTTGTAGACAATGTAATGAAGGCTTTGATCCATATGGTTCGCCTGCCACTAAATGTATCTGTGGAACGGGACGGACTATATCAAAAGATTTTACCCTGTGCGCCTCCTGCGACACAATGAAAACCGACATAATAAATGCAACCATAATTGATATAGCCAAAGACCAAAGAAGCGCTCAAATCTTAAAATATTATCCACGAAGTCCACAAGACTGTCCTACTCAATATGAAGATTTAATGAAAAATTGGGAAGAAATAATTCTTATTTATCCATGACCTATAAAAAAATCTTAAAAATAACCGGTTTAGTATTAGTTGTCGCGGGTGTAATAATCGGCGGGTATTTTCTTTGGAAATGGATAGATAGTAAGGGTGGTATTGGTGCCGTATTAAAACCGGCTGAAACAACTCCAACTACAGAGGTGATAGATGTCGGCGGTGAAGGTGGCGGCGCGACAACCGGCGCGGGAATTACCGCTGAAGAATTAGCGCAACAAAAACAAAAACTTTCTATTATAATTGATACTCCTATTTTTGATTATTGGATAAATAAAAGCGATAATAGTATTTATTATGTTACTATAGACGGCATAATTACCAAATTAGGCGCCGATTCTAAAAAAATAGCGAGCAATCAAACCTTGGAAAACTTGCATAGCGTAGTTCCTTCCGCCGATGGCAGTATGGCTTTATTTGAATTTTATTATCCCCAAAAACCGATATTCAGCGTATTTTTCGCCAACACAACTAATTGGCAGCCCCTAACCGAAGGAACGGTATCGGCTGATTTTTCTCCGAATAATAAGGAACTGGTTTTTTTGGATAATACCGGATTAAAAATATTAGATTTGGCTTCTTTTAAAATAAAAGATGTCCAAAAAATGGATCAATTTTTTGATATAAAATGGGCCAAAACAAATACATTGCTTTTATACGAAAAACCATCAGTTGAAGTTCCTGGATCGCTCTATTCTTTTGATATTATAAATAAAACAATTAAAAAAATAATTAATAATGAAAACGGGCTTAGCATTAACTGGTCCGGTAATTATGAATATGGCCTTAAACTGAATTCTTCCATCAACAAAACAAATCGGCTATCTCTAATCAACACTGAGGGCAATGAAATTTTGGATATGTCCTTTATTACTGTTCCTAGCAAATGCCTCATAGAGTCTTCAAAAATTTACTGCGGCATACCTAAAAATATCAGGGAGGGCATTGTTTTGCCGGATAATTACTTTACCCGCGAAGATTATTTTATAGACGATATTTTTGAACTGGATCTTCCAACCGGAAAAATTACCAAACTTTTTGACGGTAATGCGGCTATATTAGATGCCTTTGATCTTAAATTAAAAGACGGGGCGCTTCTATTCATAAACCGATATAATAACAAAGTTTATTCACTTAAGCTTGATTAAATCGGCTTAACAATTATGTGTCTTTCCGGACCCAGTCCGGAACTTTCCGTTTTCACATCCGGTCTGGAAGCCAGCTCCATATGAACTATTCTTCTTTCATAGGCATTCATTGCCGGCAGTTGAACTTCTTGCTTATTCATTAAAACTTTTCTGGCGGCAGCCTTTGCCAATTCAGAAATTAAATGCTCTCTTTCTCTCCTATAATTATTCATATCCAAAACCAAATTTTCTATGCTGGCAGGATCTATCTTTTTTAAAGCTAATTTAGCGATCCTTTCAAAATCCAAAATAATTTTAGGCAATAGATCTTTTATATCAAAATCATGAATAAAGATAGAGATTCTTTTTCCTTCAACATCGGCCTCTATAGAAAAATCATTAAATCCGCCGAGTTCTAAAAGCTGTTTTATTATATTTTTTACGGTTTCTATATTATTCATATCAGATAATTCTTTACTCTATTTGTCGGTTATTTTAACTCTTTTATTTATATAAACCTGCTGAACTATGGAAAACAAGGAGGTTACCAGCCAATACAAGCCCAAGGCCGATGGAAGCTGCCAAAGGATCAATAAAGTGAATGCTGGACCCATGTAAACCATCTGTTTGGCCATTTTTTCCATAGCAGACAGCTCCTTGCCTTTTTCAGTCTTCGGTAAAGCCGATGTTCCCTGAAAATACTGGGCAATAGCGGCTAAACCAACCATAAGCATACTGCGATTTTTGAGATCTATCAAGCCTAAAAACATACTATTTATGCTTTCCGGAGCCGAAACAAAGCTATAAAGCTCATTGATTTGTAGATTAGAAAAGTCTATTGCAAAGAGTTTATAAAGGCCGATCAATATCGGAATTTGCACAAAAACCATCAAAATACTCATAAAGGGGTTCACATTATTGTTGCGGTAAAGATCCATAAGGGCCTTGGCTTGTTTTTCTTTGTCATCTTTATGGTCATGCTGAATTTTTTGTATAAGAGGCTGGAGTTTCTGCATTATTATCTGGCTTTTGGTGCTTTTGTAGAAAAGAGGAAATAAGATAAAACGGATAAGCAAAGTCAGTAAAATAATGGCCACGCCTAAACTTTCAGCAGTGGCATTTTGGTATAAAAAAATAAGGGTATTGAAAAGGGGAATGAATATATAGGTACGGAACATAGTGTTTGTGGGAAAATTTCTAATTACTAATTCCTAATTTCTAAATAATGACCCAAGCCCCAAAACCCAAAAAAGAAATAGCTAATGACTTTTAGGATTTGTAATTTGGGATTTATTTAGGTCAATTAGAGCAATTAGGT
>ERZ1292630.3400-Hain-H41-02um-R3-3400-length-14019-cov-8_pt1 | contig 14019 bp, 10 predicted proteins | sample MGYA00564408_ERZ1292630 | MGnify/ENA primary metagenome ERZ1292630 (study PRJEB36523, sample SAMEA6512641) | groundwater metagenome | collected 2019-01-08 | study: AquaDiva: Metagenomics assemblies of 32 groundwater samples | reverse complement strand
CGCTGTTCGTGAACCGGACTCACCGCGACTTTGACGAGGCGTCGGTGGAGTATCTGCGCATCGTCCTGCAGCGCAACTACTTGGAGGCGTTTCACGATTTCGTCAGCGATTTAGGCGGTGCGACAGCGGAGACGATGTGCCCTCTCTTAGAGTTTGAGGCGGATCGGCTGGTGCTGACCGTCACCGCGAACACCTGTGGCGTCAAGGACATGATCGCCGATGATCGCCGAGCGCTCTTCCCGCAAATTGGGAATCTGGTTCCCATCCACGACGAGCTCTCAAAGGTGGACACGTACGAGCAGCTGCAAGAACGCTTGAAGGGGTCGTTCCCGGAATACGCGGAACTGTTCGACGATCGCAGTGGCATGGGCGCCGCGGCCGGGGGCGGCGACTCTACCAAGCGTGGGATCGAGCGAAAATTGTTGGACCGCGCCGTCGATCAATACCGCACGGCGATGATGCGGCAGTTTCAATTCGGCTCCTTCTACGGATGGTTCAAGCTGAAGGAAATTGAAATCCAGAACCTAGTGTGGATTGCCGAATGCATCGGGCAAGGCATGAAGACCAAGGTGCATGACTACGTTCAAATCGTGCCCTCGGTCTAACAGGAAAAGCGGTGAAACGGTGGGTCGGGGAAAAGGAGGGACGCTTCGGGGGCTGTCCCCCTCCCTCTCCCTCCCCTCCGTTGCGGCTGTCGCCAGCATCGCGCCCGTTTCGTGTGTGTGTGTGTGTGTGTGTGTGTGTCATCGGCCGTTCGTGTGATCAGAGGGAAACGGGAAGCTGCTCGGTTCTTGCCTTCAAGGGTTCCAAAATTCCACCTTCCCCCTTTCCGTTCATTTGTTGCTTCACATGACACCGAAATCCGTCGTTGATTTTCGTTTTCCCCCCTCCGTTCGCCAATATGCAGAAAGGGTGTGGACCGCTCCTCCTTCAGTCCCGTTTTCCCTTCAACCTTTTGTCCCTTTCCCTCACCCTTTGGCCTCTCGTCGTTAGTCCATTGGCCCATATTCAATGTCGTCGCCGGCGCTGCACACGGGTGCTGAGCTCACGGCGGCAGCAACGATGACGCCTTTGTCGAAAAGTTACCCTGTTCACGAGGAGATTGCACACCACCGAAGCACCAGCCCATCCCGTGAACACGCCACGGCGCACTCCCTCGGGACCACGGCCGCGCAGATCGAATCGGCAATGCTCCCTGCCGCGACCAAAGCGACCCTGCACGAACTGACGGCAGAGAACAATCAACTGCGCGCCCGCAATCGACAGTTGTCGACCGAGCTGAAAGAGGAGCGCGAGATCGCCCACCGCCGGCTCCGGAACATGGCGGCCTCCATGGACGGCCGTCCTCGGTCCGCGCACATTGGGATGCTGCCCGTCGCCGAGACCGCCACGCAGACGCCGCCGATCAAGGGGCTCAAGTCGGTGACGCAGGCGGCTCGCGTCGCAGGGCTGTCCTTGCTCAACGCGACGCAAGTCACGCAAACCGACATCTACATGCGGGATCTCGGTCTGCATGTGAACGCCTCCAGCCTAACAGGGCAGGAGGAAACGCGCAAGCTGAAAGCGGAAGTGCTGCGGTCACACGCGGAATGTGCTTCCTTGCAGCACGCCATTCAGGTGCTCCGTCAGTCAGTCGCCGTCAGTCCCACGCAAGACGAAGCCAACTCACTGGCTCAGTCGCAACTGGGGCATCAACAGGCGATGGATCGCATCGCGCAGCTTAGCGAAGCTTTGCGGGGCGCCAATGGCCGAATCGGAGAATTAGAGCAGCAGCTGACCCAGACACTCGCGGCGGCCGCCGAGCTGGAGCACAAAGTGCTGCTCGCCGGTGGCGCTGGCTCCGGTGCGCTCGGCGCGTTTCGTGACAAAGTACACGCCCCGCTCATGTTGCAGAAGGGGACGATGACGGATGGCGCCCTGGTGGAAGTCACTGTGCCCGCAGCCACTCCCTCACCCGCCGCCCCTGCACACGGCGGATCAGCTGCGTTGGCGCAGCAGCGCTCGGAGCACAGCTCGGCGCTCGAACAAGCGCTGCAAATGACCCGTTCGCAGCTGCGAACCGCTCTTGAGGAACTTGCGGCCCTTCGGGAGCAGCAACAGTTGACGTTGATCCGGCAGCAGCGAACGAGCGGCAGCGGCAGCTTGCGTGACAACACCCGCAGCGTGGGCACCACGGTGGACCTCTACGAGGACATTGCCCGCGTCTTCCGCCACAACAATGCCGAACTGTCTGCCCAGTTGTGCGAAGAGCTGTTCACCGCCCGCGAAAAGTTACTCGCTCCGACCGTCTCCGCACCGTCCTTTGTCGCCGAGCGTAGTGCGAAGCAGCTCAGTGACCAGTTCCAAGTGACCGACTCCATCGCCGTCGGTGAGCTGAGAAAGGACCTGGAATCGGCGCGCGAGGAGCTCATCGAATCGCACAAGAAGATCGACGAGTTGAACTACGCGCTCGAGCTCGAAAAACGGGAGCGCACCAATCCCTTCGCCGCCTTGCAGCGCTACGTGGACGATAGCCATGGGGGCGGCCTTTCGGGACCGCAGCCTCTGTCAGGTGGGGACCTTGGTCACAGCCACCGAGGCGGGGCACCCGGCGGCGACAAACAGCTGCAAAAGGAAATTGCGTTCGTTTGCGACACGTTGGCCGCCACAAAGGCACAAGCGGAGCAGCTCACCGACCAACTTCGCGTCGCCGTCATGGAACGCGATGCGGCGCTCGCCTCCTTCCGTCAACTGAAGCAACGCTCCGATGCGGTGCTGCGAGGTTGCAATGACATCGCCGAGTCCAGCAAAACGGAGTCCGAGCTGGCCATCACGCAACTCACGCAAGCGCTTCGCAACCGAGAACGCGAGCTGTTTGATATTAAAGGTCAGTATGCCGCGATCGCACGGCAGTTGGCGACCGTCACGCGGCAGCGCGATGACGTGACCAAGGAGGCGGAGCAATGCCGGCAACGTGTCGCCACCGTGCAATCGGCGATGTCCAAGCTGCGCGAGGAGAGCAATTCGCAAGCCGTGCAACTTCGGGAGCTCCGCGTGCAAATGGCGACGTCGCAGGCGACCGCATTGTCGACGCCTCGGTTAAAGGGAGGAGGAAGCGCGTCGTCTCCTCGCAGCGCGTCGTCTCCTCGCAGCGCGTCGTCTCCTCGCAGCGCGTCGTATCATCATGGAGGGGGCAGTTCAACGGCTAACGCCGCCGCGCGTCACTCAACTCTTTCCCGCAGCCGGTCCGCTGACCGGGGCGGCGGCGGCGGACATGAAACCGCGGACGATGACGCCAACGAAGCCACGCTGCAAGCCGCACTGGACGACCGCGCGCGTCTCAAGGCTCAAATTTCTCGGCTCACAGCCTTCTCCAATGGAGTCGTTGGCCCGACGGCGGCGGCTGCCGCGACGGCGTCGTCCACGCACCGATACAGCCTGCCGTCGCTAGCAGCCGCCGCCTCGCCGCCCGACGATGGCACCGCCAGTGCGGGGGCGATGAGCTCTCCAGTGAACTCGCCGCACCGAAGCCGACCGCGAACTCCCAAGTCGGGTCTCGTCGCGCCCGGGCGGCGTCATGCGGCGGAGGCCTCGCTTCACCTCGCGTCACCACCCCTGAACAGCACGGTGGTCAGCGTCGCGGGTGGCCACCACGCTGGGGGGACCTACGCGGACTCGGCCAGTCCTGCAGATACAATGTCCTCCGAAGATTTGCGCGCAGAGTACGAAGAGTTCCGTGCGTGCTTCTTGCAGTTGGCACAAATCGTCCCGCAGTCGACGACGGCGCGTGAAGTGACATCAAACATTGCTGCCGTCATGGAACATCAACGACTGCGCATCGACGGCCTTGAGACCGAAATTAAAAAGCGTATCATTGCCTTCCAGACGGCGAAGAAGGCGTTGGCGGAGGCGAAAACGCACGTCGCGGACCTAGAACGAAAAGCGGAGCTCGCTCGCACGCTGGAAACGCGACTGCAGACTAGGGACAAGCAAATGAACCAGCAGAAGAAGCTCCTATCTCAGCAGAAGAACGAAACGGACCAGCTGAAGGAGGATCTCACCCGCCGGAATCTAGAGCTCGAGGCGGAACTCGAACTAACGCGACGTAGTCTCGTCGAGGTTCGCCGCGAACTCATGGAAGGAAGGGAACTGCTGATGAACTTAATGTCCACCGAAGGCGGAGACAACAGCATCGGAGCGTTGGAATCTGACGCAGTCAATCGGAGCGAGTCGCTCGGCAGTGCCGTGGACGGCTCGGGCAGTAGTGCGAGTAGGGTGCGGTCGGCGAGCGGCAGTCAGCAGCACCTCCTCCTGTCGGAGCCGTCCCCGGCCCCACGACCGTTGGGCAGAGCCGGCGGATCGGACAACAAGGCCCGTCCCCCGACAGGGGCCGCCGCTCCAGCACCCCCGACCGGGGCCGCCGCTGCCGCCTCACGACCGTCCATCCCGCCGCACCCGTTTGGGTCGCAGGTGTTTGGCACCATGCAAGGGAGTGGGAGCCAGCCTGGTCAGAACAACAGCGGCAACCGGTCCGCGAGCAAGGCCTCGACGTCATCGTGAGAAAGAGGAGAGGAGAGACGATGAAGGGAAAGGCGCAGGCAAGTACAACTCCATTTTTTTTTCATCTTCTTTTGTTCATCGCAGCGCGGGTTTTTATTTTGTACGCGCGGAGTTTTGGGGCGGTGGTGAGGTCCCTCTCCGATTCTCTTTTTTTGTTGTGTTCTTTCCTGTGTCGGTGGCAGCTGGCTTTGTACTCCCAGACTCCCCCGAATTAGGACCCCCCCACACACACGCGCTTGTTGCGCTGTCATGATTTTGCGAGTTTTTTTCGTGTGTGTGTGTGTGTGTGTGTCAGCGTCGTAGAACGAAGGCTCAAGTGCTCAGACCACCAGGTTACACGGTGTAAGATGGCACCCTGCTCCTGGGCCGCCCTGCACCGCCCGTGTGGTGTGCAACTCGTCATCCTCTTTGTTCTGATCGTTGCCGCCGTGGTTCACCACGAATTCGCCGCCGCGTCATTGCGGCTCTCGGAAGTGAATACCAAAGACTTCTTGCGACAACGACGACGGCATGGAGGGCCGGTGGCGCGAGACCTCTATTGCCGTCGTCATCGTTCCACTCTCTCTTTCTCCTTCTCGTTGTTGTGGCCACGGCCCATGCCATGTCATGACGATGATGATCTTCGCCTCGTTCGACGGTGCCGACGCCTCGTCAGTTCCAGGCCAGCAGCAACCTCCGTGTGGTTCGCCTTCGGCCAGCAGGCTGCCTTGTCGTCGTCTCGGCTCCCGATTACCACGCACCCCGTTATGATCTTCCTCTCGATCGGCATCAATCAGCTTGACAGTATCAACTCGCTGGATCAAAGTTTTCGTGCCGATTTCTACGTTGCGGCCGCCTATCAAGAGAAGCTGCTTCTCCCGTATGTCAATGCGTCGACGTCGACGGACGCTAAAACCGGATCGCTGACGGACGAAATGAAAGCAGTGATTTCTTTTCCCTCGCTGGAAATCGCCAACGAGCTCGATATGACTCAAAAGTACGAAACGGCGGAATATTCGTGGGACCGACCGTCCGAAATTTTCACGTTGTCGGATGTCCCAGAGCTGGTGGATGCGCCGTGGGTGTTCATCGACAGCCGATTCGCCGGCAGTCTTCGCGCGGCCTTCGATTTGCGGAATTTTCCCTACGATACGCAATCCCTGCCGATCCAATTTGAAACGAGCAATCGCAATTATACTTACGCTCGCTTCGCGCTTTCATCTTCAGGGAAGTTCATGAACGCGCCCACGCAATCCGAATGGAAAGTTGCCCGCTCCGCCACCAGTACGTCTAAGTTTTACTATCCGACGTTGAACTCCGCGTACCACCGCGCGCATTTCAACGTCACCCTCGATCGCATTCCAGATTACTACGTCAATAAGATCGTCACGGGCGTCGTGGCGCTGGTCATCATGTCCGCCGGTGTCTTCACGTTGGACCCGTCCTCCACCGACCGCGCTGGCATCGCGGCGACCGCATACCTCGCCGTGGTCACCTACCTTTTCATCGTGACGCAGGATGTTCCCAAGGTGCCCTACGCCACGAAACTTGACGATTTCATCAAGGCGTCGCAATGGTTCATTTTTGCGAATTACATTCTGCAGCTGCCCATCATGTTTATGGGCTCCTGGGTGAACGAATGGAACGAGAACAACCCGGAACGTCAAAACATGACGGAGACGCCGAACACGGATGAGGACGCCAAGACGGCACCGACATCATCCCCGCCGCCGCCACCACCAGCTGCTACTGCTCTCCGCCACGACGCCGGCGGTGGACTTCATCGCAGCAACTCTTCGGTTGCTGTCCCGAATGCGCCGACTAACAATCCTGAAGCTGCGACGATGAGCGAGGAAAATGTGACGGATGCCACCACCGCCGCGACGCCGACCCGTCATGCAAAGAAAAACGCGGCCGACGATGTGGTCGTGTCCGCGGCCGCTGCTTGGCTGCACGCAGGCAACTGGCGGTTCTTGAACGGGCTGCTCCTCGTCTGGTACCTCGTCAGTTACGCCATTGTGACAGCAGTGACTCTCAAGTGACGGGAGAGGCGAGAGAGAGAGAGAGAGCGGCGCCTCCGCACGAGCGACGACGATCTATCGCCGGGGGCTTTGTTTTTCGTGACCTGACGACAACCAATCAATCCATCAACGTTCCGTTTCAAATCGAGCGGAAAATAGCCAACGCAAAGCTGACCGGATCGAGGCAGGTTTTACAGGAAAGTTAGACCCGAACACGGTAGCTACCCTTACCCTGGTTAGACAACGTATTCCTTTTGCGGCCCACGATCGTACCACCAGCCCTGCGCCCATGGGCAACCGGGAGTGCCGGCGGTGCGGGGGGGGATCGCCATCGACGCGATACGCTGTCTCGGCGCGACCCTTTTTCAGAATGTGACAAATGGAGGGCGCTTTGCTGAAGAGAGGTGTATGGTGTGTGACGTTATTTTTCGCCGTTACCAAATGACGATGACGCTTTGTTTCACGGCACGAAGTATTTCGTCGCTGTACTGAGAGACTTACCTCCTTTCCTTCCTCGCCCTGGTGGGGTGTGTGTGAAGTGATCGGATCGCACACATGTAACAGTTTACGGAGTGGGAGAGGAATCAGCGGCGCGCAGAACAAAAAAAACGGTGGGGGTTTCCTTTGTGTGAAGGTGAGGTAAGGCATATCATTTGCGCTGTTTGTCGTTCTTCTCGCTCTTTTCTTGTTAACCTCTCACTGTCTCTTACTTTGTTCTCTCATGCGGCGAAGGACGCTGACGTTGGGGCGGCTTACGCCTCTTCCTGTGGCGGTTGTGGGCTCCCCGTCAACGTCCTGTGTCTACGACTACTCGTCGCCTCCGGCACGATGGTTCCCGGTCATTGCGCCGGTTTCAGTCCGTCGTCCGGGCTGTGATACCTTATGGTTCCTCCTTCATCCGGGACGACATCAGGAGGGCACACTCAACGTCCTTGGTCCATCATGCCACGGCGTTGGCCCCATGCTGGGTGTGACGACACCCCTGCGTTTAGAACAGTTCCGGTTCGCATCGTCGTCGTCTGGCAACAACAACAACAACAACAAGAAGGTGTCCGGGGCAGGAGGAGTGGGTGGAGTCGCCGGGGGAGGGGGAGTTGGAGGGGGCGGCATGATGGGACGGCAAGCGATGGACGCCAGCGCTCAGGAGGATGATGCATTCCCCACTCATGACCCCGCGACGTTGAATCCGACGTTGCAACGGCCCGATTTGGGTGGCATGGCGGTTCCCGGGGAGAGCGCATTTAGTCATCGAAACGATGTGGACCCGAAGCTGTTGTTCGATCGGCAACGTCAACGGGATCCAGCGATGGGCGGAATGGGAGTGTCTCCCTCTGCGGCTGCGGCGTCCGCCGCCGCGGCGGCTGCGGCCTTCCAAGACCGAGGCAGCCGCGCAAAGGCGAAGGCGCAGTTCGAAGCCAGGAGCCACAAGGCGACCGCGGGTGGAGCGTCCTCGCCCACTGGGAGCACGGAAAAAACGGACGGTACTCCTCTTCGTCCCAGCGGCGCTACTCCCTCTGGCACAAAGGCCAATCCCTCTTCTTCTTCTGAAAAAGACCCGCGGAACACGAAGAAAACCGCCTCAGCGGCGTCTGCGTCCACGCCGTTTGGCTCGAGTGCCGCGTCCGACCCTGGCGACGGCAACTACATCCGTAGCCGCGACGCCTTCGCAAGTCGCCGCGTGGAGCTCAACGAATCCTTCACCGGTAGCGCCGAAGCGCGTGAAATTCAGTGGTGGGAAAATGTCTGGTACAATTACATCCGCTACTTTTTCACCCGCGAGTATCTGGTGGGAAAGGACCGCTTTGGTAACCGATTCGTCGTACGTTGGTACTTTCAACGCAACCGGCACGAAGAACGTAAAGTCTATCGAGTGGACAACAACAAGAAGCACCAGCCCTATGGCGCGCTGCCCACGGACAGCCGTCTGTGGGAAGCGTGGCTTCGGCAGTGGCGGCACGATGCCCCTACTCCGGAAGAGGAAGAATGGTACCGCCAGCGCACCCGGGAGAAAATGGGCGTACATTGCGTCGGCGACGAGGAAGTGGAAGACGCCGTGATCCGCGGCTTTACACAAACAAAGCACGCCGCATCGGTGCTGCAAGAACTCGACCCGGATGAAAACTACAACTCCTTCTTAGAAAACACCGACCAGCGGACGAAGGACAACGATCCCGCGAAGGAGAGCGACCGCACGTGGACAGCCGCCTTCGTTCGCGGCGATTTGTTCTACAACGAGGAAGAAGTCGAAACCATGCGGAGCACCATGAGCCACTTGTACCGCGACCGCGCGTGGCAACGGCTCGAGATGAAGCGACAGAACAAGCACCGGCAGCAATCGACCGCCGTGCGGAAACCCGCGGACGGCTGCGACGATCCCCACGCGAGCGACGGCGAGCCCATTAACCACGTGATGCAGCGCACGGACGCGCACGTCCCGTTCGGAGAAGGCGTCCCCGACTTAACCACCCCGGAGCTGGAAAAGCTGCGCATCGAGTGCGATGCCTTGGACGAAGAGCGTGTGAACCTTCGCAAGGAACTTGGCTTGACCATCCTCGGCGACATGCGCGAGGGCCGGGAGCCCATTGACAAAGGCTACGCGCCGTTTCAGCCGCCGCCGACGAGTGACCGGTGGAAGCCGCGAGTGTGGCAGGAAAGCTGGGGTGTCGGGGGCGGCATGCTCATTTAACCAATCCTCTGTCCGTCTCCTCCTCCACCCTCGCTTGTGTTGCCCGGAACCCAACGTGAGTTGAGACAGTTGAAGAATGGCTTGTGCAGCGAGAGGTTGAAGGGTGCGCGTGTAACCATCGCACAGCACAAAAACACACAACAAAAAGGAGACTCGCAAGAGACCAGCGACGGGAGACGCACGAAAAGAGTTTTTTAATCTAGATGTTGTCGTTCTTGAAATCGCTCGTCTTCGGCGCACCGGCCGACGAAAGCGGCCACAGGGGCACGGCCCCGGGTACCCAAACAGACATCGAACATTCCCGGCGTGCACTACGTACGACCACGGCCCAGCTCGCAGACGTTCGCAGTCGCATCGACGAGTCGAAGGCGTCGATGAAGCGTCTGCAGCAACTCCAAGAGGAGATGACCATCAAGCGGCAGGAGCTGCTGATGGAAACCTACGACGCCTTCTTGCATCCCGAGTTGTTGAGGGAGCAAGAGGAGGGGCACCCGTCCTCTTCGTCCGTCGACGACTCCAATCCTCCTTCCGCCCCGAAAAAGGAAGATGAGGGAACCACGACTCGGACGCCACCACTGTCGGCCGAGTCGGGGGCCTCGTCGGTGACGTCGACCGCGTCGTCGTGCCTTGTCCCAGCGGTTGCCGCCTCCAGCCACGATGCCTCCTCCGCTTCGTTCATGCCAACGACGAGTGCCGCAGCAGGGGCGGGGTCCTCCACGTTGTCATTGCGGGCGTTGCTGAAACATCGGCAAATTCTCGAGCACGATTTCCGCAAAGCGTTACTCGTCTTCGAAGATAAGCAAGCGACTGTGGAGGCGAACGCCTTTCGGCTAGAGTTGCGCCTGAACGACCTACAGCGCACGCAGGAGAAGTGTCTTCGGACGCTACAACAGCTGTCGCCCGCGGCCTACGAGGAGGAGTTGCGGGAGGTTGTCGCGCTCACCCCGTGTTCACCCGTCGCATTGGCGTACGCTGCCGGGCGGCGCGGCGATGCCGCCGATACGTCCGCGGCTGCATCTTCGGTTCATGATGTGCCGGTAGCTGCTGCTCCGGGGATTTCAACGAGCAGCGCGGCGCAACGCCGCATCGATTTTTTTGATCTCACGGCTTCTCGTGCTACCGCACGTCGTGGCGCGAAAAAGGCCACTTCTGTGCGAGTCGGCATTCTGGAGAGCAGCAGTACTGACGATGACGATGACGACCGGGCCGCGGCTGCGGGGCCAGCGGCGGCCGCGGTCGCCGTTCCGTCTGTATAAAGGTTGCTTCCTTGTTGTGTTCCTTTTTTTGCAGTTCTGTTGGTAGTGGCGATGACACACAAACTTTTCTTGACTCTTTTTTTTTCAGGGGAGGCGCTCCTGCACAAAGTCTTCGCGTCCACGAATTGTTGACGAAGGTGTTGATGTACAAAATTCCGGGGGGCACAGAAGGACGCAGAGGTCAAACCGGCGGTCGATGTTAATGGTATGGCCTTTCAGGACGACACGACGAACGTGCCAACAGTGGTGTCCGTGGCCGCCCGTGAAAGCGTCGTCACGCGTCTCGACGAACGTCATGACTACCATACCGACGGCCCGCCCGACGTAATGGTTACCGCTCCGCCAAGGGCAGATGACACTGTCGGCCGGGGGGATGTCGAAGCGCGCCGAGAAGCTTTCCTAGCCGACGTAACGGATGTGTGCCGTCGTCGGCTGCTGCTGGCCGTGTCATCGCCATCGCTTCTAGTAGTATCGATATCGGCGCCCCTTGGAGTGCAGCAGCCGTGCGAGTGCGGTGACGTTGCGGCTGCTTCCGGAACAACTGCCGACGCGATGCACGTCACGACGATACTTCCGTCTGCTGCTGTCTCGTCGTTGGATGAGCCACGTCGTTTTGCCACTTCGCATCCGACCAGTCGCGCGAATACGGAGGCTCGAATGAACGACCACCACCACACCACTGAAAAGGGGCCGCCTTTCCCATTTGTGTTGCCTTTTCGCTACGATTCATTGCGCCACCGAGGCATCGTCCAGACGTTGAAAATGATCCTCGTCGGATTGGTCCTTTTCGTTCCGCGGATGGTGTTGCTCATACTGTCACTCTTCATGACCGCCGCGCTTTCCTCCTTGGCGCTCTGTTGTTGCTGCCGCCGGTCTTCTGCTTCTTCTTCATCGACGCATAGCATACCGCTTGGGCACGACGCCGCTTGCGGGCGGTGGTGGTGACACGACGACATCGTCAGAGATGCCACTGCGCAGGGGCATCATCGCTTGGATTTGTCAGCACATTCTCGCGCGAACGATGCTGTGGGCCATGGGCGTGTGGTGGATCGACGTTCAGGATCTGCGATCACAGCGTCCTTCTTCTTCGGGGAACACCGGCTCCCGTCGGACCCCGGTCGGGCCGATCGTGGTGAGCAACCACTGTTCCTTTCTAGACATCTTCGTGCTCGCCCACTTACTGTGGCCGACGCCGGTGGGCAAATCGGATTTGCTGTCCGTACCGCTGATCGGCGCAATAGCGCGATTCATGCAAATGATACCCGTCACCCGAGACAGTCCGGAAAGTCGCAAAGCCGTTTCGGATGAAATTATGCGCCGTGCCACGGCCGCACACCGCTGGCCTGCGACATCGACCAGCGCCATTACCATCGACGGTCAGGTTCGAGAAAGGGGAGGGGACCAGGCGGCGGCAACGACGACGACGACGACTCCGACAGAGGATAAAGCAGCAATAGCGGACGACGATTCATCGATGTGGCCGCCGATATTAATATTTCCGGAGGCGACGTGCGTCAATACGACTTCCGTCATCAACTTCAAGCTGGGCGCGTTCCTCCCGATGATGCCTGTGCAACCCGTCACTCTCGACTACCGTCGCAACGTCCACCTTGATCTCAGTTGGGTCGGGGCCGAGGCAAGCGCCGGCATGACGTTTCTACGCATGATGTGTCAAGTGTATTCCTCAGTGACCATCACGTTGTTGCCCACGGTGCATCCAGATGAGACGACCCACTCAGAGTCCGATGGACCCTTGCACGAGGTGCGAAAAGCGCTTCGCCCCATACGTGGAATGTTTGGTCGGTGGGGGCATCCTCGTCACCGTCGCCGCGGCCGACATTCCCTTGTCATTCTTGTGCTGCTGCTCCGACGGCGGGACCAACTGCTCTGAAGGTTTCAGTGAGGAGTTCGTGACGGTGGGCGACACAGGTCGTCCCGTGGCTGCGTCCTCCCTCCGCGTTCCTTGCTCGCCCCACCACTCGTTCGACGATGTCAAGCTGTTGCAATTCACATTCGGCACATTGGGGCTTCCCGAGCTGCTGCTCGCCTTCGTCACCGTTGCGGAAACCTCCGAATGGATCAAACGCGCAAGAGACATTATCATTTCTGCGGGGGCTCAACTTACCGCGAGAAGTCGAACGGAGGCGGTCGTGATCGCTGCGGGTGCTGCGTCTGCCGCTGCGGGCCGCTCTCCGTTACTAATGAGCATTGCCTGGGAGGGTGGCGGTGGCGGTGGTGGGGTCGCATCCGCCGCGGCGATGAGCGGTTCCGCGTCCCCAATGCCATCCCCGTACTTTGGTTCCCTCTCGAGTTCTCCCGTTCATCACCGCCCCTCTCGCGACCGGGTTGTCAATGAAGAAGAGGCGCATTATCATCTTCCGCTGCAGCCACCATCGGCGGGGGACGCGACGACGGCGGCGATCGCCCCCGCCACGACGACGGCAGAACGGGCCACGACCCCGTCGTCGTCGTACACTACGTTGGACGTGATGAAAGCGGCCTTGGATGCATGGAAGCGTCGACAAAGCCATGGAGACGCCCCCGTCCGGTCGCACGCGACCCTTGTGGTTGCGGAGGAAGAAGGGACGGATGGCGCCACAGCGGCGGCAGCGCACGACTCGCGGCGGTTGCCCTCCTCGTCGTCGCTATCCGATAAGTTGATCGCTTGGCTCGTCGACTACCGCATTCCGAGGGATCTGACTATCGGCGACATGCATGGCGTGGTTCGCTGGTGGGAATCGACCGCGACGCTGCTCCCTGCCAACGATCTGCCTCCGCCGGGTTCGACGGACGTCGTCGTTCGGGCGTGGCAGTTTCGTCGGTTCCTCGCCTCTGCGGCATGGCATGTTGTGCTTGAGGAACGTGCCCTCGATCACCCCCCCCCCCCCCCCCTCCCAATACTGGTAGTTTTTTCGGCTCTCCTTCGCCGCGATGATGACGATTTTGCGGGAGGGGAGGTCTGGTCGACAGCGTGTACAAGGAGGCGCTAGTTGGGGGACAAATACCCATCCACCACGATTTGGGGAGGTTTGGTACTGTAGTTCAGTTTGGTTGGCTGTCCCCCCTTTCCCTATTCTCTCTTGTCCAGACCGAAATTGAACAGTCCCATTTTTCGATCATTGGGCGTTCTCGGACGACCCCGTACAACGGAGGAGGAGAGAGAACGAGTCGAGGAAACCCGAACCCCGACATCGCCACATCGCGGCCCCCCACTGAGTGTTGGTGGTACGGCAGCCGACAAGAGACCACCACGACGACGACGAGACGGCGATCGTAAGCAAAGACGAGAAAAGGACTCAATCATAGGGTACTAATCAAGGAAAAAACATCGCCCTTCGGTACGCGCGTGGAAGGCCAAAAGAGGGAAAAAATCAATCAACAACCGGGTCATTGCACACATCCCACGGGGACCACCGTTGCCGCTGAGAGGGAAGAATGTCTGGGTGCGTCGCGACCGTCCTTCACGCCTGCTTCGGCGCGTGCTACGTTCCGGACGACACCTTCGTCGACCAGCTCCGCAAAACGATGGTGATCTTCC
>ERZ1292630.2751-Hain-H41-02um-R3-2751-length-15973-cov-15_pt1 | contig 14021 bp, 15 predicted proteins | sample MGYA00564408_ERZ1292630 | MGnify/ENA primary metagenome ERZ1292630 (study PRJEB36523, sample SAMEA6512641) | groundwater metagenome | collected 2019-01-08 | study: AquaDiva: Metagenomics assemblies of 32 groundwater samples | reverse complement strand
TTCCTCCGCTGGCAGTAATTACGGCCAAACCTGTAAAAGGATATTCTCCGCTTTTGGTAAAATTCTCCGGGCAGAAATCATCTTCTAAAAACGCCAAAATCATTGCTTATAATTGGGATTTTGGTGACGGAGATATATCCACTAAAAAGAACCCCGAGAATATTTATTACAGCACGACTTACGGCGCGCGTAATTTTACGGCAACCCTGACGATCAAGGATGCAGCCGGGGCCACCGCTAGCACCACTTTAACCATCGAAGTCTCCACTCCTTAAGGGCCTAGCAATTTAGAGTTTAGTTCGGTAGTTTATCCAAACTTCTATATTGTACTGCTTCGGCCACATGCTCGGAATTAATAATTTCTTTTTGGTCTAAATCCGCGATCGTCCGGGAAACTTTGAGAATTTTATCATAGGCCCGGGCGGATAATTTTAATTCTGACATCGCTAGGCGTAGCAGTTCCTGCGCCTCTTTATCCAAAAGGCAGTATTGTCGAACCAGCCTTCCTTGTATCTGGGCATTGCAAAATATCTTTGTGGATTTAAGCCTTTCCCTTTGAATTAGGCGTGAATTTTCTACGCGTTGCCTAATTGCCTGCGATGATTCCGCGTCTTGGGTTTCGGTCAGTTCCCGGTATTTCACTTGGGGAACTTCAATATGAATATCTATGCGGTCAAGCAGGGGGCCGGAAATTTTGCCTAAATAATTTCTGATTTTTGCCGGGTTACAATGGCAAGGTTTCTGCGGATTAAAATAATTTCCGCAGGGGCAGGGATTAAGCGCGGCAACTAAAATAAAACAAGCCGGAAAAATTAAAGTTCTTTTTATGCGGCTAATGCAGATTAAATTATCTTCCAGCGGCTGCCTTAATGCCTCCAGGGCTTTACGGCTGAACTCCGGTAATTCATCCAGGAATAAAACTCCGTAATGGGCTAAACTAATCTCTCCCGGCCTAGGCGTGCTGCCTCCGCCAATCAGGGCGACATCGGAAATTCCATGATGCGGGGAGCGAAACGGCCGGGTCCCCAGGAAGCCTTCTTTGTTGAGTAAGGTGCCGGCTACGGAATGAATTTTAGTTATTTCCAGGGCTTCCTGCCAGGAAAGGCTGGGTATAATGGTGGGAATTCTTTTGGCCAGCATAGTTTTGCCTGAGCCCGGCGGCCCAAGTAAAAGAATGTTGTGCCCGCCGGCAACTGCCACTTCAATCGCCCTTTTAGCAAAATATTGCCCTTTGACTTCAGAAAAATCCAGGTTGTAATTTGCGTTTTGCTTAAGGATTTCTTCTAGCGCTAATTTGAATGGCTGCCGTGAATCGGGACTGGTTAAAAAATGCACAACTTCTTTTAAACTTTTTTGCGGCCAAACAGATATCTCGGGAATAATCCCGGCCTCCTTAGCATTTTCTTCGGGTAAAATTAGGTTTTTTACCGGCAAGCTGGCCAGCGTTAAGCTTATGGCGAGAACTCCCGGTACCGGCCGTAGCCGTCCATCCAGGGATAATTCTCCCAGCAATGAATAATTCTTCAGCCTATCGCCATTAATCTGTCCGGTTGCCGCCAGGATTCCCAGGGCAATTGCCAGGTCAAAACAGGCGCCTTCTTTTCGGATGTTGGAAGGGGCAAGATTCACGGTGATTCTTTGCGCCGGCCACTGAAAACCTGAGTTTTTGATTGCCGAACGCACTCTTTCCTTGCTTTCTTTAATCGCGGTGTCGGCTAAACCGACCAAAGTTACTTGCGGAAGGCCCGCGGCGACATCGATTTCGATTTCTACCGGGTAAGCTTCCAGGCCTAGCAGGCCAAAACTGTAAGTTTTTGAGATCATGGCTTCTCCTTTTAAGTCAATAGACGTAGGGAAGCCTGAAATCTAACTGAAAAAAGCTTGCATTTTAAGCGCAGGGTTATATAATATAACCTTATGAATAAGAATATGTTTAAAAATATAGCGCTGATCCTGTTGTTGGTGATTACCGCCTTTAGCATGATTAAGTATGTGGGCGAATTGCAAGAGAAATACCGCCTACAAGACAGCTTGTTGCAAGCTCAAGGCCAGATCACCACGCTGGCGCGAGAGAAACAGAATTTGTTGCAAGAGAAGCAAAGCTTATTGCAGGAACTGGAGAAAGAGAAACTGCTAAAAGAGCAGTTGACGCAGAAAAATAATGGCCTGAAGGGTTATTTGAAGGCAAGCAATAACCGGATTACGCGGTTCTTTCAAAGTAATGCTAAGATCCAGAATGACCTTGAAGATATCAATATCAGGTTGTCGATATTAAAAGCGGAGAACCGGGCGTTGATTGATAGCCGGAGGCGTATTTATCTTGATAATGAAGAGCTCAGGTTTAAATTCAGCTCGGTTGATGAATTAAAAAAAGCCATAAAAGATTTAAAAAATAAGCAGCAAGAAACTTTTGTCTCAGAAGCAGAAGGTAACCGGGGTTTCCTAACCAAGGATGGCCGGTTAATTATGCCGGAGAAAATCAAAATCGAAGTTGTTCCCGCCAGAACTAAAGAATAATGAAAGATTTGTTGACAGAATTTCATCGAAATAAGATTTTAATGACTACTATCTCGGGCTGGTTGATTGCCCAGACGATTAAAGTAGTCTTGGGGGTTTTCCGCCAAAAGAAATTCGATTTTCGTTTATTTATCGGAAGCGGCGGCATGCCTTCGGCGCATGCGGCCGGCGCTGCTTGTTTGGGTACGAGCATAGGCATGGAGTGCGGATTTGACAGTGTTTATTTTGCTTTAGCGTTTGCTTTTGCCATTGTGGTTATGTTTGATGCGCAAGGCGTGCGCCGCTCAACGGGTAAGCAAGCCGGTATTTTAAATAAGATCATGGATGATATCTATTGGCAGGGTAAAATTCAGGAGCTGCGCCTGCGCGAACTTATCGGGCATACCCCGGTTGAGGTAATCATGGGGTTGATTTTAGGAGTTGTTATATCTCTGGCAGCTTATTCAAGATAAAAATAGGGAGGTTTCAAGTTGAATAAAAGATATTTGATTATTACTATCGTAATGATAAGCATAATAAGCGTTCTTATTGTTCTGGGAGTAAAAAAGATTAACAGCAAGGTTGTGTTTACCGGTAATTCCAGCGCGCGCAATTTGTTTGACCAGGCGCGCCAGCTGGAAGCCAAGGGTAGTTTATTTGAGGCAAAATTAGCCTATCAGAAACTGGTTAATGATTTTCCGGAATCTCCTAATGTGGTGGATTTACAGAAAAAAGCTGAAGAGTTAAATATCAAATTATTATTTTCTTCTACCATCACTCCTAAGAGCGCAGTCTATCAAATAAAACCCGGTGATACTTTGGATAAGATCGCCCGCGCCTATAAGACTACTACTGAGTTGATTATGAAAAGCAACAATCTTAACGATTCGCTGATTATTCCGGGCCGGAAGATAAAGATTTGGAACGCGCCTTTTAATATCCTGGTGAGTAAATCTCAGAATGTGCTTTTACTTAAAAGTGATGACGAGGTATTTAAAACTTATATCGTTTCTACGGGAAAAAATAATTGTACTCCGCCCGGAACTTTTAAAGTAGTCAACAAGCTTCCTAATCCGACCTGGTTTAAGGCCGGGGCAATCGTACCGGCTGAGAGCGCGGATAATGTTTTAGGCACGCGTTGGATGGGTTTTGATCTGGCTGGCTACGGCATCCATGGGACAGTCGAGCCTAAGGAGCTGGGTAAGCAGGTGACCCAAGGCTGCGTCCGGCTGGGCAATGCCGATGTTGAGGAGCTTTATAGTATTATTCCCGTGGGAACCGAGGTTACGATAATTAATTAATATGGCCGGACTAGATTTTGAAAAACCGATTGTTGAGTTAGAGAAGAAAATTCAGGAGCTCAAATCTTTTGGGTCCGAGAAGAAGATTGATCTTTCTTCAGAGATTAAAAAGCTGGAAGAAAAGCTGGAGCATTTAAAAAAAGATACCTATGTTAATCTTAGCGCTTGGCAAAAAGTGCAGCTTGCCCGTCATCCCCTGCGCCCCTACACTTTAGATTATATTAGTATGATTATGTCAGATTTCGTCGAGTTGCACGGGGACCGGCTTTTTGGCGATGATTTGGCGATGATCTGCGGTTTGGCTAAGTTGGATAAGAAAAAAGTTATAGTTATCGGGCATCAGAAGGGGCGCGATACTAAAGAAAATCTAAAACGTAATTTTGGCTGCGCCCATCCGGAAGGTTATCGTAAAGCTTTGCGGGTCATGCAAATGGCGGAAGAATTTAATTTACCTGTGGTAGTTTTTATTGATACACCGGGGGCTTATCCGGGTATCGGAGCCGAGGAGCGCGGGCAATCTCACGCTATTGCGCTTAATTTACGGGAGATGATGGGCTTTAGCGTGCCGATTATAGCGATTGTGATCGGAGAGGGCGGTTCAGGCGGGGCTTTAGGGGTCGGGGTGGCTGACCGGGTAGCAGTTTTAGAGAATGCCTATTATTCAGTTATCTCTCCGGAGGGTTGCGCGGCGATCCTCTGGAAGGATGGTTCCAAATCTCCCCAGGCAGCTGAAGTTTTAAAACTTACCGGAACGGATCTTTTAAAAATGGGATTGATTGATGAAGTAGTCCCTGAACCCTTAGGAGGAGCGCATCGTGACGCGCAAAAGATCGCCTTGAGCATTAAAGAAGTAATTTTAAGGAATCTTAAGGAGCTAGAAGCTTTAGATAAAGAAGAATTATTAAAATTAAGATATAAAAAATTCAGAGTTATGGGTGTCACCGCATGATCGAGCAAGAGCTCCTGCTGTTAGGCCTCTTACGTCAAACCCCGAAACACGGTTATGAGATTAAGACCAAGGTCCGCGAAATCCTCTCTCTTTTTGCCGGCGTAGAATTAAAATCAATTTATTATCCGCTAAAAATTTTAGAAAGAAAAGGGTACTTAACTAAACAGGCATCTAAGTGCGGCAAGCGGCCGGAGCGTTTGGTTTATTGCCTGACTCCAGAAGGCAAGGATCGCTTTGAAACACTTCTAAGTAAGAATCTGCTGGATTTTAAACGTCCGCAATTTACTTTGGACTTAAGCCTTTATTTTTTAAGTTATTTGCCGGCAAATTTAGCTCGCCGCAGGCTTGCTGCCCGCTTAAGCATTCTTAATAAGATATCTTTGAGTATTCAGGAGCTGCTGGGCTCTAAGGATTTGAAAGGCTCCGTTGCCCATTCCCGGATCTTAGAGCATAACCTCTGTTTATTGCGCGCTGAATCCTCGTTCCTGTCTTCCTTACTTAAAAAGATATAAAATTCCTATTTAATCTGGAACAAAAGACATTGTGAATACTGCAGTTATGACGGCTCAACCTGTTTTAATGGGGTCAGAATTATTTTATCCGGTTAGGGTAGGAAAACAATTAATTCTGACCCCATTATTGCGTTGCCCGTCGGTAAAATAGCTAAAAAAAGCAAAATAGTGCTTGACAAAATGTATAGCTTGTTATACTATTTAATATAGCATGATAGCACTTACTATAACTACTGTCTGCTTTTCAGCAACCTGGGATGCAGTTAAAAGTATCCCGCTAAATCAAAGTTATTAATTCTACTACGGAGGAAGCAATCATGGCTAAAACATTAATCTCACCGACGGAAATTGGTAAAATTTACAGTATCTCCTATCAAACGGTTAATTATTACACTAATTTAGGTTTGTTGATGGTTAAAAAGAGAAATGGCAACAACCGGCTTTATGACCCTCAGCAGGTAGGCGCCCGTTTAAAAAAGATCGGTAATCTTAAAAGTCAGGGGTATTCTTTAAAATTAATCTGCGATTTGTTAAGAAAGGGTTAAATGAGTTATTTTTCGCCCCTAGGTTTAATTAAGGAACCATTTTCCAATAGCCCGGACCCGGAGTTTTTCTTTGAATCCAATGAACACAAAGCGGCGTTGATCCGTTTATTGGTAGAGATTCGCCTGCGCCGGGGCTTAAGCGTAATTTTGGGTGATGTGGGAGTGGGTAAAACCACTCTATCCCGGAAGCTTTTCCAGATGCTTAAAGAGCGGGAGGGTATATTATTCTATATGATCCTCGATCCTACCGCCCAAAGCGAAGAATTGTTTCTGGAATCGTTAGTGCGCGCCTTTAATCTCCAGGAGCAGCTTGCCGGTTCCACAAGCATCCTGGATTATAAAGAGGTAATTAAAAAGCATCTTTTTCAGAAAGGTGTGGAAGAGAACAAAACTATTGTTTTGGTCGTCGATGAGGCGCAAAAGCTGACCGAGGAGTCACTGGAGGTTTTAAGGGTTTTATTAAATTATGAAACCAATGATTATAAGTTGCTGCAGTTGGTGCTTTTTTCCCAGATGGAGCTTTTACCTAAGATTAAAGAGATTAAGAATTTTTATGATCGGATTGTACTTAAATATGTGATTAATCCTCTGGATGAGCCGGAAACCCGCGAGCTGATTAATTTTCGTCTGCACCATGCCGGTTTTGAAACAGAGTTGCAACTATTTACTAACGAAGCGGTTAGTGAAATTCAGCGTTATAGCCAGGGGTATCCGCGGAGAATTAATTTAATCTGCCATAATGCTTTAAGGAACCTGGTGACGAGCAATAAAGCAGTGATTGATGGAGCAATGATCCGGGATCTAATTGCCCGCAGCGTGGTTTAACTATGGATAAACAAACTTCAGACGAAAGATTACTTAAGATAATTGAAAGCTCGGGCGAGCCACGGCGCGCCAAGATTAATATCGGCGCTCCCAAGAAACTGTTTGGCCAGGTGGCGGGCCTAAAATTTGATTTGGCTACGTTAAAGAGTATCTTTAAAAATTTAAAGATTAATTTGGCCAAAGTAAATCTGGGCTTAATCGGAGTGGGGGTTTTGTTAACTTTAATTTTTCTTTATACTTTATTTAGCGCGCCTTCGATCTCTAAATCTAATGCCGCCTATTTTACGCCGAATGATTCTAAGGCGGTATTAAAATTTATCTCAGCAGGTCAGGAGCAGGGAGCGACGCGTAAAAGCATCAGCGGAGAAAATTTAAGAAGAAATTTTTTTCTTCCTGCTAGCGTAAAAGTCGCCGGGCTTACCACTGCAGAAAGCGTTGATGTTTTAAATGAACTTAAAGATTTTAAGTTAGTCGGAGTTATTTGGTCCAAGAATCCGGAAGTAATGATTGAATATGCTAAAGATGCGCGGACCTATACTTTAAAGAAGGGGGAATTTTTTAATAAGCAGTTTAAAATTAAAGAGATTTCGCGCAGTTCCGCTACTTTAGAAGTTGACCTGGGTTCAGGCACTCGGGAATATGAACTAAGATGAAACGATTTCGGTATTTTTTTCTAGGGGTATTAGTTATGATACTGATGACAAAATCAATTTTTGCCGAGGATGTTCAGCCGGCAGTAGCGGTACAGGAAGCTGTTCCTGCGGTTATTGAGAATCAGGAAGTTTCGCCTTCTGAATCCGGGAAGGCGCAAGCTAGTGAAAAAATTTCCTTGGACCTTAAGGGAATAGATATTAATGAGCTTTTTAATGTGCTCTCAGCCCGAAGCGGAGTGACGATTGTGGCTTCCCCGGAAGTCAGGGGCCGGGTTACTGTCTTTATGAATAATTTAAGTTTTACTGATGCTTTAGATGTTGTGGCGACGATGCAGGGGCTGGCTTATGAGCGCAAGGGGAATGTGGTCAAGGTAATGACTGCCGCCGAATATGAAAGACTTTACGGGAAAAAATATTCTGAACACAAAGAAACGCGTACTTTTAAATTAGCTTATGCCAAGCCGGCCAATGTTTTAAATGTGATCAACTCTTTGAAATCCGATATCGGTAAAATTATTTCCGATGAATCAACCGGAACAATTATTATTATTGATGCCTCGCAATCAATGTCAGTGATGGAGGCGGCGATTAAAGAATTAGATCAGCCTTTGGGCACAGAAGTCTTCGATATCAATTATGCCAAAGCGGCTGATATTAAAGGCTTCTTAAATGATTTAATTACCCCGGGAGTGGGGCAGATTATTTTAGATGAACGCAGTTCCAAGGTGATTGTTTATGACCTGCCCCAGCGGTTAGTCCGGATAAAGAAATTGATGGAGGAATTCGATGAGCAAAGCCGGCAGGTATTAATTACTGGCGAGATTATTGAGGTTTATGTTGACGACAGATTTCAAAGCGGGATTGATTGGGAAAAGATATTTAAATCCGTGAATATGGATAATTTGGATTTTGCCGGAAAATTTCCGGTAACCCCGGCGCTTTCCAGCTACGGGAAAATCAGTATGGGGACACTGGCCAAGGATCATTATAATATTGTGATGCAGATGTTAAGTGAATATGGGAGCACTAAGACGGTTAATCGCCCGAGAATTGTAGCAGTAAATAAAGAAGAGGCCAAAATTCTAGTGGGCACCCGGGAGGCTTATGTTACTTCCACTCAGAGCCAGAGTGAATCATCCACGGTGACTTCAGAAAATGTGCAGTTTATTGATGTGGGCTTAAAGCTGGTAGTGATACCGACAATCGGTAGCGATGGTTTTATTACGATGAAAATTAAACCCGAGGTTTCCTCGGTAAAAAGGAATTTAACGACGAATGCCGGCAACATAATTCCGATTGTGCAGACTTCTCAGTCTGAGTCGATAGTAAAAGTTAAGGATGGCCAAACTTTGATTATTGCCGGTTTATTTAAACCAGAAGATATAGATAATAGTAGCGGGTGGCCGGGATTATCGCGCTTGCCGGTTTTAGGGTATTTGTTTTCCACTAAAACTAAAGAAAGCAAAAAAACAGAATTAGTTATATTTATAACCCCGACAATTATAACCGGAGCCGGTAATCTCGGCCGTGAGGTAAAGAATGAAACCAAATAAAGAGCATGGTGTCATTGCGAGCGAACGTAGTGAGCGAAGCAATCCCAGAAGCGAGATTGCTTCGGCTGCCTGCGGCATCCTCGCAATGACGGGAAGCCTCCGGTTTGCAGTGTCAGCCTCCTTAGTAATAGCAGTGTTAATTAACCCATTGGGTTTAAAAACCGATTGCGCGGTTGAGGATCCACAGATGCAGGAGAGCGCCAGCGATAAGATTTCTTTAGATTTAAAAAATGTCGATATCATAGAATTATTGCGGATTATTTCTTTAAAAACCGGAAAGACGATTGTTCCCAGTAAAGAGGTTACTGGCAGGATTACGGTATATTTAAGCAATGTTGCTTTTAACGATGTTCTGGATATTATTCTTGTAACTCAAGGTTTGGCTTTAAATCACGCCGGTAATGTTTATTACGTGATGAGCGCAGCGGAATACCGGAAAAATTTCGGTAAGGATTATGTCGATCAAAGAGAAATTCAGACTGTAAAGTTAGTTTATGCCAAGCCGGCGCTAATTTTTAATGCCTTGGGCCAGTTAAAATCCGATGTCGGAAAGATTGTGGTTGATGAAGCCAGTGGCACGATAATCTTAATTGATATTCCGGAGAAGTTAGAATTATTAAATAAAACAATTAAAGAATTAGACCGGCCGTTAACTACGGCAATTTATGATCTGAATTATATTAAAGCCGCTGATGCTAAAGCGCAGCTTGGCGCGGCGATTACTCCGGGAACTGGTGAGGTAATTATTGATGAGCGCAGTGGAAAAGCGATTATTTCAGATTTACCCCAGAAGATGCAAAAAATGAATATGCTAGTCCGGGAGCTGGATGAAGAGTCGCGCCAGGTCTATGTGGAGACCGATATTGTCGAGCTTACTTTGGATGATAAATTTCAACGCGGTATCGATTGGCAAAAACTCTTTACTTCGGCAGCGATGGATGGCCTGGCCTTTAACGGGTATTTTCCGGCGGCATACTCGCTGGCAGCCGGGGCAATCACCCAGAAAATTTCCGTAGGTACATTGGCGGCCAATCATTATAATGCCATTCTGAATTTTTTAAATACTTATGGAACGACACATGTTATTTCTCAACCGCGGATTGCCGTAGTTAATAATGAAGAAGCTAATATTATGGTCGGTACGCATGAGGCCTACGTGACTACCACTCAAAGTCAGGCGACATCGTCTTTAGTAACTTCGGAGTCGGTGGAGTTTGTGGATGTTGGGGTAAAATTAAAAATAATTCCTAAGATTGGGGCGGATGGTTTTATTACGATGAAACTTAAACCGGAAGTCAGCTCGGTCGCCAGAACGCTTACTACGGCCAATAATAATATTATTCCCATAGTCCAGACCTCGCAGTCAGAAACGGTGGTTAAGATAAAAGACGGTACGATGATTATGATCGCCGGGATGACTAAGTTGGAAAAAACCGATGCAATCAGCGGCTGGCCGGTATTATCCAAGATTCCTTTTTTAGGGGTATTGTTTAGTAACCGCGTGAAAGAGGCTAAAAGAAGCGAGGTAATTATTTTTCTTACCCCGCATTTATCCAAAGGAGATGTAAGCTTACGCGGTGATGAAATCACTAAGATTATCCCGATGGAGTATTTGCCGGAGCATTTACAAAATAAAGTAGTTCGAGATAAGGCTATCGATAAGGGGTTATTCACGCCGGAGAAGATGAAGGATGAAGTGGATAAGAAGCAGGCGCTAGAGATGGTCGCCCAAGAGGCAGCTGAAAGAGCGGCTAAAATTTCCGCGGGCAAAGATGCTGATAAAGCGGCTAAAAAAGCCGGAAAAAAGGCGCAAAAAGCAGTAAAAACAGTTGCCCCGGAAGCAGATAAGTCGTTATTAAAAGAAACCGCTAAAGATTATTATCAGAAAGGGTTGCACGCGCAGGCAGATTCTAATGCGAATGAGGCCACGCGTAATTTTATCAAGGCCACGGAGCTAGATAATAAATATGCCGCTGCTTATAATAATTTAGGGATAATTTATGAACGGGATTCTAAATCGGAGAAGGCCGAAGCAATGTATCTTAAGGCGATTGCTGTTGATCCGAATTTTAGCGCGGCTTATTCAAACTTAGCGTTATTTCATGAGGACCGGGCAGATTTTGTCAAGGCTTTAGAATATTGGAAAAAACGGGTGGCCTACGGTGATCCTAATGATTCCTGGACGGTGCAGGCGCTCAAGCGGGTTAAGGAGCTTGAAAATTAAAGAGAAAAAATTACTTCTGGCTTTTGGGTTTTTAATTTCACTTACGTTGGTTATCGGCTTAGTGGGAATATTTCAGATTCAGAGGCTGATGCAGAGGATTGAAGATCTAGGCAAAAATAATCTCAGCCTGGAATCCGCAGTTTTAGAAATGCGTATTAAAAATGCTAATTATGCCCTGGGTATTCGCAATTATGTTTATTGGCATTCCGCCCGGTATTTAAGTGCAGCGCCGATGGCCGCAGACGCCAATAAAATTTTTTCATCCGGAGAAAACTTTAAGCAACAACTGCAAATTTATCGCCAAAATGCATATTTAAATCAGCAGAAAGTTTGGGCTGCTCAGGCGCAATCTGCTTTTGAGGAGCTATTCGTTTTAGGGAAAAAAATTATTCAGTTGGTCGACCAGGAAGAGCCCGGCAAAATCAGCGAACTAGCAAATAGCCTATTGATGAATTTTGAGAATCGGGTTTTTAGAATTGATGAGTTTTTAGATGGCTCTATGGGCAAATCTAATCTGGAAGAGGTTCAGCGGCAGATGGGGCAAGCCAGAAGAGATAAGGAGCGTGCGGTTTCTTTCTTACAATTTAGTTTGATTACGTCCTTAATTGCCGGTAGTTTAATCGCTCTGGCAGTTTACCGGCGCAGAATTAAAGAGCGGGCTTTACGGCAAGATATGTTTAATCGAATGATTAATGTTGAAGAGGATGAGCGTAAGCATTTGTCTAATGCCGTGCATGATGAGATGGGCCAGGATTTAAGCGCTTTAAAAATCTATCTGGGGGTTATTCAGCAGGGCTTGACAGACACTTCGACCGAGATTCAGGAAAAAATCAATCAGTGTAAAAAGATTATTGATGGGTTGCTGGAGAAAAGCCATAATATCGCTTTTTTGCTGCGGCCGCCGGATTTAGATGAAATAGGTTTAGTGGATAGTTTAGAGGCTCTGTTATTGGAGTATAAACATCTTACTGGTATTGAATATAATTATCAAAAACCCGCAGCATTTTTCGAACTTTCCGCAGAATGCAGCTTACTTTTTTACCGGATCACTCAGGAGCTTTTAACGAATATGGCTAAGCATTCCGGGGCCAAGCATGTAGAATTAAAATTAGTTCAAAAACCTAATATTTCCGAATTATTTTACTCAGATGATGGCCAGGGTTTTGATTATGACGCAGTAATTAAGTCGCCTTTTCGCCGCAGGGAAGATAAATTAAGGCTGGGGATTTTAGGCTTGCGAGAAAGAGTGGAGCTGTTGGATGGCTCGATGCAGATAAATTCAGGCAAAGGCCGCGGCACAAGTATTTATGTAGCATTACCGATTTAAATATGGTAACGACGATGCCTAATGACAAATAAAAAAATGGGAATTCGAGATATAGAATTTATTATAAAAGAAGGTGAAGGATTAACGGTTGAATTCAAGGAAAGGTATACTTCTAAGATTGACCGAGATATAGTTGCGATGGCAAACTCCAAAGGTGGGTTTATTGTTCTTGGCGTCAATGATCTAGGAAAAATCGTTGGTGAAAAACTTACTAATCAGATGAAAGCTGAAATCCTGTCGCTTGGCAGAAATTGCGAGCCGCACATAGCAGTCTTAAGAGCTTCCCAGATTGATAGCGCTGTGGTTATTGAGGTTCCTGAAGGTGATGAGAAACCATATAGTTGTTCATCGGGATATTTCCGCAGGCTTGACGCGGTAACTCAAAAAATGTCGCAAAAAGAAGTTTGCACGATATTTCGAGAAACAACAGATATGTGTTTTGAAAGCCTGCCTTCCAAAGACTTTAATTTTGAAGACGTTTCGCTGGTCAGGGTGAAAACATTTCTTCAAGAAGCAAAAACCTCTTTCCGAGTAAATAAGAACAATTTGCAGTCTTTTTTCTCAAGCATAAGCCTTTACAGAGATAGCAAGATTAATAATGCCGGTGTTTTAATGTTCGCCAAGGATATTAATAAATTCATCCCTTACTCGGAGGTAATACTTGGTGCATTTAAGGGTGTAGACAAAACATATATTTATGATCGTAAGGATGTCCGAGATGATCTGTTGACCCAACTCAACGAATCAATGGCCTTTATTAAGAGACAGCTTAATGTACGTAGTGAAATACATGAGTTGAATCGCATTGATATTTATGAGCTTCCCCTTGACGCTTTGCGTGAAGCTTTAGTAAATGCTCTTATTCACCGTGATTATGCTATGAGAGGCACAAGTATCCATGTCGGCGTCTTTGATGACCGGGTCGAGATTGAAAACCCCGGAGGGCTTCCTTTTGGATTGTCGCCAAAAGATTTTGGCAAGACATCAGTACGCCGAAACCAAATCATTGCTGACATGTTTCATAGAATGGCAAAGGTGGAGAAAATTGGCTCAGGTATTAAACGAATGAGAGATTTTATGCTAAAGGCCGGCCTTAAAGAGCCGCATTTTGAAATGACTAATTTCTTCCGGGCAATATTCTATCGTAACCCTGAATATTCCTTAAAGCCGGTTAAGGATAAAGGTATACAGAAAGGTATACAGAAAGGTATACAGAAAGGTATACAGAAAAGTAGCGAGAAAGTGTTAAGGCTACTTAAAGATAATCCACTGATAACGACCCATGAAATGGCAGAAAGCTTAGAGATGAGCCGTGTCGGTATCGCAAAGATCATTAAGAAGCTGAAAGATAGTGGTCAGATTAAACGCATTGGCCCTGATAAGGGCGGGCATTGGAAGGCTATTGGAATTTAAATATGGCAATCAGAATTGTAATCGCAGATGACCATGATATTATCCGCGCCGGGATTAAAAGCGTGCTTTCTGCGCATACAGAATATGAAGTTTGCGCAGAGGCAGTAAACGGGGAAGAAGCTTTGGAGGTTGCGGAGAGAGTCAAGCCGGATATTTTACTTCTGGACATTACTATGCCTAAGATTAGCGGCTTGGACATAATTTCGCGGGTAAAACGGGTCTC
>ERZ1292630.3397-Hain-H41-02um-R3-3397-length-14024-cov-6_pt1 | contig 14024 bp, 13 predicted proteins | sample MGYA00564408_ERZ1292630 | MGnify/ENA primary metagenome ERZ1292630 (study PRJEB36523, sample SAMEA6512641) | groundwater metagenome | collected 2019-01-08 | study: AquaDiva: Metagenomics assemblies of 32 groundwater samples | reverse complement strand
CAAGTCTCATTTTTCACAGTGAAGACTCATTAACATCCCGCTTTTGTTCGTACATCTTTTTATCTGCACTTGATAACAGTTCGTTAAATGAGACTGGATTCTCAGGGTCATAGTATGAAATACCCACACTCATTGAAAGCTTGTAACGTCTGCTTCTCTCTGCATTATGAATCCTTATGCTTTCCCTCAAACGAGCTTCAATAATATCTGCTCTACCTTTATGGGTTTCTATCGAAATAATCACGAACTCATCTCCGCCAATGCGTGCAATGATGTCAGATGTACGAAAAGTTTCTTTAAAAATACTTGCAGCTTCAATTAATGCATGGTCACCTTCCTGGTGACCCATAGTGTCGTTTATCATCTTCATATCATTTAAGTCAACAAAAATAACAAACAACCCATTTTCCGTACGGTTCGCAATATTCATCTGTTGTTCTGCAAGAATGAATAATCCTCCACGGTTACGTAAACCTGTAAGCTTATCAACAAATAACACGGAACGTAATGCATCCATCGTCCTTTGCCGTTCTATAGCATAGTATATGGAACGCACCATTCTACCAATGCTCCATTCACCCTTAATCAGGTAATCTTGCGCACCAGCTTGAACCGTTTTTACTGCCAGTGATTCATTATTATCCCCAGATAATACCACGATAGGGATATTGGGAGCATGTAAGTGTACCTGTGCAAACGTGTCATATCCCTGACTGTCAGGTAATGAGAGGTCCAATAGTATTACATCAATGCTTCCCTTTTCTATACGTTCCAGTCCTTTTGAGAGTCTCCCTTCGCACGCAAGTTCGAATTTATCACCATGTGCATCCTTCAGCTCCTCACGTACAAGCCGGGCGGCATCAGGACTATCTTCAATCATTAACACCCTTATCACTTCTAATTCCATTTTAATATCCTAAATTCAGGACATAGTGCAAAATGCAAATCCAGCAGGTTCTGCCTTCCTTTCGACCCGCCCGGCCCAGCCGTTCGCCAGCCCGACAAGGCTGTTCTGGCGGGGACGGGAAGGATTCCAAGCCGTACACATCCTATGTCAAGCTATTTTTTAAATAAAATAGCATTATTAGAAGCTCTTTGAAAAATAGAATTACAAGGCTATAGCCCAAGGGTGGGCATTGCCCACCATTATTGAGCTTACCAAGTTAGTGTTGGCGGGCGATGCCTACATTTCTGCTTTATGATTCTAACTGCAAAATCGAGCAACCGCTCATCCATAATCCTGAGACTGTCCCTATGAGCGTCTATCGGAATAACAGCAAACCCATCACTTTCAATACGGCCAATGATGTCAGACTCACGAAGGGTTTCTCTGCGGATGTTTGCAGTTTCGATTAAAGCAATGTCGCTTACATTATAAACTTTTGCATTATCTGTCAACTGCATATTATGTAGATCAACAAATATTATAAATAGGCCCTTCTTCTCACGTTTGGATATACTCATCTGCTGTTCTGCAAGAGTTAATAATCCTCTCCGGTTGTGTAAGCCCGTAAGCCTGTCAAAAGGCAGGATAGAACGCAGTTCATTCGTAGTCTTTTGTCTTTGAATAGAGAGAACCAGCACTTCAGCATCTTTGCAGGTTTCGCTAACATCATCAGGAGCTTTGGGTATAATAACCCGTGTCAGCCGAAAGCTAAACCCCGTTTATAAAGGTATTGAAGTCTCACTGAGGGCACAATCTGTATTGCATGGAGATGAGACCGGCTGGCGTATGGACGGAAAGCGTTGGAATATGTGGTGTTTTTGAAACAGCGATAACATCACTGTTTCATACTGAAGTTTTCACTTTTTGAGGAGCCTTTGACTTATTTGCCTTTGCTCTGATAGACATCAGCGCTCTATGGTGTAATTGTGAAACTCGCGATTCTGATAAATTCATAACTTCTGCTATTTCCCTTAAAAGCATGTCTTCATAATAATATAAAGTAATAACCAGCTTTTCATTAGGACGAAGATCTGTAATAGCACGTTCTAATATCTCTTGTTCCTCCATCAATTCCAGAGCATTTAGTGGTTCAGTGTATTTGTTATCCTTCAGGATTTCATTAGCCTTTATTCTTGAATCATCATCATCATTCCCAAGGTTAATGTCTTCAATGTATAATAAGGAACACATACCAATGTCTGCCAGTATCTTATCCAGTTCACTACAACTAATCCCCAATTCTTCAGCAATTTCTTCCGGTTGAGGAGTTCTACTAAATTTTTGTTCCAGGGTATTATATGCTTCTTTAATCAAATTATCCTTTTCTCTGACAGATCGAGGCACCCAATCCTGTAGACGGAGATAATCTAGGACTGCGCCCCTGATTCTGTGAAAGGCATATGTTTTAAATTTCACATTTTTGTCTTCTTTAAACCTGCCGGCAGCCTCTATCAATCCTAAGATTCCCGACTCAATCAAATCTTCCTGATCAATGTGTGAGGGAAGATAAATCATGAACTTTCCCACCACATATTTAACAAGCGGCAGATAGTCCATTACAAATTTGTCCCGCTTTTCATTGTTTGGAATACTATGTTTACTTTGTGTCATTTTTTTTGTTGCAACTTGTGTTTGCATCGAAGTTTCCTCACTGAATAAATCTACGGCCAACTGGTTACGTTTAATTAACTTCTTTGGAATATCGCAAATGAAATGCCACGACTGGACAAACATATAATACATCAGAAACTCAAACATAGCTGCAATATCAACATGCTTTAAGGTGTTCTTATATAATGCCTTATAGCTGCCAGAAAGAACCGGGTATAAATATCGGTTGGAAATTTAGAGGAAATTGGAGGAAATAATCAGGATTGTTAATACTGATTCTAAATACTGCGTGGATTTTTCTGTTTGTTTCTTCTACATTTTGTATATTTTTAATACATCGGAAACTTAAATTCAGATACTATCAGATTATTGAGCCCTACTACCAACACAATGATAATCAGGTTTATAATTATGACACCCATATACCTACGGGCGGTTCCGATTAGTGTATTTATTCTTTGTTTTAATTTTCTTTATCAGTGTCCTTTGAAATACTAGAATTATTGAGCATCCTTACGATGACGTCTTTTATTTCACGTATCTTGAAAGGCTTGCTGATTATCTCGGCTACGCCCAGTTTCGCTGCTTCTTTGATTGTTTCAAGAGAACCATACGCCGTGATAATGACTATTTTTAAATTAGAACCACTCCTCTTTATCTCACGTATTAATTGGATACCGTCCATGCCATGCATCTTAATATCAGTTATAATTAAGTCATATGGCGCCATCTTGAAACGCTCCATGGCCTGAAAGGCGTCCCGAGCCACCTCTACCTTATAACCTTCACTGACCAAAGCCTCCTTTAAGACATATCTGATTGTCTCCTCATCATCTACCAACAAAATCCTGTTATTCATCTTATCACTTCTTCTCTTATTTGTATTAGCCCCGCAACAACTATTCGCTAATCTATTAAAATAATGAAAATTCCTATACCTAGATTTAGCTTACTTTAGATACTTTAGCTCACTCCAGGAATTTACTATTTATTAGAAAATGTTTTAAAGAGATCCTTAACTATACATTCCAGACGGTCAATCTCCTTAAAAATCATCCTGAAGAATCTTTCATTTGAACCATCTTTCCCCGCTCTGTCCCTGAGCACTTCTACAGCAGCAGAAATACCAGCCAGAGGATTTCGTACTTTATGAGTAACAATACCCATCAATTCGTTAAGGTCATTAAAATATTCAGTTTCCCTATACTTGTTTACTATCATCTTTATTCCTTCATCATCACTTAAATCAACACCCGACTTCCCCGCCTGCCCGCCCGGCAATGCCGTTCGGACGGGTACCCATTCGGGCAGGTCTCCACTCCCTGAAGATTCAATTTGCTTGTTCAATGCGGCAAATAATTCTTCCTTTGTAATCAGATTCATCTTGATCAGGATCATCCCCAGGAGTTGATGCTCAGGATTGTCTTTTTGTAAACTTAATGCTTTTTGAACATCAGAACTCTTAACCTTGCCATCTTCAACTAAAATCTGTCCGAGTCTTTTCTGATATGAATCAGTATCTTTTCCCATATTAACCACTTTGTATAATTTCCTTTACTACTGTTTAATGCCATAATGCTTTATTTTATTGTATAAAGTGGTGCGGTTTATACCCAGGATCTTCGATGCCTTGGTCATTTGCCATAACGTCTCCTTAAGAATCGCTGCTATATGTTGTTTCTCGATAGTTGAAATAGATTGATCCGCCTCTTCGTCCCCGCCTGTACCCATTCGGGCAGGCTCTCCTGTGTCTTTTGCGCCTATCTCGGACCCCAACAACAAGTGTTCGGCAGAAAGTATAGAGCTATTTGAAAGAAGCACCGCCCTTTCAATAACGTTTTTCAGTTCTCTCACGTTTCCAGGCCAATCATAGTTTTTCAAAATCGCTTCTGTACCTGATGGAATGTTATTAACGTCCTTGTTAAACTCTTTATTAAAATTGTGAATATAGTGTTTTACAAGAGGAAGGATATCGTCCTTCCTGTCCCTTAACGCACATAAAAATACTGGTAATACTTTTAGACGATAATAAAGATCCTTTCTAAAATTACCCTTCTTAACCTCTTCCTCCAGATCACGATTTGTTGACGCAATTATTCTTACGTCTATGTTTATATCGTCCACCCCTCCTACCCGCTTGAATTTCCTTTCCTGGAGCACTCTCAGCAGTTTTGACTGTAAGGAAACACTCATCTCGCCAATCTCATCAAGAAACATGGTGCCTCTTTGGGTAGCCTCGAATAAACCGGCCTTACCTGTAGTAGCGGCCCCGGTGAAAGAACCCTTTTCATAGCCAAACAACTCCGATTCAAGCAGGTTCTCTGTAAGGGCGGCACAATTAACTTCCATAAACCTGTACTTATTTCTTGCACTCATCATATGAATATAGTTGGCTATCAACTCCTTGCCGGTTCCACTCTCTCCCTGTATTAATACTGTACTTGAAGGACTCTGTGCAATTATCTTTACATGTTCAAAAATCTCCTTCATTTCTTTACTGACGGCAATTATATTAACATTACCTGTAATATTTGTCTTTGCCCTCAATCTTGACACTTCTCTCATCAGAGATTGAGTACTCAATGCCTTGTCAACCACCACCTTGATATGTTCCATCTTAAATGGTTTTTCGAGATAATCAAAAGCTCCAGCCTTCATCGCACTTACCGCCGAGTCTACAGACGCATGACCGGTTAAGAGAATTACGAGTATGTTCTGGTCATGCAGTTTTATTTCTCTTAACAAATCCAGGCCGTTCATTCCCGGCATCTTTAAATCCAATATGACCAGGTCTGGAATCACCTTCTTTGTTAACCTTAAAGAATTTCCCCCATCCTCCGCTGTGTATACTTTATGTCCCTCGGCCTCCAATGCCTCTTTTAAACAAGACCTGATTGTCTCTTCGTCATCTACCACTAAGATTACGGGCTTCACGCTATCCTGGCTTTCTAAATTATCTACTGATTTTGTGTCACTCATTTAACCCTCAATTCTAAAATCAATGCCGATAACTTATACATAATGTTGAAAAAATATACAACATTATTGTATTGCCCAATAGTTGTTCTATCAATCAGCATGAAATGAGAACCACGGTATCTATAAAAAACAGAAACATATCTTAGCGGGGTGTTTATGCAGGACTTCTGAATACTTGCTTAAGGATTATCTTAGTGGTGATTGCTGTATTCCTTAATTTTACAGGCTAATCAGGTCTGGTAAGTAATGTTATTCATACTGACAAGAATGCATGCGGCTATCTAAAAAGATTTAAGATGCAACAAAAAACCGATCACTCACTCCATTACTACCAATCCTTATCTCCAATCTGCGAAGGCATATGGGGCATTTTCCATCATAATGTGTCCCGGAGTGATTATAAATCCTGCCGTACACATTACAACATGCAAAATAAATCCCCAGAAATTTCTTCCTCTTTTGCAAATTGCCCGCAACCTCGGTATCGATCTCTATTGTATCCATTATTCCTTACACATATAATATAGAATGTAAATTTATCAATCAGCAATTTTTATTGTTTATTTCACCATTATATAAGGCCGGATTCCTTAATTGACCTGGCAACTTCTTTTACAACCGCATCCCGATCATAAATCCCGCCTTCTATACGAGCCCTGGCATTCTTTATCTTTACCTCCCTGATATCAGGCAACTTGTTAATCTCAGCCTTTAAGGTAGACAATGTTTTTTGCAACTCTTCTGCTTCTACGGAGATTTCTACTTTGTATTCTTCTCCCGGCGTGTGCAGTTCCCTGAAGATGCCGGATGCTGCTTTATTTGTTTTCTCAGGCCTTGCAAGATTTTGATTCCCCGCAATTCCCCCTGCAAGATTTTGATTAATTCCAGATGTTTTATCTACTGACGTACTCAAACCTCCTACCTCTCCCTAAAACGGCAGTATTGCCTCCGCAATATTATTACCTAAATTGAGCGATTTTATCTTTAAATGGAATAGCAGCGCTATTACAGACGCTCATTCCATAGTCTTCTCGCATTAAAATGATAATTTATTAATTTATGCCATAAACATGCAAAACACCAACAAAAGCTTAATGATGCTCTTTTAAGTATTGACGATTTCCTCTTTAAACTAGATGGATAAATATCGTCATAATAGTACTCGCGCTCAGATTGTTTCATTTGTAATCTCCTAAAAAGAGAATTTACTTATATTATCGTCAATCCAGCAATGCTCTTTAGCAGAAAAACAAATTATTTTCTAAGCAATAGTTATGCCGTAAAAAGCTAAGAGTCCATAGAAACATCTTTTTGCAAACCGGTGTTTGTACAATTATTAATTATTTTATGCAACGTTTCAAACTCTATCGGTTTGTTAAGGATGAAATCTACTCCTTCTTTTTTATAGTCGATAGTTTCTGTATCCAATTCGTAACCCGTAATCAATACGACAGGTGTTTTAGACTTTTTCCTGACAGCATCGTACTCTTTAATAAATCTGGCGACCTGCCAGCCATTTAACTTCGGCATTGCAAGGTCACATAAAACAATATCATACAGATTATCCTCATACATCTTCACGCCAACATTCGAATCCTGTGATACAAATACATTATGCCCCCTTGACTCAAGGACAATTTTCATCATGTCCAGTATTACTTCTTCGTCTTCGATCACAAGAATCTTTGCGCTATGACCAGTAACAGTTTCTGTCTCTTTCTCCTCATATTGCGCTGCTTCTGTATAACACAGAGGCATCTTTAAATGCATCGTAGTACCTTTACCTGCACAACTATCAACTATAATCGTACCACCATATCTGGCCATTATGCTATATGATAGACTCATACCTAATCCGGATCTTTTTACACCCTTTGTTGTAAAAAAAGGATCGAAAATTCTGTCTTTAACATTTTCACTTATACCAATTCCATTATCTGAAATCGAAATGATTACATTATCGCCATCAGTTTTTACAGAAAATTCAATTTTACCTCCATTCGGCATTGCATCGATACTGTTGTTAATAACGTTTATGACTACCTCCCGTAATTCTGAAGGATTACATCTGATACGATACTTTGAAGTGGTGAAGTTATTCTTGATAATTTCATACTCAACTCCATTTGATTGAGCTTCAGTCTTCCATCTCGGCATGGTGAACTCCAATGCCCCATTAACTATTTCAATCAGGTCAATAAACTCTTCTACTCTTTCGTATTCTTTCTTAATCCTTGAGAATTGCTGAATCTTATCTACGATTTCCGCTCCATCTCTCGCTGCCTTTTCTATTATTTTCAGAGAATCCATGACATTCACATTATCATCCTTAATCTCCGCCTGTACAATATCCAGATATCCAAGTATTATCCCCAGAATATTATTGAATTCATGAGCAATGCCGCTTGACTGTAATCCTAAAGCATTCATTTTATCTATTTGAAACAACTTATGCTCAAATTCTTTTCTTCCGGTAATATCTCTTACAACTCCTTCAATTTGTGTTACATCGCCACTCTCATCATAATCCACTTTTGCATTCATCTGGATGTCCCTTATTTTATCCTTGCCAGTCTTTATTCTGAACTCAAACCCTTCTAAAAACTCTCTCTTACCGGCAAATGACCCCTTGATATAATCGATAATATTTTCCTTGTCTTCTTCGTGTATTAAATTAAAAAAATTTAAGTTCTGAAGCTCCTCGCTTGAATACTCAAAGACTCTCTGGCCGGCATTATTAACCGAAGAAATATTTAACTCCTTATCAGCCGTAAAGACAACATCAATCATATTATCAATCAACGTCTTGTATCTTAACTCAGACACCATCAACTTATTCTCAACTTCTTCTTTCTCTTTCTTCAACCTGGACTCTTGCACCACTCTATGTACAATTGAGGGTAATCGCTTTAAGTAACCTTCTGATTTGACAACATAATCACAAGCGCCGAGCTTCATTGTTTCCACTGCAATCTTTTCGTCACCAAATGCTGTCGCCATTATGACCGGATAATTATTACCTTTACAATCTATACCTTTCAACACTTCTAATCCATTCATATCAGGAAGGTTATAATCAACAATAATTACATCAAATGTTTCCTTTGACAATTTATGAATACACTCTTCACCGGTATTGGCAAACACAGCATCAACATTCTGCATATATTGCTTCAGGGTTGTTTCCATTAAAATTTGATGATCCTCGTTATCATCAACAATCAAAATATTTAAACGATCTATACTCTCCATTAGAACACCTGCCCCGCTCATCCCGCTCAGCGGGACTCAGCGTGGCCTGCTGTTACTAATTTATCTCTTTACGCCTACTATGTTAACCTATTGGCATTTCACGGCAACCGTAAGTCAAGCCTTCGGTATCTTTACGATGTTTCGGTGTGTCCTCCCCTCCTGTACCTATTCGGGCAGGACACCGAAACCAGTCAAGGGTTTCGGTGAGGGGACTCACCGAAACATCGGCCCCCGGCCCGGCCAGGCCGTTCGCCAGCCACCGTCCGCCCGCCTGAATGACGTAGTCCGGGCAGGTACCGGCACCCGCCAGAATGACGTTGCCCGCCCGGATGAATCCGTTCGCCAGCCCGACAATCATTCTGGCGGGGACGGGTCGGGCTGGCGGGCGACATGCATTCCCGCCAAAAGACTTGTCGGACAAGCTGGCTGGGACTGGTAGGTTTGAGACGCTCAGGATAAAAGGCTAAACTCTTAACTTCCAAATACTTAAGACGGAGTTTCTATATTATCAAGTTCTTAGTAGTGTGAAATACAATGTCTGAATCAAGCTCAGCACAAGTTTGGATATATGCTTGCGCACAATTGGAAGAATTGAAAGAATTGTTACCCTGTTTTCAAGATCGGAATTCCCGCCTGAACTATTCGGGCAGGTAAGAGGATTTATCTCTTTTGTAAAGAGGAATTTATTCAATTCGGTTATCATAGTAATCTCTTATTATCCGGCCTGCCCCGCTCAGCGTGGCCTGCCCCGCTCAGCGTGGCCTGCCCCGCTCATCCCGCTCAGCGGGACTCAGCGTGGCCTGCCTGGTTTCTCCTCATACATCAATTTGTCGGCACGCGCTAAAAGTTCATCAAAGGAGACGGGTTTATCCGGATCATAATATGCTATGCCGGCGCTCATTGATATTTTGTAAGGTTTATCATTATTTTCATTATAGGTTTTTATGTTTTCCTTTAAGCGAGCATCAATAATTTTGTCACTATCACGATTGACATCTATTGAAACAATCACAAATTCATCTCCTCCAAGTCTCGAAACAATATCTGAATCACGAAAAGTTTTTCTCAGTATTTTTGCAGCCTCAATCAATATCTGGTCACCTTCATGGTGGCCCATCGTATCGTTTATCACCTTCAAACCGTCCAGGTCAATAAAAATAACGAATAATCCGTTTTTTGTACGGGTTACAACGTTAAACTGTTGCTCTGCAAGAACGTATAACCCGCTACGATTATACAGACCTGTGAGCTCATCAGTAAATACCATGGATCTTATTTTATCCAGCGTCTTTTGCCGTTCAATAGCATAGTATATGGAGCGCACCATCATATCAATATTTAACCGGCCCTTGATCATATAATCCTGTGCGCCGGATCGTACTGTTTTTATAGCAAATGATTCATTATCATTCCCGGATAGTACTACGATAGGTATTCCTTTAGCGCATTCAGATACTTTAGTAAAAGTGTTCAGACCGTGGCTATCCGGTAATGACAAATCTAAAAGTACTATATCAAACTTCTTATCTTTGATGCGTTCCAATCCTTTTGAGAGTCGCCCTTCGCACTCCAGTTCGAATTTATCACCGTATGCATCCTTCAATTCTTCACGTATAAGCCTGGATTCTTCAGGACTATCTTCAATTAACAGGATTTTAATGTGGTTATCTTTCATTTTCTATCCCTGGCAACATCACTATCTCAAACCAGAAATCTTCGATAGTCTTTATTGCCTTAACGAACTGGTCAAGGTCAACCGGCTTGGTAATATAGGCGTTACCATGATTATCATACGTATTAAGAATATCAGCTTCAGCGCTTGATGTTGTCAGCACTATCACAGGAATGCGTTTCAGTTGTTCATCAGACTTAATCTCCTCAAGCACCTCACGCCCGTCTTTTAATGGCAGGTTTAAATCAAGCAGTACCAGGTCCGGATGCGCCGCATCTGCATACTTCCCGCTACGACGCAGAAATGCCATAGCCTCCACCCCATTCTCAACTTTGTGCAGGTTGTTTCTTACCCTGCATTCCCTGAGGGCTTCCTCAGTCAGCCGTATATCACCCGGATTATCTTCAACTAACAGAATTTCAATAGGTTTATGGCGCTTTCCAATTCCCATGGCTGTTTATTTTACTCATTTCTTTGGAATTGTGAAGTAAAATGTTGAACCTTCTCCCGGAAGTGATTCAACCCAAATCTCACCATGGTGCCTTTCCACAATCTTCTTGCAGATAGCCAGGCCAATACCGGTGCCGGAATACTCCTTCTTGCCATGCAAACGCTGGAATATTGTAAATATGCGCTCATAATATTGAGGATCGATTCCTATGCCATTGTCACTAACGGAAAAAGTAACAGCCTTTTTATTCTGTTTTGCAGATACATGAATACGTGGAGGAGCTTCATTACAGTATTTGATAGCGTTGCTTATGAGATTCTGGAATAATTGGGTAATTTGTAAGCCGTCAGCAAACATGGTCGGCATAGAACCATGCGTAACCACTGCGCCGCTTTCCTTTATAGACATCCCCAGATTCCTGATTGCACGATCAAGAACTGTTTCAATATCTATCGGTTCAAATTCTCTACCTGACGATCCTACGCGCGAATAAGCCAGCAGGTCATGTATAAGCTCCTGCATGCGTTTAGAGCCGTCAACGGCATAGTTAATAAAGTCATTTGCATCGTTATCGAGTTTGTCCCCGTAACGCCTCTGCAGTAGTTGCATATAACTTGCCACCATGCGCAGCGGCTCCTGTAAATCGTGAGAGGCCACATATGCAAATTGTTCCAGCTCCTTATTGGAACGCTGTATATCTGCCATCATATATTCCAGTTTTTCGTCAGCCAGTTTTTTATCAGTTATGTCTTCCTTAAGCGCAACGTAGTGGGTAATGGTTCCCTCCGGATCTCTGACAGGAGAAATATATGTAGATTCCCAAAATAATTCGCCAGATTTCTTCTTATTACAGAATATTCCATACCATTCTTTACCGGACGTAATAGCCTCCCACAACGCTTTGTGTGTTCCCGGCTGGGTATTATCTGATTTTAAAATCCTGGGAGTTTGCCCAATGACTTCCTCGGCAGTGTAGCCGGTTAATCGTGAAAATTTCTGATTGACATATTCAATGTTGCCATTGACATCCGTAATCACAACCGCACTGGGGCTCTGCTCAACAGCGTAAGATAACTTTCGAATCTTCTCCTCGGCCAGCTTATGCTCGTCAATTTCTCTCTGCAAACGAGCATTTATTCTTTCCTGTCTTAAATAAGCGCCTTTAAGCTTACCGGTCATATCGTTAAACGAATCGGCTAATTGCCCGATTTCGTCATAAGATACAACATCCACCATGTGATTTAAATCGCCACCACCTATTATTTTAGTTGATTCAGTTAATTGTGTAATCGGCCCGGAAATAGATCTTGAAACAAAGAAAACTACGGCCACCGCTCCAACCATTGTCATAAAACCAACAACCAATGACCATTTCTTAAGCCTGGCAACAGGCGCAAAGGCTTCGTTGGCGTCTATTTTTACAACTACTCCCCATCTTATGCTCGGCAAGTATCTCCATACAGCCAATACCTCTTTACCTCTATAATCAACAGCCAGTCCCCTGCCTTTATTACCATTTACTGCTTCCAGTATTGGCAATCTTTCCTGACTCCCAAAAGGAATTTTCCTTCCATATGCGGCTTCAGGATCATTCCTGAGCGGCATTGCAAATGCCGCTTTGCCAACTTCTTTTGAGGCTGTAACCATCTCTCCCGTCTTGCCTAAACCCGTATAGTCATTAACAATTCCATTAATATCCCCATTGTCTACCTGAAGAGCAATAACGCCGATAAATTCCCCTTCGCTCAGGATAGGAGCAGCGACAAATGCAGCCAGTTCACGCGAAGGCGCATAATACATATAATCAGAAATATTTGTTTCCAGCAAAGTTTTAGCCCTTTTAAATACTTGCGCCAATTCTGAATCTTTGTAAACGCCTGTTATTAAATTTGTGCCAAAATCATCTCCTTTGGTTGCAGTGTATACCACATCGCCTTCAGGAGAAATAAGAAAGAGGTCATGGTAGCGTGTAGATTCCTTTCCCGGCGTATAAAACAGCACAAATCCCTTTTCAATAGCGCTATAATTATAAGAAAACAACCTGTTATCCGATGAAACCATTTTGCCCTTCTCAAATACCGTCTTAAATTCCCTCAAGGTATTAATAATGGTTGGTGATTGTGCCAACGAAGTAACACTCTTCTCTATTTCAAGAAAATGATCTCCGATTCTCTGAATTTTATCATCAGCAACTGAGATCAGCTTGAACATCACATCATTCTTAACTATTTTAACACCATTATTAATACTTGCATAACCATAGACGGCCAGGGGCAACAAAGACATAATTAAGAACCAACCCAAAAGCTTCCTGGAAATCCTATTACGTTTCAATATCCTTTTTTTCCACATGATTGTATGTTTTAATTTAGGAATTTAAGAATTTAGGGATTCTCAAATTCCTCAATTCCTCCCTGCCCGCCAGTTTGTTAGGCGGGAATCCCTCAATCATAACTCACTATCCTGACTTTGACCATTTACCACCCCAACCATCGTACATATCTTGTATGAGTTTATCCCATTGAGATTTCGATCTATAGGGGGGGTATGCCGCAGGACGAATCGGCTTTTCTGAACTCCATACAATATTGAATTGCCCGTCTCTCTTGACCTTTCCGATCCTTACGGTCTTCCACACATGATTATTTTCCGGGTTTACGCAGACCATGCCTCCAGGCGCATTATAACTCTGATCTCCTATAAGCCTGCGGACTTTATTTACCTCATCAGTTCCGGCTTCTTTTACAGCCTGAGCCCACAGGTACACGCCAAAATAACCCGCTTCCATAGGATCATCAACCACCCTGTGACTCCCATATCTTTCTTTGAATCTTTTTACAAATTGCTTATTCTCATCAGTTTCCAGGCATTGGAAGTAATTCCATGAAGCATAATCGCCCATAATTTGCTCTGCCCCAATAATACGAAGTTCATCCTCTGCAATACTAAGCGACATGGTCGGTATTTTATCAGAAGAAATCCCCGCATCACGAAGTTGCCTGAAAAAGTGAGTGTTGCTGTCTCCATTAATGGTATTCAGAATAACAGCAGGTTTAGTTTCAATTATTTTCTTTATCATTATATTCTGAAATTCTTCATGAAATAATTATTTT
>ERZ1292630.3396-Hain-H41-02um-R3-3396-length-14029-cov-8_pt1 | contig 14029 bp, 5 predicted proteins | sample MGYA00564408_ERZ1292630 | MGnify/ENA primary metagenome ERZ1292630 (study PRJEB36523, sample SAMEA6512641) | groundwater metagenome | collected 2019-01-08 | study: AquaDiva: Metagenomics assemblies of 32 groundwater samples | reverse complement strand
CGGTTATGCCCACCTGGGCCAGAACCACAACTTCCTTCCTTCCTTCCTTCCCCAAAGAATCCAAATGCACACGAAAGTCACTCGCGTGTGGGACGAAAATCACGACGAACGTCACGACGGCGTTGCACGCACGTTGTTGATGGGACGTAGCGGCAGCAAAAACGTCCACACCAGCGGAGGGTCGAATGTAGGGACACGGTCGCGACCCTCAGAAAACGGCGCCTCGGTTGCCGGCACCGCGAGGTTGGCCTCTTGCCTCCACTGTCGGTACAAATGCTTCAAGGTGGGGTGCAGATGCACCGGCCGGAACAAGGTGACGAGCTTGTCGAACGCCGTGTCTTGCAGCAGCACGAAACCCGGGCGGCACATGTGGTTGACGAGGGCGCTCGCCGTCTTGACGGCCGGGCCGCTCACGTCGAACGACGCCGGCGTTTTCCCCACAAGGCCACACGCGATCGTGCCACACGCGATGACGGCGAATACGCTCGAACTGCGAGGAGGTGGAGGAGGATGGGCGCCTCCCCCTGCGATGATGGACGAGGACGGCGTCGCATTGGGTTGACTGCCATGGCTGAGTAGAGGGGGATCCATCGAGGACGACATGGACGGCGATTGCGAGTGGAGGCTGCGCTTCATGATCATGTCATTGCTGCGCTGCACCACGTCGAGCATGAGGGCGACGCACTGGGCCGTGTGGATGACCGGCGTCGCGTAGCCACGGTGAGGTTCAATGCCGCAGGTGAGGAGCGCCGCGTCGCCGTGGAACTTGGATAGGATCACGGAAAGCGGCATGGTGAGCATGTTAAAGTCTGCCCAGTCGTCAACGAGCGAATTGGGCGACAACGTCGGGTCCAAGTGGGTTCGGAATAGCTCCTCCGTCTCCTGGTACTGGGCGAGCAGCTCACGGGCCTTCGCGTGGCGGCGGCGGCGCGCGTGGATGAAGTGCTTCTCACGCCGCGACGCTCGGCGCTCCTTACGGCTGAGGCGCTGCGTCGCCGTCATCGAGTGAGCCGATGACGGGTTGAGATCCTCGCCGCCTGCCCCTCCGAGGACGTCGTCTTCGAGGAGCGCTTCATCGTGCCTCATCATGTCGAACTGCGACACGGCTTGATGGGGGTGCTGCTGCTGCTCGGTGGCGAGCATGCCCAGCAGCTCCATGTCGTCCTCTTCTTCGTCGTCCGCTTCGCCCGCGGCACCGCCCGTGCCGCTGCGGTCGCCCCCGAACGGCTGACCTGAGAAGCTAGGCAATTCATTGATATGCCCGATCGACGAATTTTTTTGAGAATCGCAGTTAGCAGCTGTGGTGAACGTTGTCAGAGGCACTGCCGCGACGGCGACATCATCCCGGTCAAAGGCCGGCAGCGTTTGCTGCAGTCCGCGAACCATTCCGGTCGACGTCCGAGGTGGGATCGACGTTCCACCGGCATCGGTGCCTACGGACGTCACCAGCTGGTGTGACTGCGGTGCCGAATCCCCTGTGTGAGACGAGGCGGAGCCCCCGGGATTGGAGGAAGGTTTCTTCTCGAAGTGGCGCTTGTCAAACCCGCGCAATCGTCTGACCGTGAGCGAACCCGCCGCCGCCGCCGTGACCTCATTCCTCGCTGCCACGCAATGTTCAATGGCCATGCGCGCTGCCAACAGAGCATTGAAGCACGACTCGTTGGGATCCACTACGACCGCGGAGCTGGGCAAGTGGAAGATGCCGACCACTCCGACGTGCGAGCAGCGATCGGTTAGAAGTCCCGCGCCGGTTCCGAACAGCCGGTGATGCGCGGCGATGGGTGGCGAGAAAGTGAAATCAAAAAGTTCCATTTGCTGTCGATACGCTGCCAGAACTCGCCGGTGCCGCTCTTGCGCGTAGTGCCGCATCACAAAATTTCGTCGATTGGCGGCGACCACGACGTTGCGATATGTTACGGCGCACACGGTGGTCATCACCCACCGCAATGGGGAGTACGGCCCGCCCGCTGACCAGGGGAAGGTCACGTCGATCGCGATGCACAATATCATGATGGCCGCGTTGAGGAGCACGTGGGTGGCGAGGCGTTCGGGGGCGATGCAGCAGACGACCATGACCACAAAGCGCAGCGTATCCACGACGGCGCGGTGGACAATGCCCATGGCGCTCGCCGTGGTGCCCGGTCGGGCGGCGATGTATTGAGGCGTCATGGCGAACACGGCGTACACGCAAACGGCGAAGAACATGCCCAGGTAGATGGTGCTTCCCCATTGAAGGAACCGTGGGTGGAAGAATGCCACGTGATCCTGCGAAGACGAATACGCCCAGAAAACGAGGGCGAGCAAAGCTGCGCCGACAAGGCACGTGTTGATGACGAAGTGATTTTCCACCGAGAGGAAGAAGACGGTTGGCATTCTCGGCAGCGCGGTTTCCGTGGGTGGGAAGAGCGAGAGGGGAGTGGTCGCGTTAAGCCGTGTCGCGTTCGTCACTGTCGCGTTGCTAAACGGTGCCGAGGTGGTGGTGACTTTGGATTTGCCCATCGTGGTTGAAGAAGGAACTGCGGCTCCTCGTTCGTAGAACGCCGGCCGGATGTCGGTGGACGCGATCAACAGAATAACGGCCAGCACGGCGTACAACGCAAGCATGCTATAGCAAACGGGCATGACGCGGGCGCGCAGGAGGTCGTGTTGCTCCCACAGTCGGTAGGCATCTTCGATGCCGCGGCGGGTGAATCGTAGGCATCCTAGAATCGGGATCGGCCAGGATACACTGTACATTTCGAGTGCGGCCTTGATGTCGGCTTGCCGGCCCTCCCAGACCGCCGTTGACACATTTTCTTGGCCAAGGGCGCCTTCGCCCCCTTTGGAAATGGAGGCTCGACCGACCGCGCCGCTCCGTTCAACCGCCTCGACGACCGCCGCTTGACTGGCCGATTGGGCGGCTGCTGCGAGCTGGCCGGCCGACGCAAAATCTGTCGACGCAGCTTCTGTCTGCGACGCCGCCTTGAAGTCTCGACGAGCCTCCAGTGCTGCGACGCAAAATCCGGCTAGTTCACCAGCCCGGATCAAGAGATTTTCGGCCGTCTTCGGAAACGACCCGAGCGTTCCGGACCACTTCAGTTCTGAGAGCAGCATCCGTCCTCCGCCGACATTGGCGGCCTCCACCTCGCACACCGCGCTCAGCTCAAAGCGCCGGTCCGTAGGTCGACTTGTCTTGCCCATGTTGACGTAATCCGACGTGGTGTCCGTCGAATTCCGGTGCGAGTCCACACTATTCGTTGCCGGGGGGAGGCTTCCGTCGGCGCCGAACATCATGGTGGGTGGCCGGGAGTTGGATGATGCGGCATCGACGGACATCGGCGTATGAGACGCGGCCGATGTCGGTGGCAGGGACATAAAGGCGCGATGCGACGACGCAGAAGTGGTGGTCCCGCCCGCCGCCCCCACCAAGGCGGGGATGCGCTGCGAGGATGCAGGCGGCGACGCCTCGGACCCTCCGGACGTCGCTCCCGCCGTCGACGTTCGAATCCGCTTCACGCGAATGCAGTCCAACATAGCGTCGCACGTTTTCTGCGATGCAAAAAGCGTGCCGACAGTCGCTTTCGCGCACACACTGTGGGCGATCGCCACCGCTGGCCCGTGAACGTCGACACGAAGTAACTGACACGGGCTTTGCACGCCCCCCGTCAATGTGTCCGTATGGACTCCAACTCGCAGAACGGAGGCGGGCGCGGCGGGGGAAAAAGTTTTGTGCAACTGCGCCAGGCCAAGGCCGAACATCACCGCGGCTTCCGCATGCAGCTCGGGAGCGGCGAAGAGTGCCGCGGCCGACTGAACGGACGTCATGGTGTCATTTCCCGTCCATAGCGATGGTGCCTGCTGGACGTTCGACCGCGTGCTGTCGTTGCCGCTAGTCATGTCGCGGCTCAGGAAGGGGGTAGGTCCCCCGATGCCACTGCGGCTCAGGGGCGTGAAGCATGAGGTGGGGTCTTCACCGCGCAGAGCGGCGCCCCCTTCTCGTCGCGGGATGATACGAGCGGAGGCCTGGCTGCTGCCCGCCACCGGCCCACCACGCTGCTGCGGCCAGCCAGCGACGGCAATGTACCGATCCCCCACCGTGCAAATTTTGAGCAACCCGACGCGAAGCAGCAGCGCATCGAATTCGTTGACAAGATGTTTCACGCAGCGGAGCGACTCACGCGCGGCGACGAGTTCTGCCTGTTCCTCCGGCGTCAGATCAAACTTGTGGACAGATAGGTCCGCGACGGACGTGGGCGGCCCATCGATCGAATTGCAACCAAACGAATCGGACATCGCACCGGTGATCCCCCCCGTCATCAGCTCGCTGCCGTGTCCAGCGGTCTCCTTCTTCGTACTGAGCACCATCATCACCGATGCTGGCACGTCACCGGCCGACATCGCGGCCATCGGTGGCATCGCCATGGTCGTCGCCGAGTCCAGCGGCGATCGAGATCGGCCGTAATTCGTCGGCGGTCCGATTGAGGTGGTCGTCGAGGAAGCGGAGGAGGCCGACGGCGGCGGGGGGTGGCCCGCCGCGGCCGCTCCGCCGCCGCCCCTCGCGCCGGCGGGCGACGCCATCATGACGATGGCCTTTTCTTCCTCGGTGAGCGCGTCCAACCCCGCCGCCGCCGCCGCGTTTTCCGGCCGTTGGTCGCTTTCGTCAAAGGACATGTTGGCGTCCACCGCGCCGCCGATGCCTCCGAAGTCACTCCCGGCCCCGCCCATGTCGTCGTTGTCGTCGTCCAAGCACGCAAACGCCCCGGACGCCGCACTCGTGATTCGTCGATGATCGTCTGACAGTCCTGAGACTGACGCGGCCGTTGGAGAACTTCTTCCGGGCTGCCGACTTTCGCCGGACAACATGCTCGCGGAGGCGACGGTGGCCGGCCCTCCGGCCGTCGGCGGCGGCCTTCCCCCAGCGGCCCCTCCTTCCCCCTCCTCCTCGTCCTCATCATCCACACAGCTCGACGCGCGGCTCCGCGATCGCTCATTTGCCTTTGGCACTTCCGGGGGCAACCGCATGAGGCCGCGGAAGGCCAACTCCGCGACCACAATCGTGCCGCATCCTTCCTCCGCGTATTGCTTGAGCGCGTGAGCGGTGAAAAGGTGGTAGTAAGTGGGGGTGACGGGCGGCTGGGCACCGTGCAGCAGCTTCCAGTCCGCTACTTCCAGGTCGATGCGATCACGCTGCTCGAAGAAATATTTCGCGAGAGGAAGCATGTTGGCGTGGCTGATGCCGCCGAGGGGTTGCATGACACTGAGAGTCGCTGATTTGTTGATCCTGATGTTTCGCTCGATGGTCGCCTGATCACGGAACCAGTGCCGCACGGCTCGCTCCCTATGTCGCATCACGCCGAGGAGGATACCAAGGATGGCCAACACTTTGAACGTTTCCAAAACGGACGTGATCACGCACCCAGGCGTTCCATCCATGCCCACGTCGATCAATAGCGCCAGAAGTTGCGCCATCGCGACAAGCAGATACCCGATCCACGCTCGGTGAAAGCGCACTTTGGCGAAGAAAATAAATACCACCACAACGGCGGCCGGTTGGTGAAGGGGGCGGGCCCGTGTGCAGTGCAGCCAGCTGTGAGCGAGTTCCTCTGCACTTGCGTCCACAGCGTAGGCGGGCAAGCCGGCGATCGAGATGATGTTGAGGCTCATCAAGCCAAAGGCACCTAGGGCCCAGAACCACTCACACCACCGGGCACCGTCGATGGCGGCTTGGTGCAGCTTCACCTGGAGTCGACGAGAAACCGCTAACAGCAGGGCCTGATAATTGCGTTGTCGATCCGAAGCTGACCCAGAGGTGAGCAACGTCTCTGACGAGATCGTGCCCGGTGTCGTCATCGCCGCTGTGCTGATGGGCCCTTTGCGCGGCGATGCCACCGCCGTTGGATTGGCAGAAGGCCGCGGCGATGGTGAGGCGGCATTCGACGCGGCGAGACCAAGCACGCGCTTTCGCTCCGCCGCCGCTTCCCGTTTCAACCGTGACTCCTGTTTCGACGCGCGAACGCCAACGACGAGGCGGCCTACGCCCAGTAAGAGTGCGAGGACCGTTAGGATCACTCGGCGGACGGTGTCGTAGACGTTGATACTGGTGATCACGGCGGATGCTATTAGCCACACGCCGAGCACCACCCCCCCGGCGGCGTCGGACGAAAGCTGCTGCAGGTAGACGAGAAAATCGCTCTCGAGATCCTCCTCGGGGAATCGCAGCATCCAGGCATGCGACCCTTCCATTTCACCCGGAAGGGCATCCATGTTGTGTCGAAGAAAAGAGGGGGACAACGATACGCGGACACTCGGGTACGCTTGAAACCACTGCATCGCCCGAGTCAGTAGCGGCGTGGCGACGGAGGGTTGGTCAACCGTATCGTCGACTTTTGTTGGACAGCCGTCGAAGAAGGGATCGAAGTCGTCGTCATCGTGGCGGCGAGTCGGCTCTGTGACGGTCGCGGCGTCAAGGGACGGTCCAAAAAGTCCATGCGGGTCCCCGTAGGTCACGAGATCTGCGATACCGGTGGCGGCAGTGACGGCAGATAGGTCGTCCAAGACCCCTGGCCCTGAGCCGCGCCCCGGCACCGTCGACCCGGCCACGGAGGTCGCCAACGCCGGCGTGGGAATCGCTCCTGCACCGGCAGCCAAGGACACCCCCCCGGGCGAAGTCAAGATCGCGATCATCTCCGAGTCGGATGCACTTCGTACGCTGTCCTTGCGGTGTCGGGCCGCCCCAACGCTGCCTTCGTCGTCACCGGCGTTCCATTGCCCTTGTAGTGGACCCGTGACTTTACCGCCACCCAGGACAATGTCGAGAGAATCCAAACGCGTGCTCGATTCGTCCAGGCTGTGCAAAGAGTCTCCCATGCCGCCGGAGGGGCCTACCGCCGCAGCAGCAACTTGATCAAGACTGCCAAACTCCAGTGACCAGGGCGCTGAGGCGGCAGCAGACGTTTTTCGAGTGAGGGGCAGACCTTGAGGCGAACCCGGAGCGCCGATGGCACCGCCCCCCCCTCGAACACTGCCGCCGAGGGGGTGGTGGTAGGACGTCCCCCCGAAGTGGCTGCTGCCGTGCGAGCGCTGCAAGTTGTGGAGGCTCGGCGCCCGCTGCATGATGGAGTCGTGCATCGAGAGCGCATTTTGCGTGGGCGACGGCGGTGGCTGCGGCATTTGAAACGTTGTCAGAACTAAGGGGGCGGCGCCCGCCGAAGAGGACGTCGCCGCTTCTTCGGCGAGTAGGCGCAAGGTGCGGGCGGGCACGGCAGCGCTGCCTCCGCTGAGCGATGCGACGACGCCGATGGACGTGCCGGGGGTTTGACTGTTGATACTGGCACCAAACGGATCGCGAGAGGCGGCGCCGCTGACGGCATGCGAAGACGGCTGAGCGGAAGAGACAAGTTGCGCTGCGATTTTTGGCTTCACCGCGGTCGTCGGCACGGGGACCACATGCGCCAACGGCCGAACGACTGGCTGCACTCTCGGAGATAGCGGCATGAGCTGTACGAGGGCATCCGACGTGGAGTCAACGAGAAGGGCGTCGTGCGGGCTGGCCGCGAGCAGAACTCCGCCGGAGGCATGTCCTGGCTGGAAGCTGGGATCGGCGGCGTCCGTCACGGCGGCGGATGTGGTGCCCACAAAGCGCACCGTTCGTAGCGGCTGAGGGATCGGCGAAGGGCACACACCCCCGCCGCCGGCGGCCGCCGGAGTGGGATGCCCGCCCGTGGGTGTCGACGATGCCTTGAAGGACGACTTTCGCATGGGCAGTGGCACTTGCGCGGGCGATCCCGGAGGACGATTGGTCGGCTGCATTCCTTTGCGTATTCGAGCACGGCACAGAAATTACAATCAAAACGGGCGATAAATGTAAAAATGGCTACGGGTACTAATACAGCGAAAAGTCACTTTTCGTACAACGACTTTCACCAAATTTTTTTACACTGTTTGACGATGGGAACACCAGCGAACGAACTACGCGAGTTGTCCCACAGTCCGCCCCTAGGGTTACACATGGAAATGAGTGCCGAGGTCGATCACCAACGACGAGACAGCTGCGCCTCGCGAGCCAAGAAGTCCACAGCCATGGACAACGAGTAGCTGGCGCCAGGGGGAAAGCCGCGCAGCGGTGACGAAGCGGTGGAGGAAAGTTTGTCAGCAAGCGCGCGGAGTTTTTCCAGCACGACGTCTTCCAATGGAAACGCCAGCGAACGTCGTGGGGCAACCGCAGGCACAGGCGTGGCCGCCAACCCCTCCCCGGCTGGGGGCGACTGTGTGGAGGACGGAGCGGCGGCAGCGGTGGTGGCGTTCGGGGGGGCCCCTGCCCGCGGCGGTCGCTGTACCCACGGGACGAAACGGCTGCGCCACGATAGGATCGCACCGTGCAGCGCCCTGTCCGCCTGCAGCAACATTCGCACGAGGTGGACGAGGTCGGTCATGACCGTGAGGGCCGTCGCGTCGTCGCTCTCTGCGTGCGACGACGCGGCGGCCAACGCGACGGAAGGAACGTGCTGCCGGTTCGCTGTGGTGGCGGAGGTTGTTGCGTGACGAGCCTCCCACGTTCCCAGCCGCTTCAGCAGCAAGGACACTGCCACACGGATCGTCGTGCCACGCAGCCAAGGTGATCGCGACCGCTTGTCGGTGAGGACGAAGTTCACATCAGCCAGTGCCGATGATGCGCTGTTGCCGAGCGACGTCAGGAGCTGCTGCTGCAGCGCCACGTCGCAACCGACGGACTGCTTCAGAGCCGCCATCACAAGCGACGCGGCGGCGGCGAAGGGACACTGATGCAACAGAATCACGAGCAGCTTAAGCCCAGCGCGTCCCGCTAACAGCGACGGCAGCAGCATAAAAAGCTCCGTCGCGAGCCTTCGCGCGCTGGGGTGCGAAAGCATGGTGGCTTGATTGATCAGCTCCTGCGCAAGGAGGTAGACCCGTTCGAAGGCCGCCGTTTGGCAGACTGGGTCCAACATCGCCGCGGACGCGGTCGCACCCCTGCTGCCAGCTGTCGTTGATGAGTCGGTGGCCCCTGCTGCTTCTCCGTGATCGGTCCACTTGAGGCCTGCTTCACCACGAAACGCCATTGAATACTTCGGCACGCATAGGAACAGCTCACTGATACGTAGCAGGGCGACTTGGCGAGTTCGCAAACTCGGCGATCGAAGGCCTGCGAGCAGGCACACCATTTCCAAGTGAACGGTGCTACCGCCCTGAGGTCGAAAGGGGGTACGACGTTCACTTCCTTTCACCCAGACCAAAAGCGTCTCGGCCGATCCACCACACCTCGATGCGTTTGAGGAACGGGCCGCCGTTACGGCGCGATCAGCAATCGCCGCGTCGGCATGTTCTGCGCGGGAAGACCGATCTCGGTCATGCGTTGTTCCCGCGTTCTTCCGTACGGAGGGGCACTGCTCCTCCTCGTTGCCGTAGAGCCACAGCGCCCACAGAACCCCGACTGGGTCTAGCAGGCGGCGCAGCCCGCGGTGAAATGGCGAAAGTAAATCGTCGGTCGAACTATGATGTGGGTCTGCAGCCGCCTTCGGTCTGCGGCGGTGACTCGCGGTGGCACTGTCGTCTTCTTCGTTCCCATCCACTGCGACATCCTCCTCCTCCTCTTCGGAGGACGAAACGAGTCGCAAGGGAAGGTCCGTCGCGGCCGCCAGCGTGGAATGCGTCGACGCACGTCGATGCCGCTGCTTTTGCTGCTGATGATCCAGCGAACGTTGAAACCGCCGACGCCACTTGCCCGACTGCATGGCCATCTCCGCCGTGGGCGCGGCGGTGCCGCGTCCCCTCCGCCGCTCATCGCCCTTATCCGCTTCGTCGCTGCCGGAGGACGACGTTTCACTCGAAGTTGACGAAGAAGAAGCATCGTCGGACGTCGCTGCCTCACCGGGGGTGTCCATCAGTTCCCTCGGCCACGGATACCGAAACGTCCGGGGGCGACCACCCTTTTTGTGTGGCGCAACACCGCAGAGAGGTGGTGTCCTCCGCCTGGCTTCATACAGGAGTTGCCGCAGAGGAGCGGTTCCGATCCATTCGCGGACGAGAAGTGACAAGCCGAGGCGATGAGGCGGCCACGCCGTCCGCGTTCCTTCGGCGTCGTCAGCGGCATCCTCTGTAACCGCAGCGGCGGCGCCTGATGCCGCGATGAGTAAGCTGCGGCAGATGTCCCGGAGCCAGCCCCGCTCCGGCGCACCGCTGGGCGGCGCGCGCGCGAAAAACTCCTCGAAGCAGCGTGACGCCACGTCCAGGATGGCGACGGCATCGCCTTCCCATAACGCACCTGGCAGACCAACATCCGTCGCCCCATTCCCCTTCGCTGCGGAGAGCTGGGGATCGGCGTGCCGCGGTGGGCCAGGAACACCCGCTGGCGAAGACGAGGTGGCTGGGAACGTAGCCGCAGAGACGCGACGCGGTGGCCGTGGCGAGGAGCGCACCGGCGCCGATCGTTCCCGATAAAGGCGACACGCGGCCGTGTACAGATCCAACTCCCCGGACCCAACCGCCGTAATGCTGCCACTCTTCTCATGCGAGCGTGCCGCCGGCGTATCGGCCGTCCGGCTAGCCTCGACTCCACCACTACTACTACCAACCGGGAGTGGAGCGGAGGTTGCTTGTTGCGGCAGGTTTGAGCCCGTTCCGGCAGCCACCGTCGCGAGCATTCGCAGGGCGGTACTTCCAACGGTCAGGAACGCCTCCCCGCTTGCTGCATCATCTCCTTCGGCGGCGAGCTTCTCCAGCACCAAGAGCAGCGACAGGACGAGACTGGAGGAGGAGCGCTGGACGGCTTCGTCGGTGCAGTTGCCCCTTTCTTCGTCAATCTGGGTCCCCCCATTCGCATTTGTGGGACCCCGTCCTGGCGAAACTACAGAGGAGCCCGTCCCGACCATCGTCTGCCCCATTGTCGTTACATCCGAAAGCATTGACTGTGCACCGTCCGCCGCGTCCAGAGACATTGGAATGGACGCCGTGGCGTCATGTGGCAACAAAATACCGGCTGCACGATCGACGACCGCAGCGAACGAGTCGATCCAACGACAGGCATTTCGTTGGATCGACCGCCGGCCGCCGCCATCGGAAGTGCCGGGTGGCGACAATATTCGCTGCTGAAAAGCCTCAGCGATGGTGTGGGCGCTGCGGAGCAGTTCTGCTGCGGCCAACGGTGACTCAAATGACGCGGAGAGCGAGCTCAGCGCCAGAAGCGCCTCACGGGGGTTGAGATCGGGGTGGTTCAAGACGGCGACGTGAACGTCGTCCCACAGGTCCTGCTCACAGACGGCAGCGGACGCCGCCGCAGCCGGGGCGCACTCTTCCTCGCCGTCGTCGTTGCCTCCTGCATCGACGGACGTGTTGACCGCTGCCTCGGCGTCAAGGCAGCGGCGCAAACCGACTTCCATGGCTCCCAAGAAGTCGCCCTCGCCGCAAAGCGTGAAAAGCGTGGCTCGCCGATCCTCAGACGAATCGTCGGCAATGCCAGCTGTCGCAGCCTTCCTCAGCATCGGATGTGACTCGGAATGGTCAGCTTGCGTCGGTTCGTTGCCAATACAGTAGCGGGGAAGGAGTAGCGCGACGTTGATTCTGACTGTCTCGAGGAGCGACAGCGTGTGTACAAGGGAAGGAAACATACAACCACAAGTAATAAGTGAGAGTGGTTCACCTTTTTGAGAAGTGCGAGGCGATGAGAAACAGAGGGGGACGGAAATGGGGGGAAGTCACTTTTTCCGCTGTCTGAGAGTGCCTCCCGACTCGACCTTGGCTTGGCTTGAGCCGCCGGATAATTTCGCCCCTTCCGCGAGTCCCGCTCGCTGGGAGCCAGGAGCGGCGGGAAGTGCGACGGGAGTCTGCTCTAAAATGCGCTTCTGCAATCGCGCACGCGCAGCGACATCATCCGCCGGCACTTCGTTGTCCCCATCGTCATCGCTTTTCTTTCGGCGGGCTACTGCTTGCGCGTCCTCAAAGCCCCTCCTTTCACGGTGGCCAACGCCCCCTGAACGTCGATCGACACTATCTGTCGAGGCTGTGTTCTCGGCGCTCGTGGACCCTGGCCGCTCGCCTCGTCGGATTGCACAAAGCAGCTGATACAGAAAGTAAAAGAAAATGCCCAAGCTTACACACAATGACGCGATGGTGAAGATGAAGTGAGGGTCGGACAGCAGCTCCGAGAGACTTTTCGCGGGCACTTTCGGACCGTCGTTCGGACGGCGAGACGACATCTTGAAGAGCGAAGAGATACGGAAGGGAAACGCGAAGAGTCCTTAAAGGCAACCCCCGAGAGATCCAACAGGTGGCTTGAAGGGAGGAGTATGGCATACCCACACAACAGCTGGGAACAGAAGTCCCATCCGATTCCTCTGCACCTCCCAACCCACCAAATGTGCCACTGTCACAAAAAGCGTCGCAGCGACGACGTGGATGCACCCAGAGGCTTGCCGACCGCAGTAGTCGACGTAGCGGCAAAGCCTTTCTGCGAAGGGGGCTGCTCGGCGGACCGTGTCGCCGATTCCATCACGGACATGGGGTCACGCAGGCGTTTGCGCGTGTCCTCCACTTCCCTACGCAGCTGTGCGACTTCCTCCCGCGTGACCCTGCCCGTGGTTGCAGCTGCTCCCGAGCCGCTCAGGGCCGCACCGCTGCTACCTACCGTCGACGGTGGCGACGGCGCGGATGACGCAGAAAGATAGGCTTCCGCGGTGTTTGATCTCTTCGGCATTTGCGTCGGATCAGCGATTAGCGGAATAAGCGTCCCCCCGCTGCCAACGGTCGTCCCGTCGTCGTCGCCTTTCTTAGCCACTTCGCCAATGAGCTCAATGCGTCTCGGGCGGAAGCCGGTCGCCGTCGCCAGTGGCTTACTCGCCGCTGCGGCACTTGGTGCACTGGACGACGACGACGCACCACCGACGATGCTGCTCGCGTGCAATTGGTCATATCTGTCCTCCATTTGTTCTCGCAGCAAGGTCTGTGTGCGCTTTTGCACGTCCGCGCTCCGTTGCGTCTCCGCGGCTTCGGCTTCTTCGAAGCGGGTTTGGTTCTTCCCTGACAACGGGTCGAACGACTTGTTGCGGTTGATGTTGGTTTTCTTTTTGGCGTACATTTTTTCTTGAGAGACAGTATTTTATGGTGGAGGGTGGCTATTTGATGCAGTTGATGAGAACCGCCCCGCATCGTGATGCGGAGGGTCGACGGGAGGGAGATGAGGAAAAATAATCCATGGCTCGAGATGGGTCGCGCTCTGTCGACCAATGAGGTACGGACGTTCGAGGCAAAGCGCTATGCGCCCGGGCAACAAAAAGATCAAGGGTGGCAGCTTGTCACGCACAGAGAGCCTGCCTGCACAGTATGAGAAACGGCTCTACACGACCACACTGAGAGAAACATGAATGGACCGGGGGGAGGCGACGAAGATCGTCCCTCACTACGGGTGGCATCCTGAATGGCATGGGTCAGTAGGGTGGTGGCATTTTGGCTCTCTTTCATTTTTCCTTCACGAGGGGGCACCTTCGGCTGCGGCCGCGCCTTCGGCCTCCGACTCCAGCATGCGGTAATAGTTTTCCACGAACAGCTGTTGTGCCGGCGACGGCGATGCGGGGGGCCTCCCTCCCTCGACGAGGATGGCGGAGGCCGCGTCAATGGCCTGCTTCATGCGAGCCGCCCGTTGGGCCATGCCAGCACGCTCCGAACCGCTATCGCAGAAGAGGAGGGAAGGGGCAACATGTGATGACAAAGGCGCCGGCGCTGCCAACGCGGAGGTCCTACGGCTGAGTTCGGCACGGTGGTAACGCAGCAAGTAGCACACCACGACGGTCCACACGCGACCCTGGCCATCTGGCGAGAAAACGCAAGCAATGCGCCTGCCGAGACGCTCATACTCGTCGGCTGATTGGCGCTCCTCGTAGTAGACGCTGCCGTTGACGCAGCTGGCGATGTGGCCGAGGCATAGGTTGAAGCGCTCGATGGTGGTATTTTGGTTGACGGGTACGGTGCCATCCTCAAAGGGCAATTCATAGACGTCCACGCCCGGACGGCCGCCTTCAGTGGGGAACGTGGCTTTCCAGTC